>Ga0208454_1000126_pt1:17500-53263 | contig 53263 bp, 39 predicted proteins | sample EasRivMeERMZT100_FD_187530 | JGI IMG/M metagenome (GOLD analysis project Ga0208454, IMG submission 187530) | Soil microbial communities from meander-bound floodplain in the East River, Colorado, USA - East River MetaG ERMZT100 (SPAdes) (version 2) | ecosystem: Environmental >...
TCCACGCACTGTTACATGCGCTTCACCCTGGCCATGGATAGATCACTCAGCTTCGGGTCTTTTCCGTGCAACTAATCGCCCTGTTCAGACTCGCTTTCGCTACGGCTCCATGCATCAATGCACTTAACCTCGCTACACAGAAAAACTCGCGGACTCATTATGCAAAAGGCACCCGGTCAGACTTGCCCAGATCCGAAGACCCGGGGTCGTCCTTCCAGCGCTTGTAGGCACATGGTTTCAGGTACTATTTCACTCCCCTCTCGGGGTTCTTTTCACCTTTCCCTCACGGTACTTGTTCACTATCGGTCGTCGGTGAGTATTTAGCCTTGGGAGATGGTCCTCCCGGATTCCCACTGGATTTCACGTGTCCCGTGGTACTTGGGTGCCCTATCGAGAGAGTGCGATCAACTTTCGTCTACAGGACTAGCACCTTCTATGGTCAGACTTTCCAGACTGTTCGACTAGTTGTCGCTTTTGTAACTCTCCGACCCTCGCAGCACTCGGGTCAAATTGGGTCCCACGACACCCGCTGCACAACACATGCTGGTTTACATGCAACTGGGTTTAGGCTCTTTCCCGTTCGCTCGCCGCTACTGAGGAAATCGAGGTTTCCTTCTCTTCCTGGGGCTACTTAGATGGCTCAGTTCGCCCCGTTGGCTCGCTTTTCGACTATGTATTCATCGAAGCGGAGCGCGCTTTTGACGCGCTGGGTTCCCCCATTCGGAAATCTCCGGGTCAACGGTTGTGTGCACCTCACCGGAGCTTATCGCAGCTTACCGCGTCCTTCTTCGCCTACCGACGCCAAGGCATCCGCCATGCGCCCTTAGTAGCTTTACTCAAAGCATTCTAAGGAAGATACCGCTCTCTTACCCTACAGATTGTCAAAGATCATGTCTGGCTACTGCCAGAAATCCCACTTGGTGGAGATAACCGGGCTCGAACCGGTAACCTCCGCCTTGCAAAGGCGGCGCTCTCCCAATTGAGCTATATCCCCGAAGTAAGGATCGTCTCCAGAACCTGGTGGGCCTAGATAGATTTGAACTATCGACCTCACGCTTATCAGGCGTGCGCTCTTACCAACTGAGCTATAGGCCCGATAAGAATCTCGGTTCTAAATGGAAACCATATAAAAACGGATAGTGTGTGAGCCCAAGTGACTCGATATGTCGACCTAGGAGTTTGTGAATGGCAATCTTTGTACAAGATCGCCCTTCAGTCGCTCTCCTTAGAAAGGAGGTGATCCAGCCGCACTTTCCAGTACGGCTACCTTGTTACGACTTAGTCCCTCTCACCAAGCACACCTTCGGCGCTTTCCTCCCTTGCGGGTTGGTACGGCGACTTCGGGTGCACTCGACTCGGTTGACTTGACGGGCGGTGTGTACAAGGCCCGGGAACGTATTCACCGCAGCCTGCTGATCTGCGATTACTAGCGATTCCGACTTCATGCAGTCGAGTTGCAGACTGCAATCCGAACTGAGACCGGCTTTTTGGGATTCGCTCACTCTCGCGAGTTCGCAGCCCTCTGTACCGGCCATTGTAGCACGTGTGTAGCCCGGGACGTAAGGGCCATGATGACTTGACGTCATCCCCACCTTCCTCCGGTTTATCACCGGCAGTCTCTCTAGAGTGCCCAGCTTGACCTGATGGCAACTAAAGACAAGGGTTGCGCTCGTTGCGGGACTTAACCCAACATCTCACGACACGAGCTGACGACAGCCATGCAGCACCTGTGCAACAGTCCCGTGAGGGACGAGTGTGTTTCCACAAACTTCTGCTGCATGTCAAGCCCCGGTAAGGTTCTTCGCGTATCATCGAATTAAACCACATGCTCCACCGCTTGTGCGGGCCCCCGTCAATTCCTTTGAGTTTCAACCTTGCGGTCGTACTCCCCAGGCGGGGCACTTAATGCGTTAACTGCGGCACGGAAGGGGTCGATCCCCCCACACCTAGTGCCCATCGTTTACAGCTAGGACTACCAGGGTATCTAATCCTGTTTGCTCCCCTAGCTTTCGCTCCTCAGCGTCAGAACTGGTCCAGAGATTCGCCTTCGCCACGGGTGTTCCTCCTGATATCTACGCATTTCACCGCTACACCAGGAATTCCAATCTCCTCTCCCAGCCTCAAGCTCCGCAGTTTCGAAAGCGTTTCCACGGTTGAGCCGTGGTCTTTCACTCCCGACTTACAGAGCCGCCTACGAGCTCTTTACGCCCAATGAATCCGAACAACGCTTGCTCCCCCCGTGTTACCGCGGCTGCTGGCACGGAGTTGGCCGGAGCTTCCTCTGGTGGTACTGTCAAGCCACTCGGGTATTAACCGAATGGTTTTTCATCCCACCTGACAGGGTTTTACGATCCGAGGATCTTCATCACCCACGCGGCGTCGCTCGGTCAGGGTTTCCCCCATTGCCGAAGCCTCTCGACTGCTGCCTCCCGTAGGAGTCTGGGCCGTATCTCAGTCCCAGTGTGGCCGACCACCCTCTCAGGCCGGCTATCCATCGTCGCCTTGGTAGGCCGTTACCCCACCAACAAGCTAATAGAACGCGGGATCATTCTAGAGCGAAAGCTTGAAACAGAGGCCTCCTTCAACCATGAAATCATGCGACCCATGGCATCATGCGGTATTAGCAGTCCGTTAGAACTGTTATCCCCCACTCTAGAGCAGATTTCCCACGCGTTACTCACCCGTTCGCCACTTTACTCGTGCCGCCGGATTACTCCTTAAGCACTTTCACGTTCGACTTGCATGCCTAATCCACGCCGCCAGCGTTCGTTCTGAGCCAGGATCAAACTCTCCGTTGTAGAGTGTTTTGAATCCGTATCAGAAACACGACTCGACTGTATCAGGGCACGACGACGTTCTTACGAACGGCGAAGACCCACCGCGACAGCACGAGCCGGCTCATTGATTCTTATTCTAAATTAAGACCGCGTGATTACGTCGCTGCAAGCAGTGACGCAACGCGACCTCAAATCGAAATCAACTTGAGCTCACGCACACTATCCGAATTGTCAAAGAACATGCGAGCATGGAGACAGTACTCCGTGCCCGAAAGACTTTAGGAATTCGATCCGAGATTTAGTATCGGGATGAATTCGCTGAGGTGCCGCCCAATATACCCCGGCTCCGGAAGGGGTGTCAACGGTGAATTTTGAAGAAAAGTGAAAGGCGAAAAGGGACCCGTGGCCCGGCCGCAAATGGCTAGTTCTGAGCCGGTTGCCGGCGCAGAGTGGGTGGCAGTGGCGAGCCCAGTACGGCCTCCGACAGGGCCTCTCCGACCAGCCGGTGCCCATCGTAGTTCCAATGGGCCCAATCGAGCCGCTTTCCGGTCGACCGGGCGCGCGCTGAGAACGCGCCGACCAACGGCATATAGGCGAATCCGGACGAATCCGCCATGGCGGCGAGGTCCCGATCGAAGAAGTCCGGGTCGAACGATCTGTCGCGGGAGCGCAGATCCTCTATCTCGGCCTCTTGATAAGCGACCGGAACCGACGTGACAACCAACGCGACGCCCCGTGATGCGCACGCATGCGACATTTCAGCCACCACGCGCTTCACGAGTCCGTAGTTGGCGAGAAACACCGGGTCCGGATGCGAAGTCATGACGGTTTGCACGCGTGTGAGTTTGTGGGCGGAAGCGGCGGCGGCGCGCGACACGTTCTTCACCGATCGCGCGACACGCGACGCGTTGTAGCGCTCGGCGACGAGCGAGACCAGCGCAGATCGTTGCTTGAGCGGGTTCAACCACACGCGCAAGCGATACCCCCTCGATCGACCGAATGAATCATCCAGAGCCAACGAATCGTTGGCACCGACGATATAGAACGGGCGCAGAAAATCCGAAGCCGTGGCACGACTCACGTCCGCGATGTCGTTGTTCGGCGTCAACACCAGCACGACGAGGTCGGGAGCGATCGGGAGCACGTCGCGCAACAGCACGATGTTCTCTTCCGCCGGTCCCATGCCCGAGCGCCCGAAGTTGAGAAACTCGCACGTACGCCCCTCGCGCGCGTTCGCGGTCCGTTCCGCGACCGCGACGAAAGTCGAGTCGAATTCGACCTGGAACGCTTCCACGTAACTATCGCCCAACACGGCGATCCGCACTTCCGCGCGCTTGGCGCGCGCGCGCTCCCGGTCGCGCCAACCGAGCGAATTGATGCGCCCCGTGATCGCGTGGTCGTTCTCGTTGAAGAACCAGTATTCGCGGCCGGGCGTGAAGCGCCAGCCGACCCACGGATCGGGTTCCGTCCACGACACGCGCGCGCCGAACACGTGCGTGGATCGCAGCACGATCTCGATCACGCCGGCGGCAACCACGAGCGAGCACAACGCCAAGAGGACGTTACGCATCGATGCGTGCGACGGGTCTGGTGCCGCCGGCCTTTTCGTACAGCAGCGAGAGGAAACGCTCCACCGCCGCGTCCCAATCGAAGCGATCCACCTCGCGAAGCGCGTTCGCGGCCAGCGTCGCGCGCAGCTCCGGTGACTCGATCATGCGCACCACCGCGCGCGCGAGCGTGTCGACGTCGCGCGGCGGAACGAGTAGCGCGGTGCGTTCGTGGAAGGCGAAGTCGGCGACACCGCCGATGTCGCTGCACACCACCGGCGTCCCGCAGGCCATCGCTTCGATCACCGGGTTGTTCCAACCCGCGTGCCACTGCGCGTCGACGAAAAGGTCCGCGCTCGCGTAACGCGACGCCATCGCCGACTGGGCGATTCCTTGGCCGTGGTAAGTCTCCAGCGCAACATTGGGATGCGTTCGCTGCACGATCGTGATCGCGTCGCGGATGGTCTGCGTGCCTTTGTGCTCGCGGGTATCGCCCGAGCACAGCACGACGAAGTTGCCGGACCGGTTGCGCGCACCGCGCACGGGATGAAACAGCTCCCGGTTGACACCACCCAGCACGAGCTCGCTCTCGAGGGCCAGGTTGTCCCCGAGCCAGCGCTGAATCCAGGTCGCGTTCGCGACCATGAGAAACGGCATCTGCAGCGCACGCTTGAGCGACAGCATGCGTCCCTTGCGCGGCCACAGCATCTTCGGGCTCCATTCGCGCAAGCGGTCTTTGTCGTACAGCTCGAGAATGTAAAACACCTTCAGCCGTGCGCGCGCGCGTCGCGCCAATCGATAGTCGGGCGGGTCGTTGAAAATGACCACGTCGAATGGCCGGCGCGATAGCTCGGCGGAAGGGAGTACTCGCGCCCGGCACTCCATCCAACCGCACGGCGTTCCCTCGGGATGAAAGACGGTGACGTCTTCACCGCGATCGACGAAGCGGTTGGAGAATTCGAGCACGCGTCGAATGCCGCCGTACACTCCGAGATGGGGTTCGATGAATGCGATCTTCATGCTGGTTGCGCGGGTCCGGGCCGTAAACGCGAAGGGGCGCCGCAATGCGACGCCCCTTCGCAAGAAAACCTTCCGCTTCGGCTACCTCGAAAACACCTTATCCAGGAATCGTACGTAACCGATTTCAACCGTCCCGCAAATGTAGTTCTTGCGCCGATAGTCCCACGGCTCGATGTCCGCGTAGGTGACACCGCCTACGAACGGCTGTTTCGTGCGCTCGAGCACGCGCAACATGATCTCGAGACTCGGACGCGGCGTCCTGAGACGAAGCTTGGGCACCTGGCCCCATACCACCTGGGACGAATCGCCGACCAGAATCCACGAGGTCACGCTGTCCTCGTCGACGCGCGCCAAGTGCGCCTCGATGGTGTACTTGTTGCCGATCATCTTCCGCAGGTCCTCGGTGTCGTTCCAGCGGAAATTGACCATCTCGGCCGTGATGTAGTCCGCGGGCGGAACGAAGTTGGCGGCGTCCGCGGTACGCGGGAACGCAATCGGTTTGTCGCTGGGGATATTGATGGAATCGGTCGGCGTCACGATGCTCATGCACAGAAAGTGCACCATGGGGCTGAACTGCTTGACGACGTTGAACGTGATGCTCGACTTGTCGGGGATCGAATCCACCTTGCCGGCAATTCCGTTGCCGGCGATGAACTCCGTCATGTTCGACTGGCGTACGACCAGGAACTCTTCCAGCCCGTCGATGATTTCCGGATCGATGATCTTGTATTTGAAATCGGGGCTGACGACCTCGCCGTAAACCGCCTCGCGCAGCGAGGCCTCCATGAAGGGGTCGACGGGCGCTTCCTCTTTGTTGCATCCGACGAGGGACGCGAACGCGACGATCGCGCACGCCGCAAACAACTCTCGCATCATCGGTGAACCTCTCCTAGCCAAACCGGGACAGCTTTTCCCGGGCCGTGCAATCCGCGGGAGAAGCGCAAATGGGTGTTCGATGGGTCGCCGGTGGGTGGTTTGGGCGACCATTAGCGCGGAACCTTAGCACCGGGTCCAAATCCCTGTCAATCGGCATCTGGTTCCGGGGATTGACTTAAGCGGTGCGCTCGACTAAGTTCGAGGACACGGCGATCGCTCCTTTCGCCCACCCCACTAACGACGAATCCTATGTCCGAGATCCGACCACGCGCCCGACAGGCGGGCTGACCCATGGAGGCTTCGAAGCGTCGGCCCAGTCGTCTTTTCGTCTGGGTCGCGTTCTATACCATCGTCATCGCGGCGGTGTTCTTGATTCGCGGCCAAAGAGAGCGGCCCGGTTTGGGGTTGCAACTTCCCTCGGAGAGCGACACCGTCACGACCATCACGGCGGTCGGTCGCGAGCTGGCTCCCGATTTGTTGCCCATTCTCATCGGCAAGTACCACGAATTGTATCCCAAGCTTCACGTGCTCCTCGAGGACGGCGGAACCGTTCGCGCCCTCGAACACCTCGCGAACCGTCGCGCCCAGGTGGGATTTCTCTATCGTTTGCCGACTCCTGAAGAGCGAGCGATCGTGCGTTCCGCGGTCGGCGACTCGGTGCTGTGCTTCCCCATTGCACTGGGCGGTGTGGTCGTGCTCGCAAACTCGCTTTCCGGCGTCGAATCACTCGCCATGCACGACCTGCGACGCATCGCACGCGACGAAATGGACGAGCGCTTCGACCGCTTGTACGCACCGGATCCCAACCAGGGCCTTTGGGACGCCTTCCGGCAGGGTCTCGACGTCGCCGAAGACGTGACCCGGACCACCGGCGACGGGGCCCCCGAGTTGGCGCACATCACCTTTCTAAAGGACGAGAACGCGGTGCTCGAAGCGGTTCTGGCCGATCCGCGCGGGTTGGGGCTCGCCAGCACACTGAGCCTGCCCGACAGTCTTCCCGACCTGGGAGGCGGGCGCGCGGTGTTCGCGGTCCCCGTGCTCCCCGATACCGGCTTGGCGCCGGTGGCGCCGGGTTACGAGCAGATCGGGTATGGAGAGTATCCGTTGTATCATTATCTTTATGTCGCGTGCCTTGCCCACGGCAGCATTCGCGCATCGATGTTCGTGACGCATCTGACCAGCGATCGTGGCCAGCGCCACGTCGAGCGAGCGGACTACTTGCCCGCGCGCCAGGCAATTCGTCAGATCTATCTCACGCGAAAACCGTTGGGAAGCAAGTCCAACTAGTAGATCGTCAAGGAGGATCGATGTCCGTGCTTCGTCAATTCGCCATCGCCGGGGTGCTCGTTCAGTGTTTAGTTGCCCCCAGTTGGGCGCAAAAGAGCTACACCTACGAGACCGACCCCATCCGCGTGGGAAGCAAGGCCTTGGAAAAAAACGACCTCGCGGCGGCGAAGGCCGCGTTCGAGGAAGCGGTCACGAACAGCTACGAGTTGCCCAAGGCCAAGGTCGGCTTGGCGGAGATCGCGACGCGCACGGGACACTTCGACGAAGCGGAAGCTCTGTACCGCGAAGCACTCGATATCCAGGCGCGCGGGGGCGGCAAGGGTCTCCCCGAGGCGGAGGCGGGACTCGGTATCCTCCTCATGGACGGGGATCGCTGGGATGAAGGCATCGAGCACGTTAACAAGGCCTACAAGCTGAACTCGGGCTACTGGCCCGCGATCTACGGCCAGGCCCGCATCGAGATCCGCAACAAGAAGTGGGACAAGGCGAAGACCTACCTCGACTGGGGCGCGTCGCGCAAAGGCGTCGCCCAGGGCGAAGATCTCTATCACCGCGGGATGGCGCTCTATTACATGGGTAAGAACGATCTGCAGGCCGCCGAGAAGGAAGCACTGACCGCCTTCAACATGAATCCCACCGACCCGCGTCACGGCGTGTTGGTAGCACAGGTCTACGAGAAGCGAAACATCCCCGCCGCCGCCATCGCCGCGTGCGAAGAGGTGCTGCGGACTCCAGGCGTCGAGCCGACCGCGTCGTTCATTCACTTCTTGGGAACGCTCTATCAGAAGGCGGGTCGTTTTAATGACGCGCGCGATCAATACGTCAAGGCGATGGACATGGACTCGACGTACGCCCCCGTGCTCAAGGACCTGGGCGGTTTGTTCGAGCTTGCGAAACAATACGACAACGCGTCGAAGGTCTACTTGCGCTACATCGATCTGGAGCCGGACGACATCGAGGCGTACGTCGGACTGACGGAGTCGCTGGGCGAATCGGGGCGCTTCGCGCAGGCGTTGCAGACCGCCAACAAGGCCATGGCACTCGACAGCACGCGCGCCGACGTCCGTCTCGCGTACGCGCGCGCGGCTCTGCGCAATCGCGACAAGGCGCTGCGCGCGCGCGGCGCCGACATGTATGCGTCGCTTCCCGACAGTGTGAAGCTCGGCGCCGAAGACTTGACGCTTCTGGCCGGCTACGAGATCGACAACGGCCGCCTCGAAGAAGCGCGCGTCCACCTGGACCAGGCCGTCGAGGCCGACTCATCGTACGCCGGCGCCTACTTCCAGCGCGGACTGCTGGCGTTCAAGACCAACTCGCCCGACTCCGCCATCGCGAACTTCGAGGACGCGATCAAGCGCGATCCCAAAGTGGCGCTCTACCATTTGAATCTCGGCGTGGCGTACTTCCAAGCCAACCAGATCGACCAGGCGAAACCGGCGCTGCGACGGGCGATCGCGTTGGACAAGCGACCCGTGATGGGCCACGTCCTCCTCGGTCAGGCGTTGGTATCCTCCGATTCGCTCGAGGCGGCGGAAGCCGAGTACCAAAAGGCGCTGGCGCTCGATGCGAAGAACGCGCGCGCACTGCGCGGCTTGGGATTCATCCATCTGCGCGCGCAATCGTTCGACAAAGCGGCGGAAACGTACCGGGCCGCCACTGATGCGGACCCCCGCAACGCGGACGGATGGGCCGGTCTGGGTCAGTCGTACCTGGGGCTCGGAGACCTCGCGAGCGCGGAGGACGCGTTCAGCAAGGCGCAGTCGATCGACCCGAGCAATGCGACGTTGAAGCGCGGTCGCGATCTCTTGAACAAGGCCCGTAAGGGTGGATAGGAGCGCTAACCCGGTTTTTCGTTTGACGATAGGTGTTAGCATCAGTACACTGTTTCATTCCCGCGCCCATTTCTACGCGCGGGGTTAACGCGCCGAAGCAGCTCGAGGGCGGGCCCCACCCGTCGCCGGACATCGGAAGGAGAGAAATGAAAAAGTTCATATTCATCCTGATCTTCTTCGTCTCCGTGGGTGTGTCCTACGTGATCTGGGACAACTCGCCGGAGTACTTGAAGCAGGGTGGCCCGCTGCTCGTTCTCGGTCTCACACTCTTGTTCCTCGCGTTCACGTTCACCGTCGAGCGCGCCTTCGTGCTTTGGCGCGCGGGCGGTAAGGGCGGGATCTCGACCTTCATGCGCAGCGTCAAGTCGGCCGTGCAGGAAGACGACATCGAGCGCGCCATCGACGCGTGCCGCAAACGCGGCGGCAGCCTCGGTAACGTGGTGGGAGCGGGTCTCGAGCGCTACAACATGGAGCGCGTCAAGTCCGACGACCCGAAGAAACTGCTCGAAGAGACCAAGCACGCCATCGAAGAAGCCACCGCGCTCGAAGCGCCCATTCTGGAGCGCAACTTGAGCGCGCTGTCGACCATCGCGTCGATCGCGACCATGATCGGCTTGCTCGGCACCACCATCGGCATGATCCGGTCGTTCCACGCCATGTCGCACGCGGGTGCACCCGACGCCGCCGCCCTCGCGGTCGGTATTTCGGAGGCGTTGGTGAACACCGCACTGGGGCTCACGACCGCCATCATCGCGATCATCCTGTACAACTACTTCGCGACGCGCGTCGACAACTACGAGAGTGCGATCGAAGAGACGAGCTTCGAGGTCCTGGACCTGCTTCGTCACACGCACCAACAGGAGTCGTAAGTCGTGGCCAAGCGCCGAATCGGAATCGCGATCGACATGACGCCCATGGTCGACGTCGCGTTTCTGCTTCTCATCTTTTTCATGACCACCACCCAGTTCAAGCCGCCCGAGAAGGTCGGCGTGGAACTGCCGGGGTCGAAGTCGGAGATCCACGTCCCCGAGACCAAGACCATCATCTTGACCATCAATAAAGAGGGCGAGATATACATCTCCGACGAGAACTTGTCGCAAACGCAGCTGGTTCCGCTGGAGAGCTTGGTCAGCGCGATCACGACCTGGCGTACCAAGAACATGAGCGCGGTCGTCGTGGTCAAGGGCGACAAGGAGTCCGACTACGGCACGGTCGCGGACGTCATGAACGCGCTGGCCGAATCGAACACGCTACGCTTCAATCTGATGACCGACCTCAAGATCGAAACTGGCAAGAAGGCCAAAAAGAAGGCTGCCGGCGGCGGCCAAGGACACTAGAGATGGCAGGCGTACAGCCAGCAGCAACAGGTAAAGGCGGCGGAAAAACTGCGCTTGGGCTTCGCAAGCGCAAGCGCGTCGGCGTTGGTATCGACATGACCCCGATGGTCGACGTCGCGTTCCTGCTCCTCATCTTCTTCATGGTCACGACGGTGTTTCGGCGTCCGTTGGCCATGGAAGTGAACATGCCCAAGCCGGGCGACAAGGTCGAAGTGAAAGAGTCGAACGTGATGACCCTCTACGTGCGCGAAGACGGGACCATGGTGTACGACATCGGGCGGCAGGGGTTCAATCCGGTGACTTGGGACGAGCTGCGGGAAGTCCTCGTGCTGGAGGGCGACTACAACCCCGAGCTAATCATCCTGGTCAAGATCGACCGCAAGGCAAAGTACGAGTACATGGTCGATCTGTTGGATACGTTCGACGACTCACAGATGACGCGCTTCAGCGTAATCCCCATGACGGAAGAGGACAAAGCGATCGTGGAGGGTTTGGAATGAAAGCCTTTTCTCTCACGAACGCCCCACATCTCCCGGTGACTGGTGAGTCGCATCCGTTGGTCAAAGAGTCGGTGCGCCGTCTCGCGACGGCCAACGGAGTGACGTTGCTGGGTGCACTCATCTTGGTCGCGGGGTTGTACGCGTGGTCGCAGATGCAACCCGAGGAACCCCCGGTGGTAGAAATACCCGTGGTGATCGAAATCCAGGATCCTCCCGTCCCGCGGCCCATCGTGGACGAGCCCACGGCCGATGTCGGCCCGGAGCTGGCTGCGGTGCCGCCCGAGTTGTTCGAGCCCGAACCGGCGCCCGACGAGCGCGCGGAAGGTGAATTTCCGTCACTCGACGACTTGCGAAAACTGTGGGATGGGCAAGGCGAGTACGAGGGCGTGGTTGAGATCACGCCGCCCAGCGAAGAGCCGGACGCAGTCTTCATGCCATTCGACAAGCTGCCGGTGCTGCTGAGCATCGACGCTCCGGTTTATCCGGATCTCGCGAAAGCCGCCGGCATCGACGGCACCGTATTGGTCAAGATCTTCGTGACGCGTCAGGGCAAGGTCAAGCAAGCGGTCGCCGTCGACGGACCCGAAGTGCTGTGGCAAGCGGCCGTCGACGCCGCCAAGACGGCGTTGTTCACGCCCGCGCTGCAAGGCGACAATCCCGTCGACGTGTGGGTTACGATTCCGGTTACGTTTTCTCTCAACCGGTAGTCAGAACGAGGAACTGTGAAAGCCTTTTCTCTCGCAAATGCCCCTCACCTTCCGGTAACGGGCGACCAGCACCCGCTGGTAAAGGAATCGACGCGTTGGCTCACCACGTCGAACGCGATCGCGCTGTTCACCGCGGCCGCGCTGTTCGGAAGTTGGTACCTGTATTCGCACGCCAATCGCGAGGATGAGGTTCCGCCCAACGCGACCATCGTGAAGTACACGGAATTAGGCGTTCCGCCATCCATCAAGGAGCCGTCCGCTCCCCAGGTGAACGTCGCCGAAGCCATCACACCGCCGTCGATCGGTGTGCCCGAGCCCGTGCCTGACGCCGAAGCAACAGAGTCCACCATCGCGACCCAGGATCAGATGTCGGAAGCGCTGGCGCCGTTCACAGCCGACGACCTGGGTGGAAGCGGCGATTCAATCGTGGTCGACATGGGCTCGCCCGGTATGGGCGAGTTCGTCGCCTTCGACGAGCTGCCGGTTCTGCTGACCATTCAGCCGCCGACCTACCCCGAGCTCGTTCGGCAAGCGGGCATCGATGGAGCCGTTCTGGTTCAGGTGCTGGTGGGCAAGGACGGCAAGGTCAAGCAGGCGGTGGCGGTGGAAGGACCCGATGTGTTGCGGCCGGAAGCGGTGCGGGCCGCCAAGACGGCGATTTTCAAGCCTGCGTTGCAGGGCACCAGCCCCGTGGAAGTTTGGGTGCAGGTGCCGATCGTCTTCTCTCTCAATCGCTAGCGTCTACGACCCGCTCTTCGCTTTCCCGTCGACCGCTTCTTCGACCGTCTCGAAGGTGTCGAACACCAGCACCAGCTTGGTCACCAGGAAAATGGCGTTGATGCGATTTCCCACGCGGGCCAAGCGAAACCAACCCTCGCGGTTGTTGCACGTCGTGCGCGCGCGCACCAACGAACCCAGCCCGACGCTGTTGACGTACGAGATCTTCCCCAGGTCGACGACGACCTTGGGGTGTCCCTTGACCGCGATCTCGTCGATGGCGGCCAGAAGGTCTTGCGTCTCTTCTTTGCCGACCAGGTTCTTCTTGGGCGCGAGCACATTCACGTCGCCAACCGTGGTGTGGTCGAAAGTCATGCGATTCTCCTTTGCGAAAGTCCGCGATTATACGCACGAATAACAAATAGCGTCAAGGCGATGCGGGTTTCGTCACGACACGACGACGTCGGCGAAGCCGCGCTTGCCCACTTGGATCGCGTACGGCTGCTTGCGCGCGGTTAGTTGCAAGTCGACGTCGGCCACCTTCGCGCCGTCGATCTTGACCGCTCCCTGCTGAATCATGCGGCGAGCCGACGACGAGCTGTCGCACAGACCCGCCTGCGTGAGTACCTTCGCGATCCACACGCCCTTTCCGGCCGCGTCCACTTCGACCCGCGTCGTTGCCTCCGGTCGCTGGTGCTGCACGAAGAGTCGGTTGAAGTGCGCCTCGCCCGCCTGCGCTGCCTCGGCATCGTGGAACTGGGTGACGAGGTCGCGCGCGAGCTCTCGCTTCAAATGAGACGGATTCACCGACGGGTCCTTCATGCGGGCACGAATCGACTCCAGCTCGGCCGGCGTCTTGGTGCTCACCAGCTCGAAGTATTTGACGATCAGCGAGTCGGGGATCTTCATGGTCTTGCCGAAGATCTGTTCGGGTGACTCGCTGACACCGATGTAGTTCCCCAGCGACTTGCTCATTTTCTCCACCCCGTCGATCCCTTCCAAGATCGGCAGCGTGATGATGACTTCGGGCTCCTGGCCGTATTGGCGCTGAATCTCGCGCGCCATGAGCAGGTTGAACTTCTGCTCGGTGGCGCCGATCTCGACGTCGGCGTTGAGTGCCACCGAGTCGTAGCCCTGTGCCAGCGGATAGACGAATTCGAGCAAGCTGATGGGGCGTCCCTCGGCGTAGCGCTTCTCGAAGTCGTCGCGCTCGAGCATTTGTGCCACCGTCTGGGTGGCGGTCAGCCGCAAGACGTCGGCGAATTCCAGCTTCGCGAGCCAGCGGCTGTTGTAATCGATGATGGTCTGTTTGGGATCGAGGATCTTGAACGCCTGCTCGGTGTAGGTCTTCGCGTTCTCGACCAGCACCTCGTGGTCGAGTCGCTTGCGCGTGTCGTGGCGACCGCTCGGGTCGCCGATCATGCCCGTGAAGTCACCGATCAGGAATACCACTTTGTGTCCGAGGTCCTGGAATTGACGGAGCTTGCGCAAGCCCACGGTGTGGCCAAGGTGGATATCGGGCGTGGTTGGGTCGAAGCCCTGCTTCACGACCAGCGGCTCGCCGGCCGCGAGCGACCGTTCGAGTTTCCGGCGCAGGTCGGCCTCGGGGATGATCTCCACCGTGCCCTGTCGAATGACAGCCAGTTGGGCGTCGACGCGGGCCGAATCGACCGGTTGTTTTCGGGTCATGCGGAGTGGGAGCGCGTTCGAGTGGCTGGGTTGCGCATTGCGCGATCATAGCAACGCGCCGAAGCGGTCGTAAAGCGTCTACCGCGCCTTATCGTGGTGGCAACACGAGGCGTGTCTCGACAATCGCCATCGGATCGGCGTTCACCACGATCTCGATCCCCCACACCGGTCTTCGCACGCCCTGCCGGGGCGCGTACCACGCGAGCATCGGCGCATCTTCACCGCGCACGAGCCGCACCTTCGCGGCCGCGACCGCAGCATCGCGCACCGTCACCGACAGGGTTGCATTCCGGCCCCGCCTGGTCTCCAGGGTCCACGACCACACGCCGCCATGGTCGGTTTCAACCGCTTCGATACGGTCGACGTCGGCGCCGAGATTCCAAAGCACGGTCGCACTGCGCGCCACCGACGACGAATCCGCGCTGCCCTGCACACGAATGGTATCCACCACCACCACGGTTTGCGAAGAAGCCGGCATCGAGACCGCGCGCGAGACGTCTTGTGCGACTTCGTCCACGGCCGCCACCCAACGCGTGGTGTCGTCGCGCGATTCGTCGCGGGCCCACGCGACGGGTCGGAACAGTTGGAGCGCTCGGTGCAGCCTGCTATTGGACCACGGGAGAATCGTGTTGTGCGCATACGCCGACACGAAGTACTCGCGCAGCCCTCCGCGCGTGTACGTGTAACGACCCGAATCGCCCAGGATTACCTCGCCGTCGTCGGTGACCAACAGCGCGAGCGCGTCGAAATGCAAGTGCGCCCTGAGCGCTACGCTCGGCTCTGGAATCCGCAAAACGACGTAACGACGATCGCTTTCGACGCCCTTGAAGATCGCGTACCCGGCAGCGCGGTCGTAGAAGCGGGTGGCGCCGTCCGGCGCACCCGAGGAGCGAAACTCCGGCGAGTAGTCGACCACGGACACGGAATCGGTATCGCCGATTTGGGGAATCATCCCGGCGTGGTCCTGGAGAAAATGCCCCGCCACGCGCATCCGCTGCGCGAGGAGCTCCAGCTCGGTGACGAGGTCCGGTGGCGCATCCGGCAGATCGCGCACGTAGTCGCGAGTGTCTTCCACCCAGCGCATGAACACGAAGTGGTAGAGCGGCGAGTGCTCCATGTGCGTTCCCGACTTGGAAACCGACTTCCTCGTGATGATGCGGATACGTTCGAACGCCAGGTCGCGCGCCACCGGGTTGGGATGTACGCGCGTGGTTTCGAGCAAGCCCAGCGCGTCGATCATCCCGTGGTTGTTGTCGCGATCGAAGTTGTGGTCGTATTCGAGGAACTTCTGGTGGGCCGCGATCGACTTCGTCAGCATCGTGACCACCACCGTGTCGGGGGGAGTGCGAGCGCATTCCATCTTCAAGTAATAAACGAATACCATCCCCCGAAACGCGAACGTCATCGGCTCGCCCCACTTGTGGTCGGGCATGCGCGCGCCCGGGTGGGCGTTGTACCAGCTTTCAAGCCAGTGGCGCGCGAGCGCACGATCCTCGCTGCGGTCCGACGCGATCAGCGGGAGAATGAAACGCATCTCCTGCATCTGCATGAACCAGGTGTACTCCTCGTTGCGGCGATTCCAGTCGAAATTGGAGACGTCGACGGGATCGTAGTGCTTGACCCGCACGTGACCGGCGCGCAAGAGCGGCAGGTCATTCTTGTTGGCGTACTTGTCCAGGTAGCGTTCGTAGTAGACGGGAGCGGAGAACAGGTCGGCACCCCCGTCGACAGGCGCGGGCGGCGCAGCCAGGGCGGCCAACGGGGGTGCGACCAGCGCCAGCCAGGCGATCTTCGCGGAGTCCCGAAGGCGCTCGAGAAAGCAATATCCCGGTACCGTCATACCCACCGCTCCCCGGTGCGAATCCGTTCCAGACGAGGGTGCAACTCGTTTTAGCTGGTACGATTATAACGACGGTCGGTGTGTGTGGTAAAGCATAGCCGCCTGGCGTGGCCCATGCTATCGTGCCCTGACGGCCGGTGTATAAGGCAGGGCCCAGAGCGGTAGCAATATGAATCACGAGCCACCGAAGTATCCAGGCATACCGGACGGGGCCGACGGAGGTCCCGACCGCCCAACCACGCCCATCTGGCACCGATGGAGCGCGCGCCAGCTCATATTGAGCGCGGTGGTACTCGGCGCCGGTGTGCTCTTCGCCGCCTACCAATTCTTCGCAAGTGATCTCCCCAGCACGTCGCGACTCGAGATGATCGAGCCGACTCTCAAAACCGTGGTCTACGGCGCGGACTCGAGCGTGGTCGGAGAATTTTTCGTCGAAGACCGCGCGCTCGTCCCCCTCGTCGACCTGCCCCCGCACTTGGTGGACGCCTTCATCGCCGTCGAGGACCGCAAGTTCTACTCGCACTGGGGGGTCGATCTGTTCGGCGTCACGCGCGCGGTGATTCGCAACATCATGGCCGGGAAAACGGTGCAAGGCGGCAGCACCATCACCCAGCAGCTCGCGCGCAACCTGTTCGACATGTTCGAAAACACGCTGACGCGCAAGATCAAGGAGGCGCTGCTCGCGATGCGCATCGAGCGCGCCTACTCCAAGGACGAGATCCTGGAGATGTATTTGAATCAGATTTACTTCGGCGGGGGTGCGCACGGCGTCGAAGCGGCCGCGCAGACTTTCTTCGGAAAACCGGCCAAGGAGCTCGCGATCGGCGAGTCGACGCTGCTCGCGGGATTGCCGAAGAATCCGCGCGACTACTCGCCCATCAACCACCTCGACCGCGCGCTGCAACGAAGAACGATCGTGCTCGACGCCATGGCGGACACGGACAAGCTGACGCGCGAGGAAGCGGACTCGATTAACGCGTCTCCCGTCGTCATCTTGCCGGACAAGGCCGGGCGCGACGAATTCGCCGGCTACTTTCTGGAAGAGATTCGCCAGTACTTGGAGGAAAAATACGGCATCGACCGCGTCTACCGCGACGGACTCAAGGTCTACACGGGCCTCGACCCCGATCTGCAGCGCGCGGCCGAAGACAGCATGGAGTCACATCTGAGGCGCATCGAGACGGCGCGCGGCTACAAGCAGACCATGGCGCGCTACGAACACGAGCTCGCCAAGGGCGAACAGCTGGGACCACCCACCTACTTGCAAGGCGCGGTGGTGGCGGTCGACGTGAAGACGGGACTGGTGAGGGCGATGGTCGGCGGGCGCAGCTTCACGCACAGCAAGTTCAACCGCGCGGTGCAAGCGAAGCGTCAACCGGGGAGCTCGTTCAAGCCTTTCATTTTTTGCGCGGCGATCGAGAACGGCTACACGCCCGCGGACATTCTGCTCGACGCACCCATCGTGCTCGATCTTCCTAACGGCGACGTGTGGAAGCCGGAGAATTACTCGCGCACGTTCGAGGGCGAGGTAACGATGCGCCACGCGCTCAATTCGTCCATCAACATCGCGGCCATTCGTCTTTTGATGGCGATGGGCCCCGGCGAAGCGATCAACGTCGCACACCGTCTGGGCATCAAGTCGGACCTCGAGAACGTGTACTCGCTGGCCCTCGGTGTCTCCGAGGTGACGCTGCTCGAGATCACCAACGCGTACGCGACCATGGCGGCGGGCGGCATGCGAGGCGAGCCGATTCTGCTCTCGCGACTGGAGGACCGCGAGGGCCGCGTGCTGGAAGAGAACTCGATCCTGCGCGAGGAAGTGCTCGACCCCAAGGTCAACTACATGATCACTAGCCTCTTGGGCAGCGTCATGAACGAAGGCTTCGGGCGCGGCGCGCGCATCGCGGGCTTTCAAGAACCGGCGGGCGGCAAGACGGGAACCACCGACCTCAACACCGACGCGTGGTTCGTGGGCTTCACGCAAGACTTGGCAGTGGGCGTGTGGACGGGCTTCGACGAGAAGAAAACCATGGGCGACGGCATGACCGGCGGTGCCGTATCGCTTCCCACTTGGGCCGCGGTGATGAAAACTGCCTACCGCAACGGGCGCCACGCGCGCGCATTTCAGGCCCCCGAAGGCATCGAGTCGCGCGTGATCTGCGAATTGACGGGCTTGCTCGCCACCGAGTCGTGCCCCAAGATTCGTCGCGAGGTGTTCATCTCAGGCACCGAACCGCAGCGCGCGTGCGATCGCCACGGGTCGGCGTCGTCGCGCCCGGTGCAAGATTTACAAACGCTGGAAGAAATCGATCAGGAGCTGCTGGACGACGGCGAGTAGCGGGCCCGTACCATGATCACACCGCCGAATGGTTCGGCACTACACCCAACAGAGACTTGAACGTCTCCACCTTGCCGCGGCGAAAATACGTGCGCGGCACGCGCTTCGAGATCCCGCACATGATTTCGTAGCAGATGGTGTCGCCCCACGCGGCGAGGTCGTGGAACGTTAGCGCCTCGTTCGCCTGGCTTCCCACCAGTACCACTTCATCGCCGGCGCGCGGCGTTTCCGGCAGCTCGGTCAGATCGACCATGGTCATGTCCATGGTCACGCGCCCCACGATGGGGACGCGGCGGCCGCCGACCAGCATGGCGCCGCGACCCGACAGGTGGAACGGATATCCGTGACCGTATCCGACCGGAATCACGCCGATCACGGAAGCGCGCTCGGTGACGAACGAGCGCCCGTAGCTGATCGACTTCCCCTTCGGCACGCGACGCACGCGAACGATGCGCGTCTTCCAGCTCATGATGGGGGTCACGTCGACGCCGGGCTTCTCGCCCGAGGGATGCAGCCCGTACGCGAGCAGGCCCGGCCGCACGATGTCCATGTGCGACTCGCGCACACCGTCCACCGCGGCGCTGTTGGCACTGTGCACGGTCGGAATGACGACACCCGCCGCGCGCAATTTTGCGACCAGCTCCCCGAAGCGCGTCACTTGCGCGCGCGTGTAATCGGCGTCGCTGTCGGAGACGGGAAAGTGCGTGTACACGCCTTTCAGTTTGACGGCCGGTGTGGCGGCGATGCGCTTGATTTCTTCGAAGGCGTCTTCTTCGGAAACCCCGGTGCGTCCCATGCCGGTGTCGACTTCGACGTGGACCGGAATCGCCGGCACCGACTGGTGCGCGATCGCATCCGCGAAATCCGCACCCGAAAGTGTGATGGCAAATCCGTGGCGTGCGACGGCCGCGATTTCGGTCTCGAGGATCGGGCTCAAGATGAGGATCTCGTTCTTGATCCCGGAGTCGCGAAGCTCCACCGCTTCGTCGAAGGTCGCCACTCCGAATACTCTCACGCGAGCCTGCGCGGCGTGAGCCACCTGCACCGCGCCATGTCCGTACGCGTCGGCCTTGACGGTGAGCAGAATGCCGACGTCGTCGCCGACCCAGCGCTGGACCTGCTCGAGGTTGCGATCGAGGCGATCGAGGTCGATCTCGAGCCACGTTGGGAGGCGCTTCATGGATTCGACGCTACCGCGCGGGACGAAGAAGGGTCAAGCGATTGCTGTGTCCTAATGTGACCCCGCGGCGGTCGAACCATCGTGGTCGATGCGCGCCCAGAACTTCGCGAAATCGAAGTCGGGCGTTTGTTCGGCGGTGTGGCAGCTTCGGCAGGTGGATTGCGCGACCGTGTCGGTCTTGATCTTGGGGTCTATCGCGTGCGCGGAGCCGTTGCCGTGGCACGCCTCGCATTGCACGCTCGAAAGGTGCGGTGTGGCACTCGCGTTGACGAACCCACCCTGTTTGTAGAATCCCGTCGTGTGGCACGGCGTGCAATCGCGGTCGAACTGGCGGTTCTGGGCCGTCAATACCTCGAAGGCGTGCGCGTGGCGCGTTCCCTTCCACTGCTCGAAGATGGGCGCGTGACACGCCTGGCACGCGTCTGCACCGGCGAAGCTCACCGCGTGACCGGTTGGTAATGCAGCCTTCTCGCGCGCCATGATCTCCATGTCGTAGGCGAGGAACAGTTTCCCGACCGCTTCGTGGTCGCCGTAGCTCTTGTCCAGATCGACCACCGAGTTGGTGATGCGCGCGACGCGCTTGTCCTTCGACAGGGTGGCGTTTGCAACCCCGACGTACATTCCCTTCGCCGCCACTTGTACCACGTACGCCTCGCCCCAACGCCTGACCTGTCGCACCGGCAAACCGTCGTGTCCGTTGACGACCACATCGACGCCCTTGAGTGCCTCCGCCAGCAAGCGCGCTTCGTTGCGACCCATGTGCGCGAGCACGACCACGACGTCGACGCGCGGCCGAATCGCGTCCACCGCCGTTTGTGCGGCGGCGGCCGCCTCGCGGATCTCGATCGTTCCTGCCGGCACCTGGGGAGGGAGCTTCAGCGCGGGACTCATCGCGCCGACGATGCCCGCGCGCAGCCCCGATTTCAGGACCACCTCGCGCGAGGCGGGAAAGAGCAGCGAATCGCTCGCGGTGTCGAACAGATTCGACGCCAGCACCGGCAGCCCGACCGCACTCGCGCGCGTCCGAAAATAATCGATCCCGAAACTGAGCTCGTTCTCTCCCGGCACCACACCGTCGTAGCCCATCAGCGCCATCGACTTGAGGGTGAGCTCGGCTTTTTCTTTTCCGTAGTTGATGCTCGAGGAGAAGAAATCCCCCGCATCCACCAGGAGAACATCGGCCTCGGTGGTGTCGCGAAAGACCTTCATAAAAGTCGCGCGACGCCCCAGTCCGCCGAGGTCGTGGGTGGCGCAGCCGCAGGATCGAATCTCTCCGCGCACGTCGTTGGTGTAGGCAATCGCGAGTCGTTTGGGCTCGCTTTTTAGGAGTCCGCACGCGGCGAAGAGCCCCGCGATCGCGAACAAGGAGGCCGAGCAAAGCCAGGTCCGGAACTTGTGTGCGGTGGATTTCATGGCGTTCGAAAGCACCGTATCTTACACGAAGCCGACGCGCGGGTGCCAAGAGCGGCACCTCGAGGGCAATAAACTCCCCTTGACCCGACTCGGAGATGGTGGCATCTCTTAGCACAGCCCCACTCGCTGGGTCGGTCTCCCACTTCGACCCTTCATCCCCACTTCGAAAACCCCACGTGCCGTCCACCTCGAACCGGAGGGGTACCCTTGGACTACCACCGCTTCGTCTGCTGCGCCGTTTGGGCTCTCTTGGTTTCCATTCCCACCGTGTCGAACGCACGCCTTGATACCCCCGAGGAAAGGCTGTCGAAGGGCAGGGGCGGGCCGAATCGCGTGTTGGTGCTCGACGGGTCCACCGTCCACAACGTCGGCGAGCTGCAAATGCACCTCGGCAACTGGGGTGGGTTCGGGTCGCGACCTAGATCCGCGGAGCCCTTCGCCGAGCAACCGTCGGCGCAGTGGCCCGCCGGCAGTGGTGTGGAGTACCTGTGGACCGCCGGCCTGTGGATCGGTGCTCTCAAGTCGGGGGTTCCCGCGGTCACCACGTCCGCCTTCGGCACCGAGTTCCGGCCGTCGCAAGACCTGCGCGACATCATGTACCGCGCCGCCGAAGGAGACCGCGGCGGCTCGCGGGCACCTTCCAACACATCCGACGACGACCAGGATGGAACGATCGACGAAGATTGGTTGAACGGGTACGACGACGACCTGGACGGCTTGGTCGACGAGGACTTCGCGGCCGTCTCCAAGCAGATGTTCGCCTGCCAGTACACCGACTACGGCCCGACCTCCATTCAGCTATTCCCCAACCACAATCCCCTCGGCCTCCACGTGCGTCAGGAGACGTATCAATGGGAGGAGGATCGCTTCGACGACTTCATCGGCTGCGTGTTCTACATCACCAACCGCGGCAACGACGTGCTCGAAGACGTCTACTTCGGATTCTTTGCCGACCCCGACTGCGGGAGCCGCGACGTCGACAACTACGCCGAGGACGACGGCGCCGCGCGGCTCAACATTCCGGTCGTGTGCACGGATTTGGGACCCGTGTCGCTCGACATCGCGTTCGCCTACGACATCGACGGCGACGACGGCCAGACCGACGGATACTTCGGCATCATGTTCCTCGATCATCCGGTGGATCCGACGGGCGAGAACGGTCCCAATCGCGTCGGCATCGTGACCTACGCGAACTTTTCGGGCCAGGGTTCCCCCGAGGAAGGCGGCGACCCCACCAACGACTTCGAGCGCTACGAGCTGATGTCGTCGGAGACCATCAAGCGCGACGCCACCATTGGGCGCGACTACCGCATGCTCATGGTGGGCGGGCCCTTCAAGAACTTCCCGCCCGATTGCACCATGAAGATTCAAACCTGCTTCGTCATCGGCGAGCGCACGGAAGGGTTGATCCAGAATGCGTCGGCCGCCACGCTGACCTTCGAAGGCGCGTGGTTCAATCAGGATCGCGACCCGACGACCGGCATCGCGGGGCGCGAGACCCGCGTCGACGGTCAGGCGACCGTGCAAACCGACACCTGCCTGAATCCGCAGCAAGCGCCCATCGAGGTGCGCCGCGGTGAGTCGCTGTACATCAACAACGATTGCGGCCAGGAGCGGCTGTTCAAGGAAGCGTGTGCCTACGCGGACGAAGACAGTGCCAAGTTCATGACCGGGATCGCCGGCGCGGAGACGCAAATATTCTGGATCGTCGGCACCGCTCCCCCGCCACCCCACATGCGCATCGACGACACCTCCACCGGTGGTGTCACCATCTACTGGGACAACTTCAGCGAGACGCAGCCCGACGTGAAGTCGCTCGCGTACGACTTCGAGAGCTATCGCCTCTTTCGCGCCGACAACTGGCACCGACCCATCGGGACCAACGCGGCCAACGGACCGGCCACCGAGCTATGGAAGCTGCTCTTCCAAGCCGACATCGTGGACGGACTGGGCTTGGACACGGGGCTCAATGCGTACCGCTACGAACCGCTCACGAAGATTCTGCCACCGTCCACCAAGCGCGCGATGATCGACGGAATGAAAAACTACATGACCGAATTCCCGGGCCGCGAACCGCCCTGCCCGTCGGGTGTGACACCTCAAGTGTGCGACACCCTGTTCCACATGGCGGCGTTCGAGTTGGGAAACCTCGACGACGGCCGCCAGTACTATCGCTACCTCGACCGCGCCATCCATCGCGGGAGACCGTACTTCTACGCCGTCACCGCGGGCGACTACGCGGTCGACCCGACCACCAACCAACGCGCTCCCGGCAAGCTCGGCGACCCGGCGTCGAACTTCGCCTACATCGAGCCCAGAACACCGTCGCAGCGCGACTACGAGTACAACGAGAACGAAGTCTATGTAGTCCCCAATCCGGCCACGACCGCGGCCATGCAACCGTGGGCGTTGTCGCCGAACAACGACGACCCCACCGGCATCAAGGTGGAGTTTCGAAATCTCCCCGCGGACCAGGGCACGATTCGCATCTACACGCTGGCGGGCGACCTAGTGGAAGAGATCGGTTTCGACGGGCGTACCGGCGTGGGTAGTGCTAAGTGGGACCTCGTGAGCCGCAACGGCCAGGACGTGACCAGCGGGGTGTACCTCTATTCGATCGAGTGCGACACCAACGCGGCGTTCAAGAGAAAGATCGGGAAGTTCGTGGTGATTCGATAGACGCGTCGCGGGTGGCGTCCAGCGGGCGCCCACAAGGCGAGGAGTCTAGTGCGTAGGCGCGGACGACGAGACGCAGTGGGCTGCTGGCCGACAGGACCCGCGACGGTTGCGGGACCCGCCGCGCAGCGTTCCGGCGGACAAATCCCTTGACACATTCGGGGGAAACGTGGTTCATTATTGGCGATCCCACCACTCGCTTACCAAAATCGTACGATTGACCAGCAGCCCGACTTCAAGGTTTCGTAGGTTGGTCTTCCAACTAAGGAAGGGCACCGGAATGAGAAAGCGTAACCTCTTGTGCGTCGCCACGTTCGCACTGGCGACGGTGGCCCCGTCCGTCTCCCAGGCTCGCGAAACTAAGCCCGAAGAAGGCTTGAAAAAGGGTGGCGGTGGCCCGAATCGGGTCCTGGTCCTGGACGGTTCGAACGTCCACAACGTGGGCGAGCTGCAAATGCACCTGGGCAACTGGGGTGCCTTCGGCTCTTATCCGGGCTCGGCCAACCCGTTCTCCGAGCAGCCGTCGGCCCAGTGGCCGGCGGGTAGCGGCGTCGAGTATCTGTATGTTGCGGGTCTTTGGATCGGTGCCATGAAGGCCGGCGTTCCCGCCGTGACGACCTCTGCGTTCGCCGCCGAGTTCAGGCCCAACCAGTCAGAGCCGCGCGACCTCGTGTATCGCACCGCCGAAGGAACTCGCGGCGGGTCGCGTGCTCCGGCACCGACTGCGGACGATGACCAAGACGGCGAGATCGACGAAGACTGGCTCAACGGGTTCGACGATGACTTGGACGGGCAAGTCGACGAGGATTTCGCCGCCGTCTCCAAACAGATGTTTGCGAGCCAGTACACCGACTACGGCACCGCGTCGATCCAGATTTATCCCAACCACAACCCGCTCAGTCTCCACGTTCGCCAGGAGAGCTATCAGTGGGAGGAAGACCGCTTCGACGACTTCGTGGGTGCGGTGTTCTACATCACCAACCGCGGTAATGAAATTCTCGAAGACGTGTTCATCGGATTCTTCGCCGACGGCGACGCCGGCAGCCGCGACGTCGACAACTACTTCGAAGACGACGGTGCTGCGCTGTACCGCAACCCGGTGGTCTGCACGGACCTCGGACCCGTTTCGCTCGACATCGCGTTCTGCTACGACGTCGACGGCGACGAGGGCAACACCGATGGGTACTTCGGCATTTTGTTCTTGGACCACCCGGTGGATCCGACCGGCGAGATGGGACCGCTCCGGGTCGGGATTACGACCTATGCCAACTTCTCGGGTAGCTCGTCGTACGAAGACGGCGGCGACCCGACCAACGACTTCGAGCGCTACGAGCTCATGGCGTCGGAGACGATCGAGCGCGACGCCACCGTCGGGCGCGACTATCGCATGCTGATGGTGGGCGGGCCGTTCAAGGCCTTTCCGCCCGACTGCACGATGAAGGTCCAAACCTGCTTCGTGATTGGTGCGCGTACGGAAGGCCTCGAGATCAACGGCTCCGCGGCCGTGTTGACGTTCGAAGGCGCGTGGTTCGATACCGACGGCCCCGCTGCCAACACCGGTATCGTGGGACGCGAGCAGAAGGTGGAGGGACCCGCGACGGTCCAAATCGACACCTGCCGCTACGGACCCACACAGCCACCGGTCGTGCTGCCCCGCGGCCAGATCCTCTACATCAACAACGACTGCGGTCAGGAGAAGTTGTTCAAGGACGCCTGCGCCTACTCGGATGAAGACAGTGCTAAGTTCATGACCGGCATCGGGCACGCCGAGACCCAGATCTTCTGGATCGTCGGCACCGCTCCCCCGCCGCCGGACATGCGCATCGACGACACGTCGGTAGACGGCCTCACGGTCTATTGGGACAACTTCAGCGAGACCCAGCCCGATGTGAAGTCGCTGCAGTACGACTTCGAAAGCTACCGCGTGTTCCGCGCCGACAACTGGGACCGCCCCACCGGCACCAATGCGGCCAACGGCCCGCCGGCCGAGCTGTGGAAGCTCCTCTTCCAGGCCGACATCGTCGACGGGTTGGGCGACGACACGGGGCTGAATCAGTACCGTTACGAGCCGCTCACGAATCAGATGCCGACGTCGCGCAAGCGCGACTTCATCGAGACCATGAAGCAGTACATGACGGAGTACCCGGGGTCGACCCCGCCGTGCCCGCAGGGTGTTACCACGGAAGTGTGCGACACGCTGTTCCACATGGCGGCGTTCGAGCTCGGCGACCTCGACAACGGGCGCCAGTACTATCGCTACGTCGACCGCTCCATCCACCGCGGGCGCCCGTACTTCTACGCCGTGACGGCGGGAGACTACGGCGGCACGAGCACTGCTCGCACCGCCGGCAAGATCGGCGACCCGGCGTCCAACTTCGTCTACGTGGAGCCCGGCTCACCGTCGCAAAGGGACTACGCGTACAACGAGGAAGAGGTGTACGTGGTGCCCAATCCGGCCACCACCGAGTCCATGCAGCCGTGGACGCTGTCACCCAACAACGACGACCCCACCGGCATCAAGGTGGAGTTCCGAAATCTCCCCGCCGATCAAGGGACCATTCGCATCTACACCCTGGCGGGCGACCTGGTGGAAGAGCTTCCGTTCGACGGTCGCGTCGGTGCCGGGACCATCAAGTGGGACTTGGTGAGCCGCAACGGCCAGGACGTCACCAGCGGCGTGTATTTGTACTCGATCGAGACCGACACCAACGCCGCTTACAAGCGCAAGATCGGCAAGTTCGTGGTGATTCGGTAATCCCCCCTTCCAGGTATACCGCTTCGCGCACGGGCGCGGCCGTCGATCGGTCGCGCCCGTTTTGCTTGTCGCCCCCCGATAGCCCGACCTACAATCGCCCGCGTGCAGCGTAGCGTCGTTTCTCCTCGCAGGCGGCTCCTGTCGATCATCGGCTTTCTGGCCGCATTCTCCGTGCTCTTGCTCGCCACCAATCTCGCGCTCTATCGGCGCGCGCGCACCCACCTGGACGCCCAGCTCGGGGAGCGCTTGCGCGCCATCGCGGTGGGATTGAGCCACGCCGTCGAGCACGACGACTCCCTCGAAACAGCACTGGTCGACGACACGGTGCAAGAGTTGTTGCGCGCGCGGGACGAGCACGAGCTGTCGAACGTGGTCGTGGTGTCCCCCGGGGGGCGTACCTTCGTCGACCTGGCGGGCCTCTCGCAGCCCGGCGATCTCAATCCGTTTCTGGAGCTCGACGTGGCGGCGGTCAATCTGGCGCGCGCGGGATTGCCCGCGTACACGACACTCTATCGCGTCGGAGAGTTCTACATGAAGAGCGCGTACGCCCCCGTTTTTTCGAGCAGCAGCAACCAAGTGGTCGCGATCCTCGGTGTCGAAGCGGGCGCGGCGTTCTTCGCGCGGCTGCGCGAGCTGGCCAACTTGATGGTCGTGATCTCGGTCGGTAACGCCACCGTGGTGGGGGTGCTGGGGTTTCTGTTCTACCGCCAGAGCCGCTCGCTCGACCGCGCGCAAGCTGCGATGCTCGAGCGCGAGAACCTGGCGGCACTGGGGCGCATGGTCGCCACCGTCGCGCACGAGATTCGCAATCCCCTGAGCATCATCCGCGCTTCCGCCGAGCGCATGCAGCGCAAGCGCGCGATCGACGACGAGGCGCTGTCGTACATCACCGAAGAAGTGGATGGCCTGGACCGGGTGCTCACGGGCTACCTCGAATTCGCGCACGCGCGCCCCGCGGAGTTCGTTCCCGTCTCGCTCTCGGCGTCGGTAGGGCGCGCGACGGCGGCGGTCGAGGCCGAGCGTGCCCACAAGCGCGTCGAAGTCAACCAACGGATGCCGGAAGCCGACGTCGTCGTCCGCGGCGACGAAAGGCGAATCCGACAGGCCGTGCTCAACGTGCTTCTGAACGCGGTGCAAGCGGCACCGGAAGGCGGTCGCATCGAGGTGTCGCTCGCACGCGCGGACCACGAGATTCGATTGACCATCGCCGACAACGGCCCCGGTATCGATCCCGCGCACGCCGCCGAAGTTGCGCGCCCCTTCTTCACCACCAAAGTGGACGGCAGCGGGCTCGGGCTTTCCGTCGTGCGGGCGGTCATGGAAGAGCACGGCGGGTCGTTCGACATCGCGAGCGACGCGGGGGGGACGCGCGTCACACTCATCTTTCGCGATGCTGGCACGGCACCCACGGAGGGCACATGGCCGACATCCTGATCGTCGACGACGAAGCCAAGATCGGCAAACTCCTGGCGGACGAGCTCACCGACGTCGGCCACCGCGCGGCGGCGGTCACGAGCCCGCGCGAGGCGCTCGCTCGCATCGAGAAGAGTGTGCCCGACCTGGTGGTGACGGATCTGCGCATGGAAGGAATGGACGGCATCGCGCTGTTGAAAGACATCCGCCGCCGCTTCCCTTCGGTCGACGTGGTCGTGATGACGGCGTACGCGTCCATCGAGACCGCGATTCAGACCATGCGCGAAGGCGCCTACGACTACGTCGTGAAGCCGTTTCGCACCGATGACGTCTTGCACCTGGTCGCTCGCGTCGAGCAGAAGCGCCGGCTCGAGGCCGAAAACCGCGGCTTGCGGGTCGCACTCGCGCGCGGCTCGACGGACGAATTGGTCGGCACCAGCGCCGCGACGGAAGAGGTTCGCGGCCTGATCGCGGGGCTCGCCCACTCCGACGCTCCGGTGTTGATCCGCGGCGAGAGCGGGACCGGCAAGGAAGTGATCGCGCGCGCCGTGCACCGCGCGTCGAAGCGCGCGGGCGGCCCGCTGATCGCGGTCAATTGCGCCGCCATTCCCGACACGCTGCTAGAGAGCGAGCTGTTCGGATACGAGAAGGGTGCCTTCACGGGTGCCGTGCGCAACAAACCCGGACAATTCCAACTGGCCGACCAGGGCACGTTGTTTCTGGACGAGATCGGTGATCTCCCCGCTGCGCTGCAAGCCAAGCTCTTGCGCGTGTTGGAATCAAAGTGTTTCACGCCGCTCGGTGGCGTGAAGGAAGTGCGCGTCGACGTGCGATTGATTTCCGCGACCCACCGTGTCCTGGAAGACGAGATTGCGCGGGGCGCGTTTCGACAGGACCTGTACTACCGGCTCAACGTGTTTCCGATCGTGATGGCGCCGCTTCGCGAGCGGCGCGAGGACGTGCGCCCGCTCGCGCGCCACTTCTTGGCCGAGTGGGGACGCTCGCCGGACGCCTTGGGCGAGGACGCGGTCGCGCGCCTGGTGGCACACGAGTGGCCGGGCAATGTGCGCGAGCTTCGCAATGTGCTCGAGCGCGCGGTCATCGTACGGCCCGAGGGACGAATCGGAGCAAGCGACATCCTCACCGCGTCTGCGCGAGGAACGTCGGGTGTGAATACGACCGCGATACCGACCTTGAATCTCGAGGATGCAGAGAAGGAATTGATCCAGCGCGCGCTCGCTGCGGCGGGCGGCAACAAGAGCGAGGCGGCGCGATTGCTCGGGATTACGCGGCGTGCGCTGTACGGACGGTTGGAGCGTTACGGCCTCGAATAGCCGGCGTGCACCCGTGCGGCCACGCTGTACCGTAGCGGTACAGATCGATTCCACGCCGCCGCCAGGCGGCGCTGGGGTGATTCCATAAGCTTAACGTAATGAATAACTTACCGCAGTGTCTAAACACCGGGGCCCATGGCACCGGGCTTGCGAAATCATCGTTCGGAGGACGCGGTCAATCCCATCCGGCCGCTACCGCGCCATGAAGTTTTCCATCGTCATCCTCATCATCGCTGCCATAGGCGGCGTTTCCCTGCCCGCGTTCGCACAAGTCGACGCTCCCAACGTGCGCGCCTTCATCGAGCGCAACGCCGAGCTGCTCGATTACGCCGCCGGCGTGGTGGTCGAGACCAACAGCACCAAGGCGCGCGGCCTGTTGGTCACCGCACGCGATCTCCACCTGCAATCGGTCAAGCTGCTGGACCAAAATGCGCCGGCGATGGCGTTCCGCGTGGCGGTGCGCGCACGCGAGGTGATCCAGCAGACCATCGCGGTGGCCAAGCGCGAGGCGCGCGTCGAAGAGCAGGCGCAGAAGGCGATCGAGCGCGCCACCGCGCGCCACGAGCAAGCCCGTGCGATGTTCGAGGACACCGGCGGTGAGAACGCCAACGTGCGCCGTCTCATCATGGAGGCGGCCGACAACCTGCGTCGCTCGCGCGATCAAATGCACCAGCACATGTTCGAGACCGCGCTGCGGCTGGCGGTGTCGTCGATCGAGCTGTCGTCGCGCGCGATACGCCTCTTGCGGCGCGGCGCGGGTGGCGACGTGGCCGAGGAGATCGACCGCACCCAGGACGTGCTCGACCGGCTGGGCGACGCGCGCTCGGCGTTGCCCGCAGCACTCGTGAAGCTCGCCGACCAGGCGGACGGGATGCAGCGGCGCGCGATCGAAAGCGCGGAGCGCGGGGACACCGACCGCGCGCGCGACGAGACCCGGGGAGCGCGTGCCCTGGCGCTGCGCGCGATGCGGGCGTCGGGCTCGAGCGACGAGACCTCGGAGGAGCGCGCATTGCGCGCGATCACCTTCACCGACGAGATCCTCGATCGCGCGGCCGAGGTGGCGGCGGAATCGAGCGACCCGTCGCCGGCGCGCGCCCTCGACGAAGCGTCGCGGTTGCAAGATTCCGCGCGCGAAGCATTGTTGCGCTCGGACTTCGAGACCGCGACCCGGCTCTCGCTGCGCGCGAGAGACGTCGCGCGCGACGCGTTGCGCAAGGTGGAAGGCGACGTCGACCCGAGCGCGGTCGAGTCCGCGTTGGCTCGCACGGACGAAGCGATTGCCAATGCGCGCGACGCGGTCTCGGAATCCGGCGACGACGAGGCGCGCAGAATGGTCGAGCGGGCGCAGGCGCGCCAATCGGAAGCGCACGACTCCTTCGCGTCGAAAGACTACCGGCGTGCGCTGGCACTGACCAAGGTCGCGCACAACCTCGCCGCGCAAGGGCTTCGGCGGATGGGAGATGCCGGTCGCTAACCCGCGCACCGCGGTCGCTGCCATCCTCGCCGCATGCGCGCTCGCGTGCGCGAGCGGCGGCTCGTTGCCGCCCGCCGACCCCAGCCCGACCACCGCACCCGATTCGACATCCGGCGCGCTCGAGCGCACGTGCGAGGAAGCTCTCGCGCGCGTGGACGAGCTGATCGCACTCCGCGACGCCGAGCCGGCGTTTCCGCGCGACGTCCTGGCCGAGGCGCGGGCACTTCGCACCGCCGCCGTCGACCAGCTCGCCGTCGGCGATCTCTCACTGGCACTCGACCTCCTCGAAAGCGCGCAGTTTCTCCTCGAGGATCGCGCCGAGTGATGCGCCATGTTCTGGTGCTCGGTGCGCGCGCGCTAGGGTCGCTCACTCCTCTCTCCGCGGCGCACGCGGGGCGCTGGCTGGGTTCCATCGAGGGCGGGTACGAGTCGTACATCGAGCGCTACTCGATCGCGGATGACGACACCTTGAGCAGCGTCGACGAGTTTCGTTCGCGCGCGCGGCTGGCCTACGCGATCGGGCTCCTGGGCCGCGACTACACCTTGCTGGAAGCGCGCGCCATGTTCGGCGAATCGAGCTGGGACGCCGCGGCGCGGGCACTCGTCACCCAGCGCTTTGGGCCAGCCGACCGCCACGTGTTCAATGCCGAAGCGGAAGTCATGCGCCGCGGCTTTCGCGAGGGCAGCACGTACGAATTCCCCAACGACTATACGCGCGGCTTTGCGCGCGCCGGCTTGCGCGCGCGTGCGTCTTCCCTCTTCACGCTGCGGGCCGACGACCGGGTCGAGATCGTCGACTACGATGAGCGCACCGAGTTCGACTACGACTACCTGAAGAACAGTGCCACGCTGGGGGTCGACGTCTCGCGCGACCCGACCCGCGGGCTGTTGGCCGGCGTTCGCTACACCACCTTCGTCGTTCCCGACAGCGCCGAGATCGAGTACCAGGCCGCGATCCCGTTCGTGGAGTGGCGCACGTTCGACGACCTGCACCAGCGCGCGCAGGTCGGCGCCACCGTGGAGCGGCGATCGTATCCCGACCACGGAACCCGTAGCTCGTTCTGGGCCGTGGTGGTTTCGGCCGCACTCGAGTGGTCGCTCCACCCGCATTGGAGTGTGGAGATGATCGACGACCTGGAAGACTACGCGTACGATGAGGAAACCGGCGCGTACCACGACTACGTCGAAAACACCGCGGTGATCCTGGCCAACTACCACCACGAGAGCTTCGAGATCGGGGTGGGGCCCGCGTTCGGATGGCTCAACAGCGACTCCTCGCCGGACGACGTGTACCGCGAGCTGGGGGTTCGATTCGCGTTCGAGTTCCTAGGCGGGTCGGGGCTGTGGATCGCGGCCAGTTACGAGCCCGGGATGCGAGACTACGCGGCGTTCAAGGAGGGGGAAGACATCGCCAACACCGAGGTCGTGTTCTCCGATTACACCTACCACCGGGTGGGATTGTTCGCGAACGCGCGCCTGTGGCGTTCGCTGTGGCTCAACGCGTTCCTCGACTACCAGCCGGAAGACCACGAGCGCAAGGACGACGACGCCACCGCCACCATCGCGTCGATCGGACTCACGCTGACGTTGTAGTGAGCTTAGGCTTTAGTGCGACGAGCGCAGCTTCTTCAGCTCTTCGGTGATTTTGGGGACGATTTCGAACAGGTCGCCCACCAGGCCGTAGTCGGCGCGTTGGAAGATGGGGGCGTTGGCGTCTTTGTTGATGGCCACGATCACTTTGGAGGTACGCATCCCGACCAAATGCTGGATGGCGCCCGAAATCCCGACCGCGAAGTAGAGCTTGGGATTCACCACTTTGCCGGTTTGTCCGACTTGCATGGAGTGCGGCGCGTAGCCGGCATCCACCGCGGCGCGCGACGCGCCCACGGTGGCACCCAGTGCTTCCGCCATTTCGTCGAGAATCTTGAAGTTGTCCGAGCTCTTGAGCGAACGACCGCCCGATATGATGACTTCCGCTTCGGTGAGGTCCTTCTTTCCCGTGGAGGTGCGCACGACTTCCTTGACGCGGCCGCGAATGTCGGCGTCGTTGATCGACACCGCGACTTCGACCACCTCCGCGGAGCCGCCCGCTCCGGCGGGCGCAAACACGTTGGGCCGCACCGATGCCATTTGCAGGGCAGCGCTCGACTCCAGCTCGAGGATCACCTTGCCGGAATAGACCGGGCGCTTCACGCGCAGCTTTCCGCCCGCCCACGAAAGCTCGGTGCAATCGGTGAACAGCGAGGCGCCGTCCCGCGCCGCCGCGCGCGCCGAAAGGTCGCGCCCGAGTGCTGTGGCACCGAAGAGCACCACCGTCGCACCGCTCGCCTTGATGACGGACTCGAGTGCTATCGCGAAGCCCTGCGACGAGTACGACGCGAGTGCGGTGTTGCGCGCGACGAAAACCTTCGCGACCGGAAGGGCGCGCGCTGCGGGCAAGGCCGCGTCTACCGCGGTAGCGTCTCCAATCAGCGCCAGCGAAACCGGCCCGGCGCCGGCCTGCGACAACTGGCTCGCGGCACCGGCCAGCTCCTTGGTGATCGCTTTCAGCGACCCGTCGCGCACTTCTCCGTAGACCAGAACTCCGTTCGCCATCAGATGACCTTCGCTTCTTCGCGCAGCAAGCGCACGAGCTCTTTCGCTTGCGTCGCCGCGTCGCCCGCGATCATCTTGACCGGCGGACGATCGGGGAGGTTGTGGTAGCGCACGACCTTGGACTTCGACCCGGCCGCACCCACCGACTCGGCCTTGAATCCAACCTCGGCCAGCCCCACCTTCTTGATCTCTTTCTTCTTCGCTTTCATGATGCCGGGCAGCGACGCGTAGCGCGGTTCGTTGAGTCCCTTCTCGCACGTGACCAGCGCGGGCAGCGACATCTCCACCATCTCGTCGCCGCCTTCGATTCGGCGACGCGCGGTCGCGGTCTTGTTGTCGTCGGAAAGCTTGATCTCGGTGACGATCAGCGCCTGCGGCATGCCAAGTATCTCGGCGATGGCGGGGCACGTTTGCGCGGCGTCGTAGTCGATGGCCTGCTTGCCGCCGAGAATCAAGTCCGGCGCCAAGGGGCGAATCGCTTCCGCCAGCACGCGCGCGTTGGTCTGCGAGTCGCCGCCCTCGAAGGCGGGATCGCTCACGTGGATGGCGTCGTCGGCGCCCATCGCGAGTGCGGTGCGCAACACTTCCGCCGCACGATCGGGGCCCATCGATACCGCGACTACGGTGGTGTCGTCCTTCAAGCGCTCCTTGATGCGAAGTCCCTCTTCGACCGCGAACTCGTCGTAGGGGTTCATGATGAATTTGACCCCCTGCGGATCGATCGAGGTCCCGTCGGCCGCGATCTTGATCTTCGACTCGGTGTCGGGGACGCTCTTCACCAGCACCACGATTTTCACGTAATCCTCCTCGCCGAATGGGTCCGAAATCTAGCGCGAACCCAGTCAGCGCGCGCTAGCGCAGATTCTTGAGCAGGTGCCGCGCGATGACGATGCGCTGGATCTCGCTCGTGCCTTCGTAGATCTCGGTGATGCGCGCGTCGCGGAAGTATCGCTCGACCGGAAAGTCTTCGAGGTAGCCCGCGCCGCCGTGGATCTGGACCGCTTCGCGCGCGGCCTCGTTGCTCATCTCGGAAGCGAACAGCTTGGCCATGGCCGCTTCCTTGCCGTGCGGACTTCCCTCGTCCTTCAAGCGCGCGGCGTTGTACACCAGCAATCGCGCCGCCTCGAGCTTGGTCGCCATGTTGGCGAGCTTGAATTGGATGGCCTGGAATTTTCCGATTTGCTGGTCGAAGGCTTCGCGCTCTTCGGCGTACTTGATGGACGCGTCGAGACACGCCTGCGCGATACCGACCGCCTGGGCCGCGATGCCGATGCGTCCGCCGTCGAGCGTGTGCATCGCGACTTGAAACCGCTTCCCAGCTCTCCGAGGATGTTGGACGCCGGTACGCGCAGGTCTTCGAACACGATCTGTACCGTGCTCGACGACCGCAGCCCCATCTTGTCTTCCTTCTTGCCGACGTGGAAGCCCTTCCAGTCGCTCTCGACCACGAATGCGGTAATGCCGCGCGTCTTGTGGGCGGGGTCGGTGCGCACCATCGCGATGACGAAGTCGGCTTCCGCGCCGCTGGTGATGAAGTTCTTGGTGCCGTTCAAGACGTAGGAATCGCCGTCCTTGACCGCACTAGTCACCAATGCCGCCGCGTCGCTCCCGGAACCGGGCTCGCTCAGCGCGTACGCGCCCAGCGCCTCGCCGCTCGCGAGCTTGGGAAGGTACTTCTTCTTGATGGCCTCGCTGCCCCAGTGGACGACGGGCGCACACACGAGCGAGTTTTGCACCGACATGGTGACGCCGGTCGACGCGCAGACCCGGTTGACCTCCTCGAGTGCCACGACCAACCCGAAATTGCCGATCCCGCTGCCGCCATATGCCTCCGGCACCAGCATGCCGAGGAAGCCCAGCTCGCCCATGCGCTTGACCAGCGCGGCCGGAAACTTGCCCTCGCGGTTGTGCTGGTCGGCGACGGGCGCGATCTCGCTGTCGGCAAACTCGCGCGCCGTATTCTGGATCAGACGCTGCTCATCGGTGAGCGGGAACTGCACGAAAAGCCCTCGTTGGGTGATGAAGACGGTGGATGGAAAAACGACGCCAGTTCGCGGCGTCGCAAAACGACGCCGGTCGCGGCGTCGTCAGAAGGGGACCTTACGGGAGGAGGCCTCCGGTGTCAATCGCGAACGCCAAACGCCGCCCCCGGGTAGAAGGGGACGAGCGATGACCCTCTTCGCTTGCTCAAACAGTCCTCGCCCGCGAACTTCCGATGTGTCGCCAATGGGTTGCGGGCTGCGGAACTCGCCGCGAAGAGGTCATCGCCCGTCCCGCACCTCGCACTCCGTTATTTGAGCAAGACCATCTTTCTCGAGTGCGCGAAGTTCGTGGTCGTCATGCGATAGAAATAGACGCCCGATCCCACCGCCTGGCCCGCGTCGTTGCGCCCGTCCCACTCCACCACGTGCTTGCCGGCACTCTCCGTCCCGCTCACCAACACCCGCACCTTCGCA
>Ga0208454_1000129_pt1 | contig 52778 bp, 48 predicted proteins | sample EasRivMeERMZT100_FD_187530 | JGI IMG/M metagenome (GOLD analysis project Ga0208454, IMG submission 187530) | Soil microbial communities from meander-bound floodplain in the East River, Colorado, USA - East River MetaG ERMZT100 (SPAdes) (version 2) | ecosystem: Environmental > Terrestrial > Soil...
CTATGGGGACAAGGGGTTCTTCAGCCTTCGCGACAACATGCTTGCCACCCCTGAAGCACTGAGCCGCCGCGCTCCGATCATCCTGAGCCGCCGCCCGCCGCTTGAGTTCAACATCTTCACGCTGCCGACGCCGACCGCGCCGACCTCCGTGGGACAACTGCCCGCCACCACCTGCGAGAGCATCCAGTGGAAGCAGGACGACCCGAACTGCATCTTCAATGCGGCCGAGGGCTACGGTTACGACTTCTCCTACGGCGGCTGCGACGCCTGCCAGTAATCCTCCTCAAAAGGACGAGGGGCCCCGGCAACGGGGCCCCTTTCAACATCCAACCCAAGTCAAATTTATGTCTTACACAGGATGGGCCACTGAAACTGAGGAAGAGGTCGTTTTGAAGTCCCCCAACGGGACGAGGTATCGGCTCACGGTCTCCGACGGCGGGGCCATCTCTGCCGCCCCTGCCACGGGTGCCGCGGAGCAAGCGGAGTCGGATCAGCTCCTGATCCCGTTGGAGAAGCCAGAGCTGGAGAAAGGTTCCGAATCAGCCTGATATCATGTCCTGGACCGGAACGGCTGTCTCGGGATCGGAGTCGGACACCGGGTTCCTCCCTTCGGGTGGGGACCCCGGTGAAGTCCTGACCGTTGGCGGTGACGGGCAGCTCGAATGGAAGAATCAAAGCGCGACCCCTGATGACGGGGCATCTGTTGAGGTCGAGTCGTTTGGTGCCTTGGGCGCACCAACGGACGACAGTGCTGCCATCCAGGCTGCAATAAACACCGGCAAGGATGTGATCTTTGCCCCTCGTCAGTATGTTGCCAGCGGACTGACCCAGACGGCCGATGACCAACACTTTGTCTGTCCCAAAGGCAAGGCTCAGATCTTCAAGAGCGCCAACGGCACCCTGTTTGCGTCAACGGGGGATCGGGTTCAACTCCGAAACCTCGAATTCTACGGCGTCTTGCCGGGCGTTTCTGCCTATACTGGCGACAATCTTACTTTTGCTGGAGATGACTGCGCTCTGTTGAATTGCAGTTCCAGGAATTGTTCGGGTCGCCCGGTCAAGGCAACCGGTGGGCACTTCCAAATCATCGGCACCTGCGGGTGCTACAACACCACAGACGCCAGTGCCACCGGCTACGACATCGAACTCGGCATTGCCGGAACCGCCACCCTCTACCATCACATTGTCGGAGTCTACACCTCCCACTCTGCGGGTGGCATCCTTCTGACCGATGTCGGCGTTGGCATGATCGCGTGTTCCCAGTTTGGAAAACTGTCCATAAAGAAAAGCACTGGTCCCGCGGGGTCGGGCGGTGGGACGATAACCGGATGCCGCATCACCGGGACCGTGACCGTCGAGATGTCTGGGGTTACCTTCGCTGTGAACCAGTTCAGTGGCGGCCCCATCGCCTTCGTTCTGGGGTCAGCAGGGTGCTCGTTCAATGCCAGCAACACATTGGCTGCTGGATGCGTTGTCACTAATGCAGGTAACGCCAACAACCTGATCGAAGCCAACGTCTCTGCCGGTTCCTACACCCAGCTCAAATACGGAGCGACTGCACAGCGTGGGATGATGCAGGTCGATCACTCATCAGGAGAGTTCAAGTTCGCCCAGTTGGCGGTGGAGGACATCGGACAGGTCATTGTCCCCATCAACAGCAATTCAGGTGGTGCCGGGGCCGTCAATGCTGGGATCGAGATCCGAAACAATGGAATCTTGCAATGGCAAATGCTCAAGTCCTCGGGGAACGATCTTACGTTCAACGTCTACGATGCTGCCGGGACTCTGGTGGCGCAGCCAATTAACATCACTCCTGGTGGCAACACCACCATTGCGAGCCAGCTAACCCGCAGTGGCGGGGTGACGTATCTGGTCGGCAGCGCGGGCAACACCCTGGCGGTGCAGGCTGACGGAAACGTCGAGGTCCTCTTCGCAGGAACAGGCATGATCCTTAAAACCCCAGATGGCACCAAACGCTACAAGATCACGGTGAACAACGCCGGGGCTATCACCGCTACCCTCATATGAGCTGGACCGGCACCGCAACTCAAGGATCTGAATCGGACACCGGGTTCCTCCCTTCGGGCGGGAACTCCGGGGAGGTTCTCTCCATCGACGCGGATGGCCGGTTGGTCTGGATGGGGCTGCCCGTGCCGCCGGAGTCGCCGGTTGTGCTGCAGGAGGTCTCGGCCTTCGGGGTGCAGCCGGACAAGGCTCTCGTCCTTGGGAACGTCGATACGCCGCTCTTCGAGGTGGCGTGTCCGGCGGGGTCGGTTGCCACCGGCAAGTTTGTCGCGTCCATCTATGCCAGCAACGGGTCCAACCATCAGGTCCGCACGGCGCTGATCAGTTACGCCATCATCAACAAGGGCGGTGATGTCACCGCGGACATCCGCGAGGACAACGAGCTTTTCGTCTCCACCATGGGGAACATGAGCAGCACCTGGAACATCACGCCGGGTGCGACGGGGGCGGCGGTGAGCGTGACCGCGAACTCGACATTGGTCGAGACAATCAAAACCCTGCGGGTCGTTGGGTTCAACACCACGCTCTCGCAGATCACACCTCTTTGACTTTATGAGCTGGACCGGCATCGATCGACCTGAAGCCCGCTCCGACACCGGGTTCCTCCCCGATGACGGGGACCCCGGTGAAGTCCTGACCGTCGGCGACGATGGTCGGCTCGAATGGGCCGACCCGATGGAGTTTGATGAGCTGCCCTCGGACGGGGAGCCCGGCGACGTGCTGGTCGTTGGCCCGGGCGGCCAGCCCAACTGGGAGCCGCCTGCAGCAGGTGGGATTGGCCTCAACGTGCTTGCGTTTGGGGCCGTGCCTGATGGTGTGGCTTATAATCCGGCGGTCGGGACCGACAACAGGGCCGCGTTTCAGGCGGCGATTGCAGCGGCAGCGAGCGGTGGGACGGTGCTCGTCCCAGCCGGAGTGTATCGAATCGTCGGAGGATTGATCTGGGGATCGTCGGACGCTTCGATGATGGGGGAAGGTTTTGGATCGATCATTCAGTGCTCGGAACAAACGGGGGCCATCATCGACATCAGTCAGGTGGGGGACGATGGGACATTTCAGTTTGGTCAAACCATCTCCAGGCTAATGCTTCTCGGGGACGGGGTGCCTGACCCCGGCAAGACCCATTGTGGAATTCTGGTTCACTATCTCTCGGCAGGCATTTCGGTCTGCGATGTTCACATCGGGAACACCGGCGGGCCATGCTTGAAGCTGGACTCTCAGGCTCACTGCTCGTCTTACGAGAATATTTCCTGCCGTAAGCCAATCAACGCTTACGAGAACGATGTGCCGTGGGTGCTCATCAACGGGATCTGCAACGGGAACGTCTTCAAAAACATCATGTGTCGTGATGTCACTGGAGACAACTCCGGTGTCGGTGGGGTTTACCGTCTCGTGCCGACACCGTCCGACTATCCGGTCTATCCCGACTACCTGCCCAACAACAACAAGTTTATCGCGTGTCAGAGCGAGAACATCCACATCCCAGAGGGTGGTTCCGTCGTCCATTGCCAGGGCGCGTGCAACGAATTCGACTGCTTTATTGACTTCGATGCGGAGACCTGGGTTCCGACGACAGACACCTGCATCATCCGGCTTGTGGCCTTTGCCGGGTCCACTTACAACGGCAACCTTGGAAACATTGTCAGAGGTTTCCTTCCAGGCGGATTCGGAGCTGGGGGGCCGCCGCCTGCCCATCACTACAACACCCGTGGGATCATCATCTCATCCAACGGGAACCACATTCACGGTCTTTCCGGCTATCCGAATGTGATCCGATTGACCGCTGGGGCGACTCGCAACTACATTTGTGTCGCGGGCCTCGCACAGGGATCGCAAGAGTATCTGATCGAGGATAATTCCAATGCGATCAATACCATTATCAACACTGCTGAGAGGGGCGACTTTGCCGTCAATGATCAGATGGCTCTCCGCATGCTTCCAGGCACGGCACTGGTTCCGAAGCACGGAGTTTTTGGCTTCGACTCCAATCAAGCAGGCACTGCTGACTTTCGCCTTGCTGAGATCAGCGCACTAAACCAACTCGCGAACCTCTACGAGAGCCGCCTGACCTTCAAGATAACCAATGCGTCAGGCATCCTGAGTGAGGTGATGCGCATTGATGGAGTCGCAGGCGTCAAGGTATCGGTGGGTGATGTGGATGTCGCGGGGGGCGTTTTAGTCAACGGCGGTTCATTCGGTCCAAGCCGCATCTACGCTGATCCAGGCATGGGATTGGTGATAACTGGTCATAGTGGTTCCACAAACTGCGTTTACATCGCGAATGCTGGCGGCACTCCGCTGCTCGTCAATCCTGCCGGGACGGTTGATGTCCATCTCGGATATGACTCCCTTACCCTCATCCGCGCCAAGGGCCGGTTCGCTATTCTCAAGGCGACTCCTGCGAATACTGCCGCTCCCGGTGACGAGGGAACCATCACCTGGGACGACGGGTTCATCTACGTCAAAACCTCCGCGGGCTGGAAGCGTGCAGCACTTTCCGTTTTTTAGAAAGGTATGAGCACTTACATCGGTTACCCCATCACCAATCTCGACGAGCTGCCCCCGGGCGGGCAGCCGGGGGACGTGCTGGTCATCGGCCCGGGGGGCCAGCCTGACTGGGTCCAGGTCCCGGGGACTGCCCCGGGAACGGAGCAGAGGACCTGTGACACCGTCGCCGAGCTGAAGGCGATCGACGTCTCCGGTGTGGTCACCGGGCAGCAGGTGTCGGTGGCGGGTTATTACGCCGCGACGGACGGCGGGGGCGGCATATTCTGTTTCGATAGCGCATCGGCCGCGGCCGACAACGGCGGCACCGTGATCGCGCCGACAGCCGGGAGCGGGCGGTGGCTGCGCGTTTATGACGGGGCGCTCAATTTGAAATGGTTCGGCCTCAAGGCCGGAGATGCTGCTGCAAACGAAACGAACAAGACGGTGTGGCGTTCGTTCTTCAACGTCTTCGCGGCAGGCCGCGCCCAGACTGAGATCCACATCCCCGATGGCGACTACTACATCAACTTCAACTTTGCTGGTGGTGCGACCAACATTCCATCCAATACCACGATCCGCATGGGGAAGCGGACGAAGCTCATCGTCAAGATCCCAACTCCACTTCCGGCACCTGATGAGACTAGTCACAAGTGGATGGTCTTCCGCATCATCAGCGGTGCCAGCGACATCCTTATCGAGGGCGGTGAGATTGTCGGGGACAAGGTGACTGATCTCGTCTGGCTCACTGGATACGGCGACGGCATCGATGTTGGCGCGGGATGTTCGCGGATCACCGTTCGCGACATGGTCATTCGCGATTGTTGGACAGACAATTTCTCGATCACTGGCGGGTCGGACATCCGCTTCGAGAACGTCGAGAGTTACGGTGGTCAGCGTCACTGTGCCTCGATCACCGGAGGCAAGAAGATTGCCATTGTTGGATGCCGGTTCTCCGATCCTGACTGGTATATGGGATTCGACATGGAGATCGAGAGTGCGGAGGACTGCGAAGATGTGACCTTTGACCGGTGCGTGTTCAGCGGATCTTACTACACGGGGCTTGCCATCGTCAGTGGGAACAGTGGTAAAAAGGCTATCCGCACCAAGGTGCTCAACTGCGAGTTTTTCGATCATGCTCCTCGCAGTGGGGTGCCGGACATTCCTGCTGGTCCTGGGCCATACCCCGTGCCTGCCGGGTCGGGCACTTCACTCAACCTTCAGGACGCCCGTGACTTCACCGTCGAGAATTGTGTCTTTCACGACAACGACCCTCAAGCGGACACCCTTTCTGCTGGCAGTTGCAACCGCGGGTTGATTACCGGATGCAACATCAACGGTGGGCGCAAAGGGATCTTCTTTCCAAACTCACAGAGTATCTCCATCCTTAACAACATCGTTCGCAATACCACCGACGATGCCATCGCCACCGGTGCCTCGCTCCCAGCGTTCCCTGTCATCAACAACAGGGTCGGCCACAACACGATCATGGACATTGGGACGCCCAACGTCGTCTCTCCCCCCGCCAACGCTTATGGCAAAGGGATCGACATCCGGGGATGCGCCTCCCAGGTTTTTGGCAATCGAATCGAGCGAATTCAGACCGTTGGGATCATCGTCAACTTTGCCCAGAACATCTTGGTCACCGGCAACAAGGTGAGTGAGTGCGGACTCTCCACCGCACCAGTGTCTGATGGAATCTTCATCATCGGCACCGGGCATCTGGTCTTCGGTAACGATGTCAAGAAGTGCGCTGTCTCTCAGTCGGCCACAGCACAGGCGGGAGGAGCATCCACGATCACGCTCTCAGCCAATGCCAGCATTTCAAACGGTGATTATGTCGGATACAAGGTGACCATTCTTGCCGGGACTGGCTCAGGTCAAACCGGGACGATCACAGGCTATGTTGGCACAACCAAGGTGGCGACGATCAGCGCACCGTGGGCAACTCCGCCGAACAACACCTCTGTCTACGAGATTATCCCTGCGGGTAACTGCCAGCGATACGGCATCTTCCATTCGTCCGAGAAGTCCACCATCTACGGCAACGACACCAACTTGGGCGGGATGACGGCAGGATTCCTTGAGGGTGGCATCGGCACGATGGGGATTACGCTCGGACCCCAAGCGTCTCTTGCGATAACAGGCACAACTGCTGCCACCTATGGTGGTCTCGGTTCGATCACCACAGCAGGCGGGATTTACGCTGCGCTGAACGCTATCATCACGGGTGAGGCGCATTTGCGTAACAAGGTTTATGTCGCTGATGACATCGGAGTCATTTCGCCGGGGCAACCGGACCTGGGCAAGGCAGGTGCTGGCCTGCGGTTCCGAGGCGGGTTCTTTTCCAGCACTGTGGACTGTCTCAATCTTAAGACGAACTTCGGGGTTCTCTGGAATCTCGGTGGCGATACGGTGGGGACACCAGGAGCAGTCACCAAGTTGGTCAAGGCGGACATCGGAGGGACTATTATGTATCTCCACGCTCAAACGGCTCTCTAATAGCATGAGCACTTACATCGGATACGGCCGGATCGAACTCGACGAGCTGCCCCCCGGCGGTGAGCCCGGCGACTCGCTGGTCATCGGCCCCGGCGGCGAACTCGAATGGGATGAAGTTTCAGGAGGCGGATCGGGCATCCCCGGCGGGGACCCCGGCGAGTCGCTGATCGTCGATGCGAGCGGTGATCAGGTCTGGGTCGATGTCACCTGCCACACCATCGCGGAGCTGCGGGCGCTCCCGGTCACCCTGCTGCCGAACGGGACCCAGCTCAACGTCCTGGGCTACTATGCCGCGGGGGACGGGGGAGGCGGGCTGTTCTATTTCAACGTGACGAGCAGTGCGGCGGACAACGGGGGGACGGTGATCAAGCCGACGGCGGTGAGCGGGAGCGGGCGGTGGCTGCGGGTTGTTGAGGGTTCGATTTCCCTTAAATGGTTCGGTGCCCGTGGCAATGGCTCCACTAACGACACTGCGGCAGTTCAAACCGCCATCAACTCCAGCTATTCACTCGATCTTGTTGGTGCCTCCTATGCCGTCAGCGCCCTGACCCAATCCCTGCACAACCAGTGTTTCACCAGTTCCAACGGCATCGGCACTTTCATCAAAAACGCCAACGGTCCCATCCTCACTTCCACAGGCGACTTCGTCCAATGCCACAATGTCAAGTTCCACGGCGAGGGGTTCACGGGTGACAATGTCACCTTCTCGGGGCAATCCTGTGCTCTGATCAACTGCGGGTCACAACTCGCCGCTGGTCGCGCCGTCAAGGCCACTGGTTCCCACTTTCAGATCCTCGGAACCTGTGGCATTTACCACACTTCGGATACAACTGCCACGGGCTACGACATCGAGATCGGCATTGCTGGCACTCTCACGCTCTATCACCAGCTTGAGGGCGTCTACACCAGTCAACCTGACGGCGGCATCCTCTTTGTTGATACCGGGGGTCACTGCATCAGTGGCGGGCAGATCGGCAAGCTAACCATCCAGGCTGTTTCGTCCCCAGGTGGCGCAAACGGCGGGATGACCAAGGGATGCCGCATCCTGGGTGATGTCTCTGTCGGCTTCTCCAACACCAACTTCACCGGCAATCAATTTGGCATCGTCACCATCACGTTCGCTGCCATGACCAGTGGCTGTGTTTTCGACATCACCAATCAGCTTGCCACAGGGGCGACAATCATCAATCTCGGCAACGAGAACAACTACATCCAGCGCAATGTCTCGACTGGTGGCTACCAGGAAGTCCTCTATGGCGAGGATGGTGGGGCTGCCATCGTCAAGGTCCACCTCCCACTAGGCGAGTTCCAGTTCCCCTCGCTGGTCGCTCCCTCGATCGCGGGCGGAACCACCACCACTTCCGATCTCTTCCTCAAGCCGACCACGGGCGCTGGGACCACCGGGGCCGACATTCACCTGGGTGTCGGCACTGACGGGGCTACCGAGGTAATGACCATCCTGAATGCTGGCACGGTGGGTATCGGCAATGTCGGTCCACATGGTGCGGCACTGCATGTTAACGAAACTGGTGGCACCCGCTATGGACTCTATGTGGCAAAGTCCGGCTCCAGCTTTGATGCCGCCCTCATCTCCAACAGCGGAACAACCAAGGCCTCCCTCATTCTGGTGGCGAGCGGAGGCACTGGTGCCCGTGCTCTTCAGGTTGATCTGCAAAATGCCACTGCCATTGGTCTTCGTGTTAAGGGATGGACCGCGCACTCAGGCAATCTCGCGGAATTCCGTGATGTCAGTGATGCTCTTCTCTCCTTCATCGGGCCGACTGGTGCTCTGACCGTCCCCGACCAAGCCTACGATGCAAGTGCCTGGGACGGCAACCTCTCGGTGCCGACCAAGAATGCCGTCCGCGACGCCATTGTCGCCATCGGCGGTGCCGCCACCCTCTCCGGTTACCTCACCTCCTCCCAGCCGACAACCTCCACCACCGCAGTCAACATCACCGGCATGTCGTTCGCCATCGCCGCAGGTGAGGTCTGGGCATTCCAGTTCTACATCCTTCTGACCAACCTCGCCGGGGCTGACACCAAGTTCGCCCTCGACATCCCCACTGCCGCAACGGTCGGTGCCCAGGTCCGGGGGTCGTCCACCAGTTCGTTGATCACTGCCGATGCGACATTATCAGCGGGAGTAGTCAACACGGCCACTGGCTCGGTCATCATCTCCGGAATCGTCTCCAACGGGGTCAATGCCGGGACAGTCCAGTTGATGTTCGCCTCCACCTCCGGTGCCTCCACCACGGTCAACGGCACCGGGACGCACTTTATTGCCAGGAAGATGAACTAACATTATGTCTTTAGGCACCATCCTCGTCATCATCCTGATCCTCATGCTGGTCGGCGCTCTCCCGACCTTCCCCCACTCACGGAACTGGGGGGTTGGGCCAGCGGGCATCATCGGGGTCATCCTGGTCATCGTGATCATCCTTCTTCTGCTGGGCAAACTCTAACCAAACCACCGCAACCATATGTCCTTCCAACTTCTTTTTTGGGTCCTCATGCTTTTTTGGCTGGTCTTCGGCCTTTGGTCGAACTGGCCTGCGACAGGCAGCCCTGGCCCCGCCTTCAAGCCACTCGGTGGGACGCTCCTGCTCTTCATCCTGCTGGTCATTCTCGGCTGGAAAACATTCGGGTCACCCGTTCATCCATGATCAGGCTGCTGCTGATCGCTCTGGCGCTGGTGCTCACCGGCTGCGCCACGAATGACGACAACGATGTCATCGATCAGGCGATCGCGGCGCGGATCTACCGTGGCTCCAGCTCCGATACCGTGCCATACATGAACATCCCCAAATGAAGCGCCTGCTCCTGTTGCCGCTGGTGGTCTGCTCATGCCAGACAAGGCGTGAGGTCACCCTGCCTAACGGAGCGACATACCGGGACGGCGGGCACTTTGCCGGTGATACCACCGTGATGATGGAGCCGGACGGGACGGTGATCTTGAGGAACAAAATGAATGCCCCATGGCGAGATTTTCTCCAAGCGGCTACCGCCATTTTCTTTGCCGATCGTGCCGCCAAGGTCGCGGTCGTTCGGGAGGCGAGGAAGGAGGCAACCAGTCTCGCGGCCCAGCGGACTGCTGCAGCAAACGCCAGGACTGCAGCGGAGTTGGAACGTCTGCAGCTCACCCAGGACTTCGAAAAGTTCCGACTCCTTCTCCCCACGCCACTGCCCGCAGGACCTCCGTGAAAAATGGATCTCTTCAAAACCTCATCACTGTTCTTTCCGCCGTGTTCGCGGTGGGCGTTCTGTGGGCGAGGATTTCCCACAACGCCGAGGCAATGCGTGAGACGATGATCGAGATCCAGGCCGAACAACGTGAGATTCGGAAAATGATCGAAACCCTGGCTTTGAAACCATGATCAATATCTCCATCCCTCAAGGCAGCATCCTCACCGAGATCGAGGGTGTTGAAGTATTTTGGAACGGCACGTTCATGTCTTACACCGCCAAGATGTCCATCGATGGCGACGGAGGCTACCGCACCTACCATGAAAACGACGACGTGGCCCTCGATTACCTCGCCAATGCCGGTTATCCTGGTAACTGGTGGGGAGTCGCCACAGACACCGGCGAAGGGGATGGCGACCCGGTCTATCAGAAGAGCACCGATCCCTGTCCTGGTTACTATGTGTCGCCCACGGCCTACGAGCATTCGGACTACGCCCACACCGACCCTCGTCGCTACCTGGATTCCGAGTCCGTCATCTTCTCTGTGACCCCGCCGCAACTGCGGCAGTTGGTCGGGCCCGTGGTCCTTGGCTGCAGGGTCAGGATGGAAAACCTTGAGAATGGGCTGGTGGCCTGGGGACTGGTCGGAGATGTCGGCCCCAAGGACAAGTTGGGCGAAGGCTCCATCGCCGCCGCCGAGGCCCTCGGTATCCCGTCCTCCCCCAAGAACGGTGGGACCAGTGAGCACAAGATCCTCTACGTTCTTGTCCCGGGGCTCAGAGTCCCGGGCTATGAACTCAAACCCGCATGAGCGCAGACCCCGTCACTATCACTACAACAGGGCCAGCGCCGGATGCACTGGTCACCGAGGCTGAATACCAAGCCCGCGAAGCTGCTCGACCGCCATCGGGCGGTGGATCGAGTTTTGGCGTCACGGTCACGACCGAGGCGGCGCTGCGTGAGGCTCTCCCGATCGGAGGGCGGATTCACGTCAATGTGAAGGGCGTCCTTCCTCTGGCCGTGCCTGAGGTGGTCAAATTCACCGCCCCCGGCACCGTCCTCTGCGGCCTTGGCAAGAACACCACCACCCTGGCCATCAAGGAGGAGAACCCGAACAACGTCTCATTCTGGACTGCGGCGAAGAACCTGACGATCGAGCACATCACGCTCGATTCCGAGTTCCACACTTGGCACACCGTTTATGGGGATTGTGACTCCAACCCAAGCGGCCTGCTCCTGGACAACATCAGGATTCAGAACTGCACTGACGGTTGGAAATACGTCGGCGCGATCTGGGCACCCCCGTGCCTCGGCCTGACCTTCCGCAATTCCGAGATCATCAATTTCAAGGGGCGGGGGGCGTTCATCGATTGCGATGTCGCCGATCTGGTGATCGAAAACTTCTACCTGAAAGGCACCGGGAACGACCTTCAGACCAACACCGGGATCTGGGCCGGTCAGGGTCTGCTCGGAGGCCGCATCGCCCATGGGAAGATCGAGCACTGCGCCCTCAATGGGCTGGAACTTTTCTATCCCCAGGTCTATCCCACCAAGAGCCAGCTCTCACGGGACAATCCATTCGGTGCAGGCATGATCATCAGCGGGCTCGAAATCGCTGATATCACCAACATCGCCTGTTCACTCGCTGGCTGCAAAAGGTGTGTCGTCTCCGACATCCACATCCGCGACTCAGGTGCCGGAATGGAATACATCGATGAGATCAACCACCTGGACGGGGTGCCGATCTTCAGTGACTACCAGGCCGACAACGTCACGGTCGCCCGCTGCTCGAACGTGGCCGTGACCATCCACATGGTGAAGAGAGGCCGGTTCACCAACCACGTCATTACCGACTGCGCTTCCTTCGGCTGCCAAATCTACAACGGGGCGGACGAGATCACTTTCCAAAATTCGACCCTGGCGCGGTGCGCCAATGGCATGCTGTTCCTCAATGGGGCACACAGAACCGTGATCACCGGCAACGAGTTCCTGAAGACACCCGGGGACCCGGCCATCGCCGGGTTCCATGCCTTCGGTGGGGGACCCCACATCTTTTCTGGCAACATCCTCCGCGGGGGGCTGATCACGACCGCGGATCAGGCTTCCATCCTGACTGCGCCGGGAGTCGCTGCATCGGTGGTCAATGGGGTCTTCACCGACAGCCACAATTACAGGTTCCCAGCTTGATATCATGGACCGAACCATCATTCCGGTCGATGCCCTCACGCAGACCCACCCGTTGCCCGGGATCTCCCTGCGGGATTTCTGGATGGTCATGGATTCGTCTGAGCCCGGCAAGGTCCTGGCGTGGTTCAACTGCTCGTCGGTCGTTCACAAGGGGAAGCGGTGGATGGCTTACCGCACCGAATGCAAACGGTGGTTCATCTGGAGCCGGATCAGCCTTGTGCAGCTCGACGATGAGTTTGTCCCGGTCCCCGGGACCAACGTCCTGCTCCCGTTGCACACCAGGTTCGACGGCTGGGGCGCGGAGGACCCGCGCATGTTCATCTTCGACGGCCGGATGCACATCGCCTATGGCGACGGGTATCGGGTGCTCCTGGCCGAGCTGAACGACGACGGGACGGTGCTGCGGAGCATGGCGGTCCCGTCCGATGAAGCCGATCAGAACCCGCCCCAGAAGGTGCCGCGGGAGAAGAACTGGGGGTTCTTCGAATACGACGGGCGGCTCTTCTGCCAATACAGCGTCACCCCGGTTGTCACCTATGAGTTCGACCCGGAGACCTGGAAGGTGATCAACCGCTGGTCCGCCCCCTGGCGGTGGACCTCGGACTTCGGGACCAAGCTCCACGGCAGTTCGCCGCCCGTGTTCCATAACAATCTGCTTTGGAGATGGGTCCACTGCCACCGCGCCGAGAAGCTGCCGCAGCCGCGGCAGACGTGGTATATGGACAAGATCCAGCACACCGATCAGCGGTATTACCCGCATCTGATCTGCTTCGCGCCCGAGCCGCCGTTCGCGCCGGTCGCGGTCTCGGGGCTGCCGGTCTTCCATTCCGACTGGGAGCCGATCGGGGTCGATGGTCCACCAACTGTTCGGTGGCCTACATCGGGAGCACCGAGCGGCAGGGGAACGGGTGGAGGGTTTTCTACGGGGAGAACGACCGCCATGTGGTCACGGCTTTCATCGCGGATGAGATCGCCACCAAGTCGATGCGGGTGGCGGACAAGCCCATGCCGAAGAAGGTCCGGCCGCCCGCGCAGAATTTCCTCCATTTCATCTGGCTGCAGGGGGAGGACAGAATGTTCCCCGAGGACGTGATGAATGTGCAGGAATGGCGGAACAAAAACCCCGACTGGACGGTTCAGTTTTGGGACGACCAATCGCTCCCTGATATCATCAAGTCGAAGGCCGTGGTCTGGATGCCGCTCTGGCAGGAGCTGGCCGAACTCCGGGCCAATAAACCGGACGACACGGCGCTGATCGCCAAAGCCTCCGACCTCGCCCGGCTGATTTTGCTCTCGATCCGGTTCTCGAGCGAGCAGCAGTGGAATGTTTATGCCGACACGGACACGCGGCCCAACCGCCCGCTGACTGATTTCCTGAATGATGATGTCCTCTATGGAACCAACATCGCCAAGCGCCCGTTCTTCACCGGGGTGACCGCCGAGAGGCCGTGGGACATCGACGGGTATGATTTCCTCATCCCCGAGGAGAATCTTCTGAATCCGAACCGCGGGTATCTGACCAATGCGGTCCTGATGTCCCGGCCCGGGTCTGCTGCCATCACGGCGATCCTTAAAGCGGGGGTCCTCACCCGAAGACAGCCGACGCTCCAAGCCTGGGGGCCGATCATGCTGCGCAAGACCATCGGGGTCATGAAGCGGTCGGTGGCCGGGCGGCGGATCTACGTCCTCCCCTTCCATTATCTCGTCTGGAACCCGGCCCAGATGAAGGAGGCCCAGCCCCACTGGTCGGTCTGCTCCCATCTCAACCGTTTCAGATGGAAACAGGAGGGAATCCGCGCCTCAGTGGCCGGAAGCAACCGGGCAAAAATGTCTCTAGCCTAACACTTCAATATGTCCCATCCCCATTGCCATCGTTGCGGGTGCTCGCCCTGCAACTGCACGACCGTCACCGAGACCGCCGCGGTCGAATGCGTGGACCCGGGACTGACGAACGAGGCCGCTTACGCCGGGGTTTTCACCGAGGAACTCTGCTCCAAGCGTCTGATCCCGTTCCGTGGGCTCGATCTCGACGACAATCAGGTCACCGACACCGCGGAGCCTCTTCAGTCCGGGGTCCTGGTTCAGAGGGAGAGCGGTCAGGTCCAATGGTCGAACGAGCCGCTTTATGAGAACCCGACCAGCGTCATCAAGGTCGCGAACGACACTGAGGCCGCCAATATCGGGAACTACATCCCGTTCACGCTGGGCAAGACGATCGACTTCCGTGAGCGCAAGCTGATGGGCAGCCCCGATACGGCGAGCGGGCAATGGAAGATGGTCTGGGTCGCCTCGGTTCAGCAATGGACGACCGTTCCTGATATCACGCCGGAGTTGCCGACCCTGTGTAGCGAGCTGGTCGCATCTTTCACGCTCGATCCCGCAAACACCGACGGATACCTGATCCAGCTCGAATCGACCGAGCATCTCTCGGTCGGGGTCTCGGTCATGGTCAATGGCTATGAGTTGATGGTGACCGAGGTGGTCGATGACGAGTTCGTCAGGGTCAAGCACATGGTCACCCCTGCGGCCCCGGTGGCGATCAACGAGGGCGAAATCGTCTGCAACATTGGTTACCGCCCGTGCCCCCAGACCGAGGAGGCTTTTGCGGACACACTGCCCGCCTGCAAGGACAACCAAGTCGTTTCGCTCACGGTCCCTGCTGATATCAGCGGGATGAAAGCTCCAGGGTTTCTTTGGAGAGATCAACTGGGGCAATGGGCTTTTCTGCCTGCTCCGGTGGACGGGGTAACCGGGATCATCAATCCCAATCTGTTTTTCGCCACCCCCGCTGCACCTGCCGACAATGTGGCGAATCTGCCGGTCTTCAGGGGCCTCCCCAAATTCAATTTCATCGCCCCCACCACGATCTTTTCGCAGATCACCGCGGGACTTGCGACCGCTCAAACCACCGTGGTGACCTTGAGTGGGACAGCCGGGTTTGTGGCAGGAGCAACTGCGGCCATTATCAATATTTCGATATGGGGGATTCTCAGCGCCGGGGGAGGGATCAGGACTTACGTCAAAATAAACAATGTCACGGCGGCCGTCTGCTTCCTGACATCGGCTTTCGGGGCGGACGCTGACAACAATCAGATCATGATTGAGGTTCCCGTGAGCACCAATGTCTCCATTGAAGTCCTGCCTGTGAATGCCGGTGGGGTTCCGGTTGGTGCCGGATCTGAGATCATTGTTTCCGTGGGCGGGTATCTGGCTCTCTGATGCTTACTTATTCACAGGTCAATGAGATCATCGGGATTGCGACCTTTGAGCGCAAGTCCCCGATCATCACGCCCCGCTCCCTCAACATGGAATGGCGCGGCGGGATCGAGCCTCGACATGGGCTGGGACATCTCCAGACTGTGTTCGATGACGAGGCTGACCGGGCGCTCTTCGAGGGGGGAGTGGTTCAAAAAGTTCAGCCTTATCAGCCATATGGGCTGAACCCCGGCGGCCTCGCCATCCTGATCTCAGGGACTTTGTTTTTTGGGTCGATCTCCGGCCGCTGGATGTATGTCTCGAAGTTATTCGAAGGACTGCGGCCCGATCTGACCCTTGGCTGGGGCGTGCAGGCGTTCGAATGGTTGATCATCCAAAATGGGGTGGACAGACCGATCATTTGGGACGGGCACGACCCAGCCTTCCAATCAAAACCGGAGGAACTGGAGATGCCGATCGGGTCGATGATGGCGTTCATCCACCATCAGGTGGCCGTCGCATCGTCCGACGGCACCGACAAGATCGCCGTCTCCGACCGCTGGCGGCAAAGCGAAAGCGAAAACCTCTGGCACTTCACCGGGACACCGACCTGGGCCGACGGCGGGGTCTTCGGGCTTCACATCAACATGGGGAAGCTCATGAACATGTGCCCCATGACCCAGATCAAACAGACCCCCAACGGCCAGGGGGATCTATTACTGATAGGCAGCAATGGCGCACAAACCCTCAATCTTCAGGTTCCTGTGGCCGAGCGGATCAATTCGCAGATTCAGGACACGGCGATGGTGGGCCAGGGTTCCGCCAGCTATCTCGGAGCCATCCCCCACAAGGCCGGGATCTGGTATATCGGCCACGATGGACTGCATGAGTTTAAGCATGGCCAGAACGACTTCTACCGCTCAGACGCCGACATCCACGAAAGCGCCGACATTCAGTATTACTGGGACAACTCGAATTCGCTGATGCGGCCGGTGCAGCCGCTGGGGCAATACAACAACAAAATCCTGATCGGGCTTTACCCGGAGATGGGTCGAAACGACTTCGGGTTCCACCGATATCATCGGGCCTGGGCCGCGGTCGATCTCTCCGAGAAATGGCGCGAGGGAGTGAAGCTCCCGAAGCGGTGGAACGGGCTACAGTGCGGGATCAGGCCGGTCGAATGGGCGAACCTGATCATCAACCGGATCGAGCGGACCTACTGCATGTCGTTCGACGCCGACGGGGTCAACCGGGTCTACGAGTTCACCAATCACCTGACTTACGATCTGATTGAAGGTGAGCCGAAGCCAATCGTCTCCTTCTTCGATACGCCGCCGCTGGTCGGCCAGAAGGGCGTGCAGCTTGTGGTCAAACGCCCGGCCAAGGTGAAAATCGATTACGAAGCCGCAGTCGGGAATGTGGCGATAGACCTTGATGTCCGGGGGGAGAACGAAACCTGCTGGTCTACCTGGGGAGGATTCTGCGCCCGGCCCACTTCGGATGTCTGTGAACACCCGTGTGCCATTACGCCGGAGCATCGGGGGAGCAAGCCGATTGGGGACCCGAAGCCGATCCCCTGTTTCTCGCCGCCGCCGACCTCACTGAGATCCCGGGTGAGAATGACCGGACGGGCTAGAATCCAGAACATGATCTTTGGGCTGGATGTGGCCAAGGACGTGTCGCCCGACGGGTTCTCCCATGAAATCTTCCTCGATTCCTGCGGTTCCTGCTCCGATGCGCCGAGGGCATCCGCCCAATGCTGCGAGGAGCTTGGGATCTACTCCATCCAACCCTGACCCATGGCCTTTACCTACGACGCCGGACTGAGGATTCGTCCTCCCGAACCGATGCCCGACTGCATGGAGGGGGAGTCGGCCCAGGATTACTTTTCCCGGGTCCTTGCCCAGAGCGCCATCGAGTCTGCAACGACAGCCGAGAATGCGTCCGGCGATTCCGCGCCGACGCCGTTCAACATCGGTCAGGTCCAGTCTGATGTGGCGCAGTTGCAGGCGGATGTGGTGGAACTGGAGGACACGGTCGCCGATCACACGACCAAGATCAATAACTTCACCGATGGGTATGTGACGGGCGTTGAGTCCTTCTCTACCGGGGCAACTTCGGTGACTCCTGTTTTCCCTTCGGCGGGCATCTGGCGCATCTGCGGGATCGTCCCATTGGAGCAGGAGTTGACAGGGCTTTTCGTCACCAACATTTCAGAGTCTTCCTTCAAGATCAATTTTGGTGCAGTTGCCGCAAATGGCTCACTTCACTGGGCCGCAAAGAAAGAATCATGAGCAACACCGTCGCCGACTTTTTCCCAGCGATCAAAGCCCAGGCGGGTTCCGCCGGGGTCTGTGATATCACCGATCTGATGGACCGGATGAACATCATCGGCCCGGAGATCCTCGATCGCATCGAAGCCAAGGGAACGGTCACGACATGGTGCCTGCCGATCTGCAGCAATTGCATCGTCCTGCCCTCTGATCTGGCGACTCCGCTGCAGGCGTGGCGCAGCGGTCTGGCGATGGGGTTCCGCGGCGAATACTGGCTGGGGCGCATCGGCGGCGACGTTCCGATCGACATGTCGCAGGAGGTCCCATGGGCAGAGGTCGTCGATGACGGCCGGTATGCTTACACTCAAGTCCATCCCCTAACAGTCACCCAAAACGATGTCTATGAATTCAGGGCGCGATCGCAGCTTGATGCGGGCAAGACAGTCCAAATCCGCTATGCCGACGACAATGGCCGGGAGGTCATTCTCGAAACCGTGCTGGCAGGGGATCACAAGGGATCAACGCCCTCGTCCAAAACCGGCATCGGCCCGGTCACCAGGGTCTGCAAGCCCAGGACCGTTGGAGCCGTCGAGCTTTGGGTCCGAAACCTCTACAACGGGAATCGTTTACTCGCGGCTGTATACGACGCCCACGATGAGTTACCTTCTTATCGAATCGTCCACCTGACCGGGTATAACGGCGGGGGTTCCTTCGCGATCAAAGGGAAGAAGAAATGGTCGCAGCTCAGGGCCGAGACCGATCTCGTTCCGTTCGGAAGGATCGCCGTGTGGCGTGCGGCAATGGCTGCAGAGGCCGCATCGGCCAACAAGAATTTCGAGTCGTTCAACGCGCTGATCGGTGAGGCGGTCGGCCTCCTCGATGCCGAGCTGACCGGCCTGCGACCCAAGGGGCAAGCCGAGGTCGTCGATTACGTCACGCCTTTCACCGTCTTCAATCAACGGCCCTTGGCCCGAAGGTATTTCTAAATGACTCAAGACGTGCCCATGACGCAGCAAAAATGGATGGTCTTCGACGATTTCTGCCCGGAGATCGATCTGGTCCGTGCGTCCGCTCTGGCGAGTGGGTTCGGGACGTGGCGGCCGAACAAGGGGGAGGTCGGCTCGAGCGTTTACGACAACATGAACTTCTGGGGACTTCATGCCTTCATGCTGAAGTCGATCGACCGGGTTCTCGGGGCGCGGTTCTATCCTAACGATACGTTTTTTAGATATGCGGTCCCTGAAACCGAGCCCGCTTACACCCACAGCGACCGGGCGTTCGGTGATATCACCTGCGTCTGCTACATGTCCGACCACGACGAGGTGTTCGGGACCGGGTTCTACCGCCATCGCAAAACCGGCCTCACCGAGATGCCGAAGATGGAGGACATGGTCGATCCCGAGTGGGATGAACTGAAACGCGACATGATCGAGGGAGGTCCCGATGAATGGGATGAGGTCGGGTTCTGCGAGGGAATGTATAACCGCGCCGTCATCTTCCACGCCCCGCTTTTCCACGCCCGATACCCGAAGACGGGGATCGGGACCAATGCAACCGACGCCCGGATGGTCTGGGCGGCGCACGGGATCTTATAATTATGGCCGAAATCTGGGTAACACTGTTAGGCACCGCCGCCATCTCGGCGGGGACCATGGCATACAGCTCTTCGCAGGCGAAGAAAGCCCGCAAGCGTGGTGAAGGAACGCTTGCCGCAGGAGAGAAGGCGGGGGCGTTCTCTCCGCTGGCCATCCCCAAGCCGGTGGAAATGGATGTCCCGTCCGCGGGAGAGATCCTGGCCTCATGGCGCGGGGAGGTGACGACCAACCTCCCTGAGTATGAGAAGATCGGCCAGGGGCTGAACATCTCGGAGCAGGAGGCTGCGCGGGTCGCCAACGTCAAAGCCAACCCGCAGTATTACGCGGCCCTCAATCAGATCACGACCAATGCCCTTCAGGCGGGCCGGGGGGTGATCCCGAAAGATGTCCAGCAGAACGTGCTTCGTTCAGCCAACGAGGACGCCTATCTGCGCGGATTCAGCTATGGGGGGCCGGGCGATCGCGGCGGGAACGTCTATGCAGGCGGTAACGACGCCGCGGCCAATCTCGCGCTGAGAAACCTCGGCCTGACATCCCTCGATATGATGAAATACGGGGACACCTTGGGAGGGGCGGCCCTGGAGCAGTCGAGGGCTAGCCGGGGTGACATAGTGTCAGCAAAGGATGTCGTCCCGACCCCCCAGATCTTCCAGGACCAAATGAACGCGTCGGCGCTGGCTCAATACAACTACGCCTCCGACAAATCCGCATTCAAAGCCGCATCGACAAATGCGCCGATCCAGGCCGCCTACAACAAGCTCGCCCTTCAGATGGGGGTCCAGGGCCAGAGCGATGCGCTGGCCGCGCAGACTTCATCGCAGAACATGCAGCTCGCGATGAGCGCCCTCCAGGCGATGGGGAAAGCCTATTCAGGGGGCGGTGCCACCATCGGCGGGCAGACCGCTGCCGCGGGCAACGGGGCCGTCGCCAACTGGCAGTCCGGCACCACCAGCAGGCCGTATGACTCCAACAATTTCCTCAACAACTACGAGGTTCCGACCGTCATCCCGTTGAATTCTCAGACTTATCAGCCGCTTTCCTCGGCCGGAACCATCACCGCCGCCGGATACAAAGGATACTCCTAACATGGCCATCGGAACATCCATCACGCCCCGTGGTTATAACATCGACACCACGGGGAAGTCCTACACCCTTGATCCGGCCCCGCTGCAGCGGGCGCAGGAGCGCAATTTCGCGCTTCAGCGCGAAAGCCAGCAGGGGATCATGGACACGGCCAAGAGGGGGTTCGACTTCATGGAATACCTCGGGGCGAGGCAGCAGTTGGGGAGGGTCAAAGCCCAACTGGGCGAACTCAACCCGAACGACCCGGCCTTTGCCCAGAGGTATTCTGATATCATCCTGGGGAACCCGCTGGCCTTCGAACATGCCTCGACCGGCCCGCTGGCGAAAATGGCGTTAGCGCCGGTCACGGCGATGGCAACCGGAGCGATCGAGCAGAAATACAAGCTCGAGCAGATCGCGGCATTGGGCCAAAATGCCCTCGCCGTGGCCGGGGTGAAAGGAGACACCTCCACCTCCAACGCATTGTTGAGGGCGCTATACGGCGGTGGCGGCGGGAGTGCTGGCAGCAAGCCCGATGCGTGGCTGAAATTTCAACCAGGAGGGGCTGCTGCGACAAACAACGCCGCGCCCGAGAACGATGTCCTTGCACCAGGGGCCAGCATCTATTCGGCCGTGGGGACCGGCGTTTCCAATCCTGCCACGACCACAGGGACAGGAGGGGGCGTTGCACCGGACGGCTCATTGTTCCCCCTCCCCACTGATACCCCTCCTCCATTTTCACCTGATGGTTCTGCGCCCACTGGTCTTCTTCCCGATCTCCCACCGGAGACCGATGTTCTGCAGACCCCGACCACCGGCCAATACACTCCCCGCGCCCCCTTCGCCCCAGCCGCGCTTGCCCCCATCGGGCAGCCCGATTTTTCAAACATCGCCGCACCGCCCCGGGACGGCTCGCTTGTTGCAGCCACTCCGGCTGACATGGCCGATGCTGCAACTGACTCGCCTGTGGCGCAGGCATCGCCACAGACCTTGGCGGCAGCGCGGGCGAGGGGCCAACTGGTCCCGATCCCCGATGAACGGGGCGATCTGTGGATTCCCACCGAGATCGGTGCGGACATGAAACTGGTGCGGTATCTGCCCGCAGAAAAAGGGGAAGAGCGCGAGGGTTATGATCAGATCCCGTCGAAACTTTACCCCAACGGGGTTGCCCAGGAATACGAATACAAGCCCAAGATCAAGGCAACGCCTTCAGAAATCGCAAAGTTCACCGACGACCTCAAAACCATTCTCGATGCCGACCCTGACATGCAGCGGCTTGAGATGCGAAGGGATGCGGCAAAAACAGCCTACGATTCTGCCCTGCTGAAATTCAAAGCGATCCCAACCGACGCAAAGGGTGAGGGCACAACCTATTACGATAAAAAGCAGGCTCTTTTGCCCGATCTGGAAAAATTGGCAGCCGAAGCCAATCAACTGTCGGGTGATTACACCCGGTATCGTGCCTCCCGGATGGGTGAGGTTGCGAGACGGGAGGACCCCAAGCTGGCTGAGATGATGCACCGGGACATGCAGGTGAAGGCCGAAGATGCGATGAGGAAGAAGATGGATGAGTGGGCTTCGACGCAGTATCGGGAGTTTTTGGGGATGCGCCCCAGGACAGAAACGGATGTCACGGATTCCCCCGCCCCCGAGGAAGGAAAACCTGTCGCCGAACCGTCCGAGCCTGCTTCCAAGATATTGCTGGCCAGGAATCCCTATGTGCAGGAAAGGGACAAGAACTGGAACGAGGAAAAAACCTTTGTTGTGGAGGAAGCGAAAAGCATCGCCACCAAACTAGGTCTCCCCGAGGACGCTTTGATCAGGGCCGTCAGGGAGAAAGACAGGGATTCAATCTCATCGATTTTGTCTGCGGCCCAGGAGAAAGGGATTACCTCACCAATACTCGAAATGCGGGCTTCCCGCGGGACTGGTTTCGGGGGAGATATCATGCCGACCACTCCAACGGGTAAGGAAATGGGGTGGAAGAGGTCGAAGAAAGTCCGCGATAACCTCGGCATGGGTCACAGTTACCTTGATGTGCTGGGGTTCGCTGCGGCAGAAATGGGGGCAACTGCAGGGACCCTTCCGAAGTGGAAATTCGGGGAGAAACTCTCCAAAACCAAGCCTTGATTCCGGCTTATGGGATACGCTGGAACATTGATAAGCCCCAAGACCGGGTTCGAATACCCGGTTGAATTCACCGGGGAAGGCGAGCCGACCGAGGCTGATATCGCTGAGATCACCGCTGAACTCGCGAGACGGGAGTCGGACACGCTTCGGGGGCCGGAGGAAGCTGCGACCAGTTCCTTCATGCGCGGGTTGGCGGGCATTCCCACCAACGTGGTCAAGGGTGCCGGTGCCGTTGCAAGCCTGGTCCCCGGGTTCGGAGGTATAGGGGAAGAATTGACCTATTCCGCGAAGGGGATGGAGTCAGCGGTCGAGGAGGTTTTCCCGGTCAATCCGATCTACGCGGACACATTTGTCGCCAAGGCACCTGAGGCATTGGGGCAGGGAGTTGGGTTTTTAGGGACAGCTTTAGCCTCAGGGGGTGCTGCCATACCGCTGACCATCGCCGGGCTCTCCGGTGCGGCGGGCGGCGCGGATCTCGCTTCTGAGCTGGAGCTGACCGGCCTGCGGCGGGCGGGGATGACTCTGGGGTTTGGCGCGGCCGAGGCGGGCGTCGAAATGGTCGGCGGCCCGGGGGCCCCGGGGTTCCTCAAGAACATCGCCAGGGGCACATTCGGTGCAGCGGCCACAGAAGTCGGCAAGGAAGCGGTCGAGGAGCCGATCACCGGGGCCCTCCAGGACATCGTCCGTGATATCGCGGTGATGGGGACCGGCAAAGAAATGGTCAACCCTTTCCGACCCGGAGCCCGGGCCGAGGAGTTTTTGTATGGCGCAATCGGAGCAAGCCCGATCGGTTTGGCCGTCGCCGGGAAGCGGATGTCGATGACGCCCGAGGAGCGTGCCGCAATCGAAGCGGCACCGGACAACTCGAAGTCGCTGGTCGCCACCGTGATCGCCGGGGCGAAGTCGCTCTTCGGCCCCGCCGCGACACCGGCTGCAACGGCCACGGCGGTCGCCCCGGGACCGACCGAGGATGAGGACATCGAGGCTCTCACCACTCCCCCGGAGATCGCGCAGTTCGGCGCGATGGCGAGCGAGGTTCTCAACCAGCCGGGGATCACGCCGGAGGAGGCGCGGGAGCAAATCACCCAGAGGTTGATCGACGACGCCGATTACGATCTGACGGACGCCGAGGTTCTGGCCGACCGGCTGATATCATCGGCTTCACCGGGGGCAGCACCGACGGTCACGGCTGCTCCCCCTGTCACCCCGCCAACAACCCCGGCGTTTGTTGCACCCCCGATGACGCCCGAGATCGAGGCGGCCATTCCGCCTGAGGTCCGGCACCTCTACCCGGAGGTCTCCCGCATCATGGCCCAGGACGGCGAGTGGGTGGACAAGGCCGGGGCGATCGTGGACTTGGTCGCAAAGGAAGGGTTCTCCCAGCGGGAAGCCGAGAACCTCGCCCGCCCGTTGGTCGAGGCCGCTCATACATTGTCGGCCGCCCCCGCGACGGCAACCGTCCCATCGGTGGCCGATGCCCGGATCGAGCGGACATGGGAGACGCTGATGAGCGCCCCCGAGGCGGAAATACCGCAGCTCGTCGATCAGCTCTCGATGACGGAGGCGTCCGGGTTCATCCAGAGGATGGTCACGGGGGACAGGACCAACGTCCATGTCCTCGACGCGCTATACACCCGGACCAAAACCCTTTTCGAAGAGGACCAGGCAAGACAGAGGGCGGCCGCGGCCGCTGCAGCGGCAGTAAGTGCGCGGCTCGAGCAGCAGAGAAGGGATTCAGGGGAGATGACCGACGACGAGGTCCTCGAATGGGTGAGGGGAATTTACCCGTCCACGGTTCAGCCTCCGGCGAATCCCCTGACGCCCGAGCAGGCAGCCGCCCATCTGAAAGAGCAGTTCGGTTTGGAGACCGGTGATGTGGTCCTCTTCAACCGGCCCGACATCAACCCTGAGGGGTTCATGCACGATGGGAGGATCTGGATCAACACCGCCAGAATCGATGACCCCGGGCAGCTCAACATAACCCTGCAACATGAGGCCGTCCATGTGGTCGAGAAGCAGGCTGATATCATGGCCGAAGTGGCCAAGGTTTCGGCGCTCTACCAGCAAGAAGGGATCGCGGAACTGGAGGAGGAGCTGAAGCGGAAGGGATACACCCCCGAGCAGTATCCCGCTGAAATAACGGCCAACATCTTCTCTGAGCTGTCGGAGAGCTTCCGCGAGCGCCCGGCGTTCCAGCGGCTCGTTCAGAAGATCAAGACTTACTTCAAGGAAGCGTTCAACATGAAGTTGAACAACCGTGACGCCGAGGTGATCGCGGCGCGGGTGGTGGCGAAGGGGCTGGCGGAAGCGAGGACACGGGGCCGTGCTGCGGCTGCACGGACGGCGGGGCGGACACCGCAGCCGTCTCTGCCACAAGGGCAGCCCAATCTCCACGACCCTAACTATGTAGCAGAGGTCACTCCCGCCCAGGACTTCAACCGGGTGGGAACTGCGCCGCAGGGGAAGGTCAAGCCGACCACGCAGCAGACCAATGTGGACATGGCCACGGTGGTCCCGAAGGAGCGGGAGAAGCAGATGCGGGTGACCACGCACTTCGAGCATCCCTCCAAGAAGAAGCCGGACGTTACCCCGATCCCGCTGCCGCGATACCTCACCAGCATCAGGAGTTCGAACAAGAAGGCCGAGGCCATCATCGAGTGGGCCAGGGCCAACCTGATCGCCCTTCACAACGCCTTTCCAGCCGAATTCAGGGCCAGGGCCACCCACTGGTATGACGGGGCCTACCGGATCGCCGGGGAACTTGGGCAGCAGTTCAACCTCAAGATCGAACAGACGGCCGGGGTGCTTGCTGCGTTATCGCCAAGCAAGGACTGGTTCATGAACGTGAAGTTGGGCCGCAATATCGTGGACATCTTCCGCAACAACATGGACGAGGTGATCGACCGTTCGAACCAGGACCATGCCCGTGCGCTGACCAACATTATGGCAGCGTTAGGGAAGAAAGCGAAACCGGCAGCCATCGCGGAGCGTCAGGGGATTCTCGCCAATATCGAAGGGAAAACAGTGCGCCAGCTTTGGGAAGCCGGGGACCGCGACGGTGCGGGCTGGGCCGTGCGGGTGCTCTCGGTCGCCAAACACGGCATCTTTTATGAGGTCATCACCCCCGAGGGCGATATCGGGCCGATTGCGGTGAAAGAAAGCGACGGCACGCCCCGCGAGATCATCTGGCAATCGGCCGACAACGTCGCGAAGACCATCGCGATCATGTTCGACGGCAGTCTCGCGAACATCTCTGCCGAAGTAAGTCAAGACCACAAGGTGCGAAGTTTTTACAACAACATCGTCGCCCCAAACAGCCCGTTCGAGGATGTCACCATCGACACTCATGCGGTGGCCGCTGCAGGGCTCTTCCCGCTGGCCGGGGAGTCGTATCTGGTGAAGCAGAACTTCGGCAGCGCAGGTGTGGCGGGCGGCGGCAACCAGGGCACTTACTGGATGTGGCGCGAGGCTTACCTGCGTGCTGCAAAAGACCTGGGGCTCCAGCCGCGGCAGTTGCAGTCGATCACCTGGGAGGCTGTCCGCGGACTCTTCCCCGCGGAACTCAAAAACGAAAAATTGCGCTCGCAAGTCGGGGGCATTTGGACATCCTCAAAAGATGCCACCGCGGCCAGAGATTCCATTGTCGCCCGAGGAATACGAATACCTGAGTGGGCTAGGACTGGAACCGGACTCCCAGCAGGCGGTCAAGCAGGCGCAGGCAGCGGCACTCAGGCGGGGGAACAAGTTGACGATCGAAGAGGCTTACGAGGTGACGTTCGACGAGGCGTTCCGGGACGAACTGGCGGCAGAGGCGGGCAGATAGCCCCGTCGCTGCCCGGCGGCCCAGTCCCCACCCGGGGTGCCCCCGGTCACACCCAGGTCTTCGGCCGCCGTGAGGGCCCGGTCAGGGAGCCCGGGTTCTTTGAGCCGGTCGTCGAGGTCATCAAGGACCGGTTCTTCGACTCCAGAATCCCGGTCACGCCCGCCAACATCAAGGAGGCGTTCGATTATGTGACGAGGCTTCTCGATCCGGCCGAAGGGAAGAAAGAGGCGCAGGAGATCAGTGCCGCGATCACCAACCCGGAGGACAAGAACCTGGGGGTCGGCGTGTTACACACCGAGCTGATGAAATATGCCGCCAAGGTCTCCGGTGAGACCGGGGACGCGGCGCTGTTCGACTTCATGCAGAACAACCTGAACAACATCGTCATCGATGATTCAGGGAAGACTTTCAGGGATTATGGCCAGACGGTCGGGGGGCGCTCGACCTATACGCTTTCGGGATTCATGAAAGCGGTCAAAGAGGTGACCGACAGCCGCGACGAGGCGATGGCCAAAGCCATCCCCGAGGAGGTCCTCGACGATATCGACAAAACGGTCAGGGATGTCGAGGTGACCGAGGAGCTGATGACGGGCGTCGGCACCAAACCGAGGAAGAAAGGAAAGACCGGGGAGACGACCTCGGTCGAGGAGATGGTTGAAGAGGCGATCCCAGTAACGCCGAGAAGGAAAACCAAGCGGACCATTCTGAAAGAGATTCTGGCCGAGCCAGAACCAGAGGTTGAGCCGGAGCCTGAGCCCACTCCCGAGCCAGAACCTGCAGCAGGAGCCGAGGTTTTGCCTCCCGAAACTCCCGGCGAAGAAATTGCAACTTTGCCACCGGTGCCGGTTGAGGCGGAATTCGTCCCGAAAGAGAAATTTGGCGATGATATCATCAGATATGCCGATCAAAAGGCCGCCGAAATTCGGGAGAAAATTCGGAAAATGCTCTCCGAGCGGACATCGCTGGGCGTTGACCCGACGCTCATCCCGCTGGCTGTCGAATATGGGGCATTAAAGCTCCTGAAAGGGGGGATTAAATTCACCCAGTGGGCGGCCGAGATGAAGTCCGAACTCGGGGCGTGGATTGACGATATCGACATGATCGACGTGTGGAATAAAGCCACCGCGAGAGTCAAGAAATTCGAAACGAGGACGACAACTCCGACTCCAGCCCCGGCCCCGATCACCGCTCCAACCGAACCGGGCGCTGCGCCGACGCCAAAGCCAAAACCACCTTCGAAACCGAGGAAAACCAAGGCCAAACCAAAGCCCGCTGCAACAGAAACGGAGGAAGGTGAAGGGGTCGAGGAGGTTGAAGAGCCCGAGGAGGAAGAGGAAAAAGAACCAGAAAAGCCGGAGGTTTCCGCAGAGGACAAAACCGCCCAGAAATATATCGACCGGGTCGATGAGTCCCAGGTCGAAATTCTCAAGCCCGACGCCATTGAAAACCCAGTCCTGAAATATATCCGGGCCCAGGAGGAGCCGCCTTTCACCAAATCGAAGGACGACTTCGTGATATCAGCGACCAAGGGGCTCGAAGACCTTGGCGTGTCCACCGGGGTCGCCAGGGAGACGGCCGAACGGATCTGGCTCAGAAAAGAAGCCAGGCGGGACGCCGCGGTGCGGCGCACGGAAAAGGCCCAAAAAGAAGCGACGACCAAGGCCGCCCAAGGTTTCATTTCAGCCTACGACAAGTCTCAAACGGAGGTCGTGCTCCCGGCCAAGGAAACCAACCCGGCGGTCAAAATCCTCAGGTCGGCCCAGAAGCTCGAGGGTGATATCAGCAAGGAGGACTTCGTCAACTCGGTCCGGGATGAACTCATCGGCGTTGGCGTCGAGAAGGGTGTCGCCGTCAATGCCGCAACCCGCGTCTGGGCCATCAGGGAAGCCAAGGTCAAAAAAGCCGAGGCCAGGATCAAGAAAAGGGCCGAAGCCCGGAGCCTCACCTCGGCCGAGAAGATCCTCAACGACTTCGCCAGACTCCAGTCGGATACTCTTTCGTGGACGAAGAAGAAGCTCGACCCGGTGAGGGACGCCGTGCGCCGGGCGATGAGTCCCAAGAACCGGTTCGTCAAATCAGCGTTCCAGGCTGAACTCGTCCGGCTGGGAGTTGAGCCAGCCGTTGCAAGCTCGCTGGCCGAGACGGTGGCAAGGCAGAAGGAGATCAATGAAAGGATCGCGATCGACGAGCTGTCCCAGGCTCTCGCCACGGGCGTGAAAGGAACGCTCAAGCCGCTTGAGGAATTGCTGGTTGCAGCGACCCCGGCCCAACAGCGCGACCCTGGCTTCCGCAAGAGGCAGGAAGTCGCTTATTTCACCCAGCTCGGTCTGACCGCCGAGCAGGCTGCCGCGGCAGCACGGCTCTATGACAAGGAGTTCACCGAGCGCCTCGGCGAGGCGATCGACAGCGCGATCGACAAGCAGGCGAAGACGGCCGCCCCGTGGCAGCAGCGGATGAGGAAAGGCTCGCCTGCCTTGAAGAAGAAGATGGTCACCGGTCTCGACCGGGTCAAAAAGGCAATTCGATCAGGTCTCCTCGACCCGTCGAAGAACTGGAAGAACGATTTGGCAGAATTAAACGGCTGGAGGGGGTTCACGCCTGAGCAATACAAGCGGATGTCGGAGATCGACGATGAGTTATCGCGGCCCGATATCATGGATTACGAGAGCGCGAAGTTGATCGCCGAGATGAATGATATCATCGCCAAGGCGAAAATCCCCGAGACGGCATGGAACCAGGCTCTGTCCTCGTATGTCGCAGGGGTTCTCTCGGGCTTGAGCACGATCAACGTCCAGTTCTCGGCGCACACCGGGCTGGTCCGTGATTTCCTCGGGGATCTGCCGACCGACCCGGTCATGGCGACGAAGGCTCTTCTTGATGCAATGGGCAATGTGTTCTCGGAGACCAAGTTCGCGCTGAAGAACAATGTCTACACCCACAACGTGGATGAGCACATGAAGGGGCACGAACAGCCTCTGAGGCAGATGTTCGAGAGCGGGCTGAAGCAGCTCCAGTCGAATAAAGCCACGGACAAGGCGATGGGGTATTGGAAGGTCTTTGTCGGTGCCCAGCTTTACATGACCCGGGTGCTCAACTCGCTCGACCAGGGGTTCATCACCACGGCGCAGGTTTACAAGACCACGCTTTTCACCCACCGGGCCCTGCAACAACTGGGGATGTCCCGGGCAGATGCGGCCGGACTCATCGAAGAAGCGATGAGAGCGAAGGCCGAGGCCATCGAGAATGCCACCGAGAAAGGGATGGAAGGTGAGGAAGCAGTCGTCCGCGCCAATGAAATCTTCCTCAAGGAATTGGAGGAGGTCGTCGCCAAGCAAGGGCCCGAAGGCGAACGGCTGGCTGAGGATATCAAGATCGGTGCTGCAAAGGAAGCGGTCGGAACGGTCGGGCGGCTTTCATCGGATGTCACGCCGGTCAGGCTGAAAACGGGTGGCGGCGGTGAGGGGTTCCTCTCCACCCCGATCAACGCCATCATCGATACAATTAACCGAAATCTGCTCGAACTCGGCGGGACCGAGGCATTGAAGGCCCGGATGATGTTCGGGTTTGTCACGATTCCTTTCCGAACCGCCCGATGGTATGCCGGATATTCGCCATACGGTTATGTGAGATACTTCAACCACTGGCGCTACGAAAGGGCCGGAAGAGTGTCGCCCTACCAGCAAAGCTATGGTTCCGAGGCCCAGGTCCGCCAACGGCTTAGGGATGCAACCCTCGGAACCCTTCTCATGGCAGCGGCTGCAGCCTTTGCCGCGGGGACCGACGATGACGACCCTGAAAAAGAGGAGTTCAAATTCTTCATCACCGGCAAGGGGCCGCGGGACAAAACCCTGAGGGATGTCTGGATGAAGCGGTTCAAGCCATACGCCCTGGTGGTGAAGGTCGGCAAAAGCTATGTCCCCCTGAACCTGGGCCGGGCCTTCGAATCGTTGTCATGGGGGCTGGCCTTTGCCGGGGCGCTCGATGATATCAGCATCAAACAGAAGGGACAGGAAGCCCGGAACCCGCTCAAGGATTTCAAAACTGCCCCTGAGCTTCTCGGGTCGTATTTCGGCTCGCTCTCCCAAAGGTCATCCTTCCAGGGACTGAACAAAATAGCTGCGATTGGCGAGGGAGTGAACTCTGAACGGACGGCGATCGACGTGGCGAACGTCAGCATCTTTGCGGCGTCCGGGTTCATCCCATGGAAGGGGGCGCTCAACAGCGTGACCCGGCTCTTCACCAACCCGATCGATCGCAACTCGGTGTCGGGGGCGATCTATGCGAACACGCCGATCATCGGGCCCCTTCGAGGAAACATCGCCCTGAACACCTTTGGCGATCCGATGGGCGACCAGACGATCGCAGGGCGGCTGTATGCGGCGGGAGTCCCGGTGACCGTGCGGTTCCCCGCCGGGCTGCCGAACGAGAAAGCCTACGACGTGGTCATGCAGAAAGGCCGAGGGCCTGCCCCAGCAAGGCGCAATGACATCGAGAAAATTTATGGCCCGGTCCCCGACGAACAGTTCTACGAGTTCTCGAAGATCCGGGGCCAGGCTTTGAAGAAAGCCATGTCGGCCAATGCGGCGAAGCTCATGGCGATGGATCAGGAGGAATACGGCGAGTGGGTCGAGAACGTCTCGCGGGCCGAAAACCCAAAGGCGGCGAAAGCGGTTGGCATGGTCAAACCACCGAAAAAACAGGCGCAATGATCCAGCTCGTCCAATGGCCACCGCAGCAATACACGTCCTTCTCCGTTCGTGGCAGGCTCTTCGAGTGGAAGGAGAACGAGCCTTTCGTTTCATTGATGAAAGACGGGACGATCGACACCGACCCGAAAAGACTCACGCCCGGGTTCGTGAACCGGGTTCAACGGTATGGACGGCAAAACGGTTTCAATGAAAGCGAATGGGAACTCCAGCAAATCTATTTCGCCATCCTGCAGCGAATCCCTCTCCCGCTTCGCTCGAAGTTTTTCAAAAACACCCCATCCGATTTCCGAACCCCCCTGGAAGACGTGAAAATCCACCCAGCCCCCGTCCCAAGCGGATTCGCCAAGGCGGCCAAGCCGTATGCTGTGGAGGATCAAGACCCTGAGTTGCCGCTGAAACTGGCGCGGTTGACGCCCGACGAATGGTTAGCTCTCCTGAAAAGATGGCTGCTCGATGATCAAAAAACCCGGAAAGCCACTGATGTGGCAGGTCCGGCATGGTGGTGGGCGGGCCATTCGGTTTCGAAGAACCCGACGGACAAAACGACCCCGATGCACTTTGTCGGGCTATGGTTGGGGACCTTTCCCTGCCGCAAGTGCCGGATCAGCGCCCGGCGATACATCGCCCGGCACCCGATTCCCGACTGGGCGGGGTTCGAGGGATGGATGAACACTTTGCACAACCATGTGAACGCCAGCAAGAAACCTGTTTTAGAAATCCGATGATATCATGAGCGACATGACCCCAGCAACCTTGATGGAAGGGTCGATTAACATCGACACCGGCACTGCGCCCGAGCGCCGATTCATCAACCCGAAGGACAAGAACGATGGCGAATGGCTCCATACTCAAATGGGGCAATTCAAACTTGTCGGGAACACGAAGGATATCGAACGGAGAGAAGTCGAAGCGATGTTACGGCACGCCCCACCGTATTCGTCATCGGACCTGAAGGCGCTCAATCTCGAAAACGCCCCGAATTCAACCATGGGCGAGATGCCTCGCCGCATCGCCGAGGACGAGGGAAAGTGGACCGATTACATCGTTTCTTCATCCGGCCTTTGGCAGATCATCTTCCCCCAGCTTCCAGGTGAAGTTGCGGACACGATGAAAGAGCAGGTGGGGAACCTGCTCAATGAGATGTGGATGGACGATCCACGGCATGTCATCGCGCTGCAGCTTTGCTTCCGGCAGTTCTCCTGCTACGGCATCGGCCCGCTGGTCTTCACCGATTGCTATGATCCAACGCCAATCGCCCGAATCGCTTCCGACCTGAAGTTCAGCCCCAACACCAGGATCACCCTCGACAACTTCAGGGAGTGCTCTTTGAGAGACACTTACACCGCCCAGGAGCTGTATGCTCTCATCAAGGGGAAGGTCGGAGAACTCAGGGAGAAGATACACGGGTGGAAGAGGCAGGAGGTCATGAAGATCTTGAAGTCCAACGCCAGGAGGGACGGCCAAGCCTCATGCTGGCACGATTCATTGGAGAGGATTGAGCTGCGGGAAAGAGCGGGAGAGAACATCTGGGATTCATACGCCAATCTTCATGAGATCGAAGTCTTCCACATTTTCGTCAAGGAATACGAGCCGGATGCCAAGACCGGCAAGGTGATATCACACATCATCATCGCCCACGACGGGGCCAGGTGGAGGATCATCAGGGACAAGGGCCACGAATATGTCGGCCCCAACAATTTCCTCATGCTGGCCACCGACCGGGTGGGCTCGGACATGACGATCGCAAACCTCCGCGGCATGGGCGTCGATCTGATTGAACACTGCCGGTCGATGGACGTGATGCACAACGCGAGCATGTATGCTGGTTACCGTTCGTCGATCCCGGTCTACGCATCGAACGGGGCATCTGCAGCAGGATCAGCGGACCAGATTTCAGTGCGGCCGAACGGGGTGATCATCCCGCAGGGGTTCACCGAGGTCGAAAGCCATGTCGATTTCCAGGCTGGCGGATGGATCATCGACCGGCTCTCAAACCTCGCCGACCGCCACCAGCGGGTCTATGATATCAACGCCCCAAACAAAGGGGGCGTGCAACGAACGAAGGGTGAGGCGGTGCTCGATGCGGCCAAGGAAGCCGATGCCCGCAGCAATCAGATCCTGCCCATTGTCCGGCTGTTCTTCGAACCGCTGGGCCGGGAGTTCTTCCGCCGACTCTTCAACTTCCCGAGGGACAACAAGGGGGCGATGATGAAATACAAGGGGTGGGAGATGGCGACATACTTCTGGATTCGGCTCGAGCGAATCCTGAACGAAAACGGCATCCCTGCCGCGGCGCTGGTCGAACACCGGATCTCGGTCAACCCGGCGAACACCCCCGGTGGCCTGGATAAAAAGCTGATGAGATTTGAAGCCCTGGTGAAGATTTACCCGCTTCTCCAAACCCAGGAGCAGCGCAATTGGGTGGTGAACACCGGGCTGATATCAATCGCGGGGCATCAGGCCGCAAAGCCATACTTGAACCAGAACGAGCCCAAGAACCCGACATCCCTGGACATCCAGATCGACAGCGAGAACGCCGACATGGTCAGCGGGTATCAGCGCCGCGTATTCCCCGATCAAGATCACCTGCGGCACATGGGGCCGCTTGCCGCCGAGGGCACGGGGCACATCCCGTTCATCATGGGGAAGCTGGCCGAGATCCAGAACGGGGTTTTCGACAAGTTCAGCATGGATGCGCTCGATTCATTGAGTCATCAGCTCCGGGCGGGCGTGACCATGAAAGGCCACCTCGACGCGCACTTGGCTTTTCTCGCACAGAACCCGGTGATCATGGACATGCCCGAGGTCCAGGGCTACTTCGACTTCAACGCGCAATTGGAGCAGATCCTCCTGCAATCGATCGCCCAGTTCGAGAAACAAGTGGCCGAGAAGAACCCCGACGCCCAGGCCACGCCTGAGATTCAGGCGTTCTTGGCGAAGACCAGGGCCGAGATCCAGGCGATGCAGATGAAGACCGAGGCCGAGATCCAGCTCATCAATCAGAAGCACATGGTCAAACTCGGGAACCAGGCGCAGACGATGCAGGCCCGGCACGCGGAGAAGAACGCGAAGTTCATCCTCGACGAGATCATCAACCGTAAGAAGGCCGAGGCTGATCTGACCATCGAGGGCATGGGCCGGATTCTGGATCTGAAGTCTGAAAAAGACAAAATGGACATGCAGAAAGAGGCCGCCGAACAGAAACTTGAACTCGAAAAAGAGGCCGCCAAGACCGCGGCCAAAAAGGAACCGGCGAAAAAATGAGAACAGGGCGACCACCCGAAAAACCAGAAACGCGATTCTGGAAGTTCGTTAAAAAGGATGGACCCATCCACCCTTACGATCCCTCACTTGGCCCGTGCTGGGTGTGGATTGGAACGAAGCACTTCAAACCTAACTACGAATACGGAATCTTCTGGAGAGGGGACCGAAGAATCTTGGCCCATCGGTGGGTCTACGAATTCTATGTAGGTGAGGTCAGTGAAGAACTTGTCGTCTGTCATTCCTGCGACAACCCATCGTGTGTGAATTTGCAGCACCTGTTCGCAGGGAAGCCCAAGGACAACGCAGACGACCGTGATGCCAAAGGCAGGCAGGCAAAAGGGGGGCAGATTGGTTCTGCGAAACTTTCAGAGGCAGACGTGATCCAAATAAGGGGCAGACTGGCTGCGGGAGAACGACAGTATCTCATCGCCAGATCGTTTGGGATCGATCCTTCTGCCGTCTGTAACATCAACCGTGGTAAAAATTGGACCCATGTCCGAGCTGCTGGTTAAGCGATACGGAGCGCAAGGGCTTCAAAAAGCCTTCAAGGCTAAATACAATCTTGATCTCAACGCTCTCTCCGACCTCGAAACGGAGCGGGTGATGATCCAGGGGCAGACCCTTGGGTGGATGCAGAACTTCAAGGTCGAGCCGCCCGAGAACGCTCTCCCCGTGTTCGACTACGGGCCCTACGAGCCCGTGGGCCACATGAAGAACTTCATCGATGAGTGCTGGGAGGGATGGTGGAAATGGAGTGAGCCAGTCAAATCCGGCGCGTCGAATTTCCGAATCGTCAACCACTTCGCCACCCGATGCTTTTACGACCTGATCAATCGTCACAAAGCTGCAGCAGCTCCCGCGTCCTACAATATGATCTGCGGGCCGACCTCATCAGGCAAAACTGCGAACGCGGCGCTCTATGCGATCAGCATGATGATCGTCTTCAGAAAAACGCTGCAGATCAAACTGGTTTCGACTTCAGCTTCCTCCGCAGAGGACCGGGTTTTTGGGGCAGCAATTCAGCTCTTTGAGAAATCGTTTTACGGCCGTCACCCGATGATATCAGGGGACGGAAAATTTCATCTGCTCCAAGGGTCTGACCGGCGGGTCCTTTACATGCTCGAGGGAGAAAAAATCACCGAGAGCGGCAAAACCCAAGTCCGGTTCGTCAAAGATACCCTGAGAGGCATCCAGCTTGTCCCGGTTCAGCGCGGCGCGGAGGGCCAGGGGGCGGTGCGGCGGCTGATGGGAATCAAAGCCCGCCAGAAACTCCTCATCGTTGACGAGGCAGGCGATTGCGACCCAAGCATCTTCGCGGACAATCTTCTGATCAACTGGTCGAAGGCCGAGGACTTCGCGCAAGTTGCATATTTGTGGAACCCGAAATGGGATTCCCGCAAGGCAGTCAGCTATCTCGAACCTGAAAACGGCTGGCTCGATTCAAGCTATTCCCAAGACTCGCCCGGATGGGCAACAAAACGTGGTGGATGGTGCACCAACCTCATCGGAACCGACACTCCCAACCGGGAGTGGCGCAACTTCCATGACCCGAAGCGGCATGGCGGACATCCCGCCCCCTTCCCCTTCCTCATCACCGTCACCGACATTGAGGAAGCCGAGCGCAAGTGTCCTGAGGGCAAAGAATCTCCGGCGTTCGCCCAAATGGCGCTGGGTTTTCTATGCGACGAGTCCCGCAGCAACACGATCTTCACCTACCGGTCCCTCCAGGAGCACAATGCGGCAGGCGAGGTCCACTGGACCGGAGAGGGGAACCACTATCTCTTCGGAATTGACCCGAACTTATCAGGAGGCGATCGATTCTGCATCTGTGTCGGGACCCTTGGATACGGCCTGACCAACGACGGGAAGCGGAAGGTCTTCCTTGAGGTCGAGGGGTTCCGTTACGTCCCCTGGATCAAGCAGGAGCATGGGTCGAACGAAGCGGGGCAGGTTCGATACGTTCAGGAACTCTGCGCCGAGCATGCGGTCGGGTCCGAGTGCGTTGCCGCCGATGGCACGGGGTCGTCGATGAGCTTTGTCACGGCCTTTGAAATCGCGATGGGCGGCAAGATGGTTCACCGGGTGCATTTCGCCGCGGCCCCCTCTGAGCGATCGGCCGGGCCGGGAGAACGACGGCTCGCGTCCGAGAAGTTCACCGATGCGAAGTCCGAGATCTGTTACTCGGTGAGGGATTACCTGCCGTTTATCAAAGGGCTGAAGCATGAAGAATGCATCGACCAGGGGTGCCAGAGAACCTTCGTGATCAAAGGAAGGGACAAGATTTGCGTCGAGAATAAACATGATTTCAAGAAACGCATTGGGGGTTCGCCCGATGAGTTTGACGCTCTTTCGATCCTCGTTGATATCGCGAAGACCATGGGTCTGGGCACCGATGTGCTCTCACATCCGCTTGCTGCACAGGCAAGGCAAGGGAGAACCAGCCGTATCGTCACCCGGGCAAATTATGCCCGGTCGGAACTACTGGGAGGGCGGGCCGGGATGGCCCGCTACGGGGTTGCGACCCCGGTTTAAGCGCGGCGCAGACGGGCGCGAACAAAGCCCATGCCTGCGAGGAGCAGACCAAAAAGCGCCACACCAGCGCCGCCTTCGGGAACCACACCCTGCGGGTCAGGAGTCAAACCGCCTGTCCCGTTGAAGAGAGTGTAGTGGCTGATCTGGTTTTGCCCGGGACCGGTGTCGAAGAAGCCGATTGGGTATTCGGGGATGTTGGAAGCAGTTCCCCCGAAAAGGAAGAGGACGTAACCGCCGTTGGGTCCATCGTATTTGGCGAGAGCACCGCCCCAGCCAGCCTCGACGGCTACCCCGTTGATGCCGTCGATGCCAGCCGTGCGCTTCTCCCCGTCAGTGGTGACCGTTCCGTTGTATTCGAATAACTCATTGGCTTCAAAGACATTGGGGTCTCCGGTGAGGCCGGGGGTTCCGTCCTGATACTCCTTCTCTCCAATCGAGAGATCGAGAATGAACTGAGCGTAGGCTTTCTCCGTTGTCAGATTGGAGTTTCCAGGCTGGCCGTTCAAGATCCCAGCGAGGAATGGGTCACTGAGGGTGAGCGGTGGAGCGAACGTGATGGCACTCGCGGACGAGGCCAGGGCAAGGATGCCCGTGAGGATGAGTGCTTTCATGAGGGCAATCAATTAGCCACGAAACCACTTGATTCCAGCGGAATTAGTGTCGGGTTTCCTTACACTCGCCGCTCTCATGGACAGCCAGCGCGGTGACCTTGACCAGCAACTCGTCGAGGCTGACGAACTGATGTTTGGCGTCGTGCCCCATCCAGCTCTGCGGCCTGCTGCAGAAATAGTTGCCCTCAAGATGGAAGCACGGCGGCTCCATCGTGATGTGCCTCCAGTTCATGCGGGAGGCCGCGTTGAAATATGCGCCCGTGTCGGGCTGGGGTTCAACCATTTCTATTTGGGACCCCCTTGGTAGCCGGGGCCCCTCTTCGAAACGGGTTTGGTCGGGCCGGGGCCCTTCTTGCCGACGGGGACCTTGATGTCCTTCTTCGCCTTCATTGAGGTTTTGATGGGTTTGCTGGGCATGGTGCTTGGTTTGGTTGGGTTTGGGTTTGTGCTCGGCTACTCATTGTCGTTCATGCAGCAGCCAAAGTTTGAAGATTCTCCAGCGCATCCCTAAGACCGGATTGCTCGTCGCCCTTGAACCGCAGCGCCTCGACCACCGCCCAGTCCACCGTCTTGTTGCAGAGGAGACGATGAATCGTGGTCGGCTTGGTTTGCCCCAGCCGGGCGAGACGTGCATTGGTTTGGTCATAGAGTTCCCTCGACCACGTTGGCGAGAACCAGCAGATGTCGCAGCCGCCGTCCTGGGCGTTGATCCCATGGCCGATCGACCGCGGGTCGGCGATCAGCATCTTGATCCGGCCGATGTTCCAGGCATCAAGGTTCAGCCCAGTGAAGACCTCGGCCCCCTTATAGCCGAATGCAGCCATCAGCCGGTCACGCTCATGGATGAACTGGGTTGCGACCAACAAAGGGCGGTCGATCTTCGCCCACAGGTCGGCCAGCGCCCTGACCTTGAGATCATGGATCACGTTCACCGCCCGGTCTTCATCATAGACCGCCCCGCTGGTAAATTGAAGGAGTTTTCCAACCAGTGCCGCTGCGTTGACGCCGACGATCTCAGTCCCCTTGAGCTGAAGCAGCGCCTCCTTTTCCAGAGTTTTGTATTGTTTGAAGATGTCTGGTGGCAGTTCGACTTCAATGTCCTCCGTCGTAGTGGGCGGAATGTCGAGGTAATCTGAGGCTTTCAAAACCAGGGTGATATCACCGATCTTCCGGTGGATCGCATCCTTCGCCCAAGGTTTCAATGTCCATTTCCAACCCATGAAATCCGAATCGAAATAACGCTCCCTGTAAGCCGTGACGTTCTTCCCAAGGCGTTCCCCGCCATCGAGCAAGCGCATCGGGGCAAACAAGTCGAGATAGGAATTGGAGATAAGGGTGCCGGTCAGACCCCAGTGGCGTTTGAACTTTGCCCTCAGATCCCGGACCGCCCTGATGCGCTTTGAGCTTGGGGATTTTGCTTTCGACAACTCGTCCCAGACCACGATGTCCACGGGGAAAAGCGTCTTCTTCTTCACGAACTCCGCGAACCATGGGAGCATCTCATAATTGATCAGGTAAACATTCGCCAGCCCCCGCCGCCATGCGTCTCGGCCTTTCTCGGTTCTGAGATCTGCGATTCTCAAATGTGGGAACCACTTTTTGATCTCGTTCGGCCATGTGAGCAAGGTAACTCGAAGCGGTGCGACGACCAACGCGCCCTTGGTCTGGCCATCGGCGAGGAGATGATCAATTACTGAAAGTGTGGCCCCGGTCTTGCCGAGACCCATATCGACGAACAACCCGGCGACCGGGTGTTCGAGGAGATAATCACGCATGATCTCCTGTTGTGGCAGCAGCATCATGGCATTTTGTTCCCAATTACGGCGAGCTTCACATACCGGGCCAATGCGCCACGATCAGTGTCAGCACGCAGCGCATCGCGCAGATCGGTTTCGTTCCAAAGCCAGACCAGATAGCTTTCAGGCAGCGCCCGCAGCGGGTTCCCTTTGTGTTTGCCAAAAGGCATGACGGAGTCATCGGTGAGGGTTTTCATGGGTTCGAGTTCATAAGGTTGATCTGGTTCTCCCGGTTCCACAGTTCACCTTCAAGTTCAGCGATCCGGGCACGGGCTTTGTCGAGTCTCTTCTGCAGGCTCTCGACCGAGACGAGGAAGTCATCGCGTGCCGCCTGAAGGTCGGCGCGGGTCTTGGCGAGTTCGCGCTCCAGTTCAGTTTGCGGGTCGGTCATCGCAGCAGTTTGTAAATGAGGGTGATCATGACGCCCGCCGAGGCGCACCCGACGAGTATCCCGGCAAGCATCCAGTAATCGATTTTCTTCATGAGCGGTGGCGGTGTGAGATCTCCTGGAGTTCCTCATAGGTGAAGCCGCAGACGGTGCCGTCATCGATGTTGATGAGGGGTGGCGGGTTTGGGATATCCTTGAAGTCGAAGGACCAACCTGTAACGAGCCAGCGGCCATCTTCGAGAGGCTCGCAGATACCGACGACGGCTATTCCTGGCGGGAGATTGGTCATGGGGTTTCGGGGAATGCTCTCTGCAACAAAATGGCCGCGCCGCTGATCGCCATCCAAAGGACATAAGCCAGCATGAACCCCTCCCAGGTCCAGTTGCCGCGGATCATCCAGAGGGCCAAAGAGAAGGCGACCCAGACACTGACGCAGCGGATGCACTGAATCCCTTCGTGGACGGCGGACTCCTCGACCGCCTTGCTCTCTTTCGCCTTCTTCTGGAGCTTGTCCCGCAGCTTGGTGAACATGCGGTAGGGGCCCGAATCCTTGGTCAGCATGATGCTCATGCGCCAGCAGGCGATGCAGCAGATGGTGAGTTCGAACCATTTCATGTTACTCATCGCGGTCGGAGAGGTCGAAAGCGCGGCCTGGAGTGAGCCGTTGCTCTCGTCGCATCGTTTCATAATGAGCCTGCCGCTCATTAGCCAGCGCCTCCCAGAGGTCCTTGATTTGCTTCCTAAGCTCAATGTTCTCAGCGCGGGCCCGATCAAGCTGCACCTGCTGCAGGGCCTCGATAGCCTTGCCAGCCTTGATGATCCGGTCGATGTCGTCAGTGCCGTTCATAGGTATCGCTTCACGATGTTCTTCGCCTCCTCCAGACTCGAAACCCAGCCCGCCCAGACCCCGGCATCGAGCAGCCGGTTGATCTCCCGCAGTTGCAGCAGGGACGGTGTCTCGCCGGGGGCCTTGAACTCGATGAAGATGCAGTGCCCCCTCATGACGATCATGCGGTCGGGGACGCCGCGGTGGGAGGGCGAGGTGAACTTGTAGCAGAGAGCGCCAATCTCCTTGGCCCATTCGAAGAACGCTTTTTCGATGGCCGATTCTCTCATAGGAGCGGGTCCACGGTGATCAGGCCCATCAGCCGGTAGGTCCGCCGCCGCTGCATCTTCACCCATTTGGCGAAGAGCCTCTCGACCATGAAGAGGCGAGGGCCACCCTCGCGCTCGGCCTCCAGATTGAGCATCTGTTGCAGTTGCGTGGTGGTGACGCCGGTTTTGAGGAACATGTTCAGGTTGTTCCAGTTCCCGATGGCCCGCTTGAGCTTCCAGTCGGTGCTGGGCGTGGTCTTGGGGAACGGGAGCTGCTTTGATGAAGTGGGGGCGCTCATGGTCAGATCAGTCCTTCTGGTAAAAAGGAGTGACTTTCACTTCGGCTTCAAGCGGAAAATCCGATGCCCACCGCGGCAGCGAACAAAAAGCGGCCTTGAATCGCTCAAGCGTCTCCCGGTCCCCGTTGTCGCCGCCGCGCCCCCTGTCGAACGGGGCCAGGGCTTGGTCATGGATGGTCGCGAAAGGCTCGAACCCGGCGTCCTCGATTCGGAGCAGTGCATGGGTCATGAAGTCCCCGGCCACGGCCTGAACGGCGTTCTCGAATAACTTCCCGCCGTGCGTCGTGATCCTGCCCCACTGAACGCTTAATGGTAATGGGCCATAGAATGAGATCTGCTCGGTGGTGAACACCTTGTGAACAAGAATGAGTTCCCCGGTGATATCATCCTCTTCGACGGCGTCGGTTTCGATCTCGACGACGGCGATCTCGGGATACGGGTAAACCAACAAATGCCCGGAGGGCAGCCGCATGGTCAATGCGGCAAAACCCCCGATCTTGCCGAAGGTCAGAACGAGCTTGTCGTTGATATGCCGGGGCTCGCCGGGGTTGTTCAAAGCCCAGACGGCCGCAGCCTGGATGTCCTTCCACGCCTGGACGATGAGGGCCCTCTTCTTGCGGTATTTGAAAACGGCGGTCTGGCAGATCTTGTCATCGAGATCCCGGCCGTATTGCTTGCAGGAGGATTGGAATTTCTTCCAGCTCATCCCGAATTGACAGCCCAGCGCCGCGGTTTTGCCGACAAACCTTTGATCCCCGTTGACCTTGTCCGCCTCAATCCCAAAAATGACCGCGGCCATGTTCTCATAAAGTCCTTCCCCCCTTCGGAATTCATCGAGCATGTCGGTTTGACCAGCCAGCCACGGTGCGACCCGGGCTTCGATCGACGAGAAATCGGCGTCGATGATATCACCGGCCGGGTCTTCGATGAAATGTCTGATTGACGATGCGATGACCTCGAGCGGCTCGCCCCACATCACGGCAAGGTCCTCATGGGTGCAGTCCGCCTTGATCATCGCATGGGCCAGGGCGGTGTCCTTGAACTTGGGCCTTTTGAAATTTTGGGGCTGGATCAACCGTCCGGCCCAGCGGTGAGTCCTCAATGCGCCTGACCACATGAAGGCCCCTCGGACCCGGCCGTCGGAGCAGGCCGATGAGAGCATGGTCGGGATCTTCTTGACCGCCGCGTAGCTGTAAGCCCGCCGGAGTTCAAGGGCCACCCGCAGGTGCGGGTGTTCAACCAGCAGGATACCGGGCGGGCTTTCGAGGAACCGGTCGATGGTTGCAGCCTGAAGGTCGTCCTCGGGGTAGTTCCATGACTCTCCGAAGAGGTGCTGGATCTCCCCGGTTTGGGAGATGTTCAGCCCGGTGAGCGCCTTGAACTTGTCGATGATCACCCCGGTGAAATCACTGACGACCTTGTGGGCTTTGCGCAGCGCCGAGACGTTCACCGGGATGCCGCGGTCGTTCATTCGAATGTCGAACTGGAAGGCTTTCAAGGTCGTGCCGCTCATCTCGAAAGCGGACAGCCTTTGATGAACTTCACGCTCGGCCTCGACATCCTGTTTGCAGTATTGCCCGAAGAGATCCCATGCCTCCTCAACCGTCATCTTCTTCCCGTCCACCATGACCTTGCCCGTCTTCGGGAAGACATGTGGCATGGAGAAGAGCCCGATCAGGGTGCGCCCCGCGGTCATCTTTTTGGTCTTCAGGCCCAGGAACTCGCTTGCTCCAGCCAGACTCCACGGGATGGCGGCCCGGCGGCACATCGCCGCAGTGCAGCGCCAGCGGTCCAGGTCGGGTGGCTCAAGGCCGAAGGTCTTTTCGAAAAGATACCGGCAGACCGCGATCTCGAACTGGGCATTATGGGCGTAGATCAGTCCACTCCCCGCTATCATGCGGAAGAGCATTTCTTCGAAAGGGGTGTCGGGCCATTCGATCCGATGGACCTTTGAATCCCACAAGACCGGCGGCTCATCATCGACGGCAAGAGCGCAGAAGAGGATCTTGGTCGAGGGGTCGGAGGCATAACGATACGCCCCCAGCTTGATGTCCCGCTCGGAGTAGGTCTCGAAATCGATGTGGTAGACGCTCATTTCGGCAGCAGCCGCTTGGGCGAAACATCGAGCGATGCCACCAACCGCTGGAAGTTCTGGAGGTTGGGGACGGTGGTCCCGCGCTCCCAGTTGCAGAGGCTGAAGGCATCGCAGCCCACGCGGGCGCTGAGTTCCTTCTGGGTGAGGCCGCTTAGGGTGCGGCAGCGGCGAAGACGCCGCCCGAACTGACGGGCGAACTTCCCATTGTTACTGTGGTTGCTCATTGTTTTTTGTTTTTGGTTTGTTTTCCAACGCAGTGATGTGGTTCTTGATCCGGGCGCGGGTCAGCCGGGAGAGATGCTCGATCAGCGGCTTCATCCACTCTTCATCCTCAAGGGCCTCGGCGACGAGGTCGGGGTTGGTGTGGATGACCATCCCGACAAACTCGGTGTCCTCCTCCAGGTCGTCCTGGATGTCCGCGGACATCCGGCTGATATCACGGACCTGTTTGGGGACATAACAGTCGGCGAGCGCCGTGATGAAATCGCGGGTTTCGCCCGGCGGAAGGGAGATCGTCGCAGCAAGCAGGTGGTCGGATTCGAAGCGGTTGCTCCGAATCATTTCGGTCATTAGTGGCAGGTTCATTGTTTGGTTTTTTTGGGTTATCTGAGAAGCAGGAAGACGGTCAGGGCCATCCAGAGCACGGTCATGATGAAGATGATGGCACCGCTGGTCCCGGCGGTCGGGGGGTGGGGCGGCTTCATGACAGGGGGTCTATGGCGATGGGGGGCAGGACTTTGAGGGGTAAGGGTGGGCCGAGTCTCCAGACAATTTGTCTGCGCCCGGTTGGTCCCGCCCTGCGCCCACCACTGTCATGAACGAGCTTCAGGTGGCGCAGGGACGGGAAACGCGGGCTCAAGGAGTCACGCGGCATCCGCAGCATGGCGGCTGCTTCGCTGCAGGTCAGTCCGTCGGGATACAAATCCAGCAGGACCAACAAGAGCCGTTGCAGCCGGGCGGACACTGCCCCGCGCACCGATTCGGCAGCCTCATGACTGGTGACGGGGTCAGTGTTGCGGGCGAGAGCTTGGCCGTTCATATCATATCTCGTCCTCCTTCGCGTAGGCCATGATCGCCCCCCGGAGCGACTTGCGCCATGCGCCCCGGGGGATGGTGATGGTGACATCGATGTCCTCTCCCGGGGCCTCAGGGATGTCCCTTAAACCCGGGGTCACCGCGGCCCAATTGCCCGCGTCATCGGTGAGGATGACGATGATCTGGGTCTCAACGTAATCGAGCAGCTCGGTGTCGGTCATATGTTTTTGACCTTGAGGGGTTCGTTGCAAAGGAGGATGACTTTTTGCCCGTCGAGGTTCTCCACAAAATCGACCCTCTGAACGGTCTTGGCCACGTCGGCCCCGTAGCCGATTGCCAGCATGGCGTTGCCCCACCCCTCAGGGATTCGGGCGTTCAATTCGTTAACTGAGAAGGAAGGGTCCATATCGAAAAGGTGCGGCAGATTACGCGCTGCCGCCCGCGTGCATTGGTGCGCTGATCCTTAGCAAGAAGTTACTTCAGCGGATCGCCGCCGTCGTCCTCGCCCGAAAGGTCGGGGAGCTTTTCATTCACATCCAACGGCTTGCGGCCAAACCGCTCCCCGTCGCGGACGAACTGAACGGCTTCGAGCGAAGCGTTCACCCGGCGGCCCCATTGATTGTCCTGGAACCAGACGTTCAAGACGGCGTTGCAATAACACCCGCCGTAGATGATATCATCCTCCTCTGTCACAGGATGACGCCCGCGATCGACGACCTGGGGACGGTCATCGTTCGAGGCATTGATGAACATTACGTCGGGGCCATAGATTTCCTCCTTCGTGGCACCGTCCTTGAGACACATCTTATCGGTGTCCACGCGCTTCTTGGCCTCGGCCAGGACCTCCTTGATGACTTCCTGGGCGCGGGCGATCATTTTGGCGTCCCTGGTTTTGTCCAGGATGAAGGCCGCGCTGTATTTGGGGTCCGAGTTCATCACGCTCTTCGCCTTGAAGAGGTGAGGGTAGGACAACCTGACGTTTTCGAGTATCAATTCCATATTACTGGTTTTTTGGTTTTGGGTGTTTCCGGTTTACCGGGTTTGGGTTTGACTGACAAAACTGGCGTTTGCGACGGGTGGGTTTCTTCTATTCATTGACTCTCTTTTGCAGGACGGGTTTCTACCGGGATGCGGATCACTGTTCGGCTCTTTGGGTTGCTCCGATACGTTGGTTCACTGACATAGATTGGTTTGCTTCAATCTGGATGGTTCACTGATTTTCATTTAGGGTTGCTCATCCATAACGGTTCGTTTTCGAAAAATGGGTTGCTTGTGAACATTGACTCACTCTCATCCTCGTGGGTTCCTTGTGAATCTGGGTTCGTTTCTCACTTGCGGGTTGCTTACAGCCAACTGACTCACTACGGTTCAAAGGGTTGCTTAGGACCTCTGGTTCGTTTTCCTCAAGGGGGTTTCTGAATCTCCATTGACTCACTTTTTTCCGCCGGGTTGCTTGGTCTTTTGGGTTCGTTTGGATGCAGTGGGCTTCTTCCGTTGAATAACTCACTTAAGATTGGTGGGTTGCTCAGAACATCGGGTTCGTTAGAAGTTCTCGGGTTTCTTTTGGGATTGGACATTCATGCTGCATGCTCGTCCTGACCGTGCGGGCGCAGGCCCAGCTTGGCGACGGCATACGGTTCGGAGACAGGGAGGCCCTCAAGGTTGCGCCAGAACGCCCAGAGGTCGGCCAGGAACATCTTGATCATGTAACGCATGGCGGCGTTGTGGCGGTGGCCCTTGGTCTTGTCGGCCCAGTCGGGGCGATTCTCCAGGCGGTGTTTGTAGCCATCGTAGATGTCCTTGTAAGTCCCGCCCTGTTTGATCAGGCACCCGGCGAGGACATAGAGTTTGGTCTTTAGCCACGGGTTGAAGGTGATCGCCTTCCTGGTGGCGGGTTTCTTGTCCTTGTCCAGATATTCCTTGATGATCAAATGCTCGGCGCGGCGGCTGCGCCCTGACCACGATTCGGTGAGCGTCCACCCGTTGGCCTCATGCTCGGTGATGGCTTCGAGATCGACGATCGAGATCCCCACGTCCTTCTTGCCGTCCTTTGTTGCGAGGTAATACTTCGCCACATCGAGACCGGCGTATTTCCAGAACGACGAAGCGTGCCGCGCTTTATGGGGATCAAGCTCTGATATCATCACGCCCGCCATCGCCGGGCCGCAGCCGGGGAGCGTCTTGAGGTAATTGCTCCAGATCGGGATGTCATCGAGCAGGGCCTTGAGGCGTCGGAAGTGGCTGTCCTCGTCCTTCTCGACCTTGATGTAAAGGTTCACCAGACAAAGCTCGCCATAGTCGGAGATGATCTCATCCCCTTTAAATGCCCGGGCCGAGGGGATCTCCATCTTGAGACCGTCGGTAAGTTTGCGGTAGGACGCCCGAATCGTGTCCAGGATCTTGACCACCTCCTTGTCGGCGTCGGCTTCCTTGGTGTTCGGCGGGATACCGAGCTTAGTTCGGAAGTTGGCCGCAAGGCGGTTGCCCGCGGAGATGCGGAGGTTCTGCAGGTCATACGCGCCTTGAACAAAAGCGCGGATGGTGTCGTTGGTCTCGGGTTTCGGTTTCATTGTTGGTTTTTTAGGTTCGGGAGGTCGCTTTACGAGGATGGGTTGCTTCAGTATGGTGGGCCCGTTTCGTTACCTCGGGTTTCTGGGGGTGATTGACTCACTATGAATGCATGGGTTGCTTGGAGCAGTGGCGGTTCGCTGGCGAGCCACGGGTTTCTCGCGGACAAGGGCGCACTGTAGAGGCATGGGTTGCTTGGGCGTGGATGGTTCGTTCGATGAATGTGGGTTTCTCAGAGTGCTTGACTCGTTCCGTCATTTTGGGCCACTGGGGGTTCAAGGACTCACTCAGATGTGCTGGGTTGCTTATCGCTTTTGGCACGCTGGATGCGGGTGGGTTTCTCTTCAGTCTGTGGCACGCTCCCTCTTGCGGGGTTCTCGGGTCATTTGGCACACTCACGATCAGTGGGTTTCTAGCCGACTATGGTTCGATCCAAGTGGATGGGTTGCTAGGCATTTTTGGCTGCATTCGATATGGGCGGGCTGCTTTATCATCCTGACTCACTTCGAGATACCGGGCTGCTTTCTGTGGTTGGTCCGCTATGATCCAAGGGGTTTCTTTCGGCTAACGGCTCATTCAATCCAAGTGGGTTGCTTCGATGTGTTGATGCACTGCGGCTGGTTGGGTTTCTTGCGATGTTAGGTTAAAACTGGAAGTTTATCGACAGCCGCTGCAGCCTCCTCGGCCTTGAGCGCATCATGGCTGACGGCGGGCCTCTTGTCCTCTTCAAGGGCCAGGACCGTTTTGGCGGGAGCGCGAACGACCAGCTCCTTCCAATGCTCCAGCCCGTGCGGGGTCAATGGCCGGGCCTTCAACAAAGGGGCCGCCACCGTCGGTGATATCAGCTTGCGGGGGGCGACCTTGTTCTCATCGCCGCCCAGGACTCGCATCAAAAAGTCATAGGCATCGTCCTCGTCGGACCATTCGCGGTTGCCTTCGCGGCCCTTGACCCACTTCAGTCCCTTGGGAAGCATGCCGCTCTTGAGCGCCCGGTCCTCAAGAACCCCCTCGGCATCATCGAGGAATTGCCGGAGCAGACCACTATGGCGTTTGACGTTGACCAATTGCTCGTCGGTCAGAGCGGAGGCGTCGGGGGTGCGCAGAGGCCCCATCCGTGGCAGGAGGTCCAGCGGGTTGTTGAGCTTGGGGACAATCGCCATCGCCGCCTTGGCTTTGTGAACACACGGGATGAACCGCGCGGGACAAAACTGACAAGTGTCCTCCGAAGGGGCGAACTTGAGCTTCTTGCGGTCCCCGGTTCGAATGGTCAGGACGGCGTCGGCGACCTTCAGCGAGAAGTCCTTCAGGTCGCCCACGGTCGTCTCCCAGATCCTGACCGGGGCCGCGCCCATATACCTTGGCTGGGCAATGCCCAAGGTGACCGGGAGGTCATCATCGAAGACGGACCTTTTGTTGAGCCGCTCGATGTCGCAGCGGATGCTCTGGGCATAGATCGCCAATTGAAGATTCCCCTCGGCATCGACAAAGACGCCCTTGCCGTATTTCAGATCCCTGATGTGAATCCCGATGTCGAACCCGGCTATCGCATAATCGACCGTCCCTGAGTCCTCCGGTTGATAGAACAGCGGGATCTTGTCTTCAATAAACAGCCGGGAAGCCTTGTCATAGGTGGCAAACAGCTTCTCGCACTCGTCGGTGAAGACCTTGACGTGCGGCTGGAACTCGGGCGGCACGGCGGTGATCTTGATCTTCCCGTTGTTGACCTTCGCGGCCCAGGCGTGGGCGACATCGCCCTCGCGGCTGAAGGTTGTGGAATCGTCCTCGGGGATCTTCCCTGCGGCCCGCCCCTCGGCGATATAGTCAATCGAGGCGGTGCAGGGCACCCAGATCTTCGCCCCTGAGGGGGCAAGTTTGCTGTGAAGGGACGCGGCGCTCATCTCTTTAGATCCAGATCGCCAGAATCACCCACGCCAGACAAAAGAGGAACAGCACCACCACGCTACTGCATCCTTTCTTTTTCGGGGGCTGTGGCAGCATCTTTTTGAGGTCGGGCTTGGGATCACCCGGCATTTGAGGGCGGTTCATAGTTTTCAGGCTGCAGCCGGTTCAAGCTGGGGCTGGGTTTTGACCAGTTCGAGGATCGACGCATAGGCTTCAGGCAGCCTGTCCTCGGGGATCATGCTGATGGCCTCGACATCGAAGAGATCTCTGAGCCATTTCTGAAGGACCGGGGTGTCGCCCCTGGCGACAAGGTGCCGCGCTTCGATTCTGATCGTGTCGTGGATGATCGGATCGGTGGTGGAGGTCACGGCAATGGGCGCAGGAGTAGGCTCGGGATCTTTGGTATCGAGGACCTCAGTTGCGTTCTTCTCAGGGTCCATCCCATACCCGACAGTAGCCACCGGGTCAGGGCTCACCAAAGTCTCGCCGGGGATCACCATGGTCTCGGACCCACGGGGTCCAGGGTCTGGCGGAAGAACGGGGACCCCGGGGGTGGGGGCCTCGGCCTCGATCACCTTTGGAGCAGGCGGCTCTGGCTTTTTGTTCCTGCTGCCCGCCGGACGCCCACGCCTTTTTAGAGAGGGGACTTCGTTCTGAAGCAACGGGGGAGATGTGGCAATGGCGGGCGTCGGCCCATCTCCTTCTTCAAGATAATCATCGACATTGACCGTGGGGAGATTGAACCTCTGCGCGAGAACATTAATCGCTGCAGCCAGCTCATTAATTGAGGATTCGAGTGACATAATAATGGACTGAATAAACGGATAACGGGATACTGTCAATAGGGCAAACATCGATTATTTCGATTTTTTTGATCCTTGACATGTTGCATGTCTGTATCGATAAATGGCTCTATCACCATGTCAAATCCTATTTCTGAACGTCTGTGGACAGTGGCGGATCTCTGTAAATACCTCGCCCTTTCGGAGTCAGTGATCCGTCGAATGAAGGCGAAGGGGGAACTCCCTTACATACAAATCGGAGGGGCGATTCGATTTTCGAAAACCGATATCGATGCCGCACTGGAGGCGAAGAAATCACACGGCAACGGCAATGGCACCAATGGCGGAAACTGATTCACCGCCATGCCACCCACCGCCTTGGTGTTCAGCGTCTTCGCGTCGGCTTACGAGACGACGCCCGCAGGCGAAACCTCTCTCGAGCATTTCATCGGGCAAATCCGTTCGGGGATTTATTCGAAAGCGATCTCAAAAGTCAGAGCCGGGGAAATGGAGAAGGAGAAGCTGGCTGCAGCTTCGCTCTCGGGGACCTTCTCAGTTCGGTCCAGTGCGGGGCTGAAGGCGCACTCCGGCCTGCTCCAGATCGACATCGACGCCAAGGACAATCCCGGGGTGGACATGGCCGCGCTCCAGCAGAGTCTGAAGAGCGATCCCTATTGTGTCGCAGCCTTCAGAAGCGCGAGGGGTCAGGGGCTCAAGGTGGTCGTGCGGATCGACGGGGCGAGGCACAAGGAAAGCGCGGTCGCGGCCGCGGAGTATTTCAAAGTGATCCATGGGGTCGTGGCAGACCCTTCGTGCAAGGATGTTTCGCGGCTGTGTTTTGTCAGCGACGACCCCGAAGCCTGGGTGAAGCCGCCCGATGAGCGCAACGCGATGTTACCTTTGCCTGCCATTGACGGAGCAGGTCCCTTGCCGCCGGGGACGAAGGTCACGCCTGACAAACGGATCGTCTATAACTCAGTCGAAGAGGAGGCGGCGGCGATTCAGCGGGTCGAAGAGGTCCTTAACTGTATTCCCACCCGGCCACCTTACCCGACATGGTTGATTATCTTGTCAGGAGTCTATGCTGAACTCCCTTATCATCATGCTGTTGCAGTCCTCAATGCGTGGTCCCCTGAGGAGGACGAGAACGAGTATGAGAAGAAGTATTCAGTTAGGCTGAAAGAGATAGGGTTCGGGTCGGTGATGAAGATGGCGATCGCGGGGGGATACGATAACTCACCGGCGAAGAGGAGGGAACGGGCGGTTCTGAAGTTTCCCGATCTTAGCGGGGTGAAGGATGAGGATGATGATATCACCAACTCCGGGGCCGCCAACGCAGAGCTTTCGCCCGGCGCTGGGGCAGCCGGGGATGGGGCCGCAGGCCGGTCCTCGACTGACGGGGCGACGGCGGCAGAGCCGAAGGACAACCCAAAGATCCTGGTTCACCTGGGTGAGGTCAACGATGTGAAGTGTGCGCCTGAGTTCGTCAAAAGCCTCCTGTCGGTCGGGGGGCTTTCTGTGTTGTATGGCCCGGGCAACGTTGGGAAGAGCTTCCTGTGGCAGGATCTGGCGGCCCATGTTGCCCGGGGGATCAAATGGCGGAACGGCGAGGTGATTGTTCGGGGCGGGCCGGTGATTTATTTTGCGCTCGAAGGGTCGTTCGGGGTGAGGAAACGGATTCTGGCGATGAAACAACGCGGGATTTTGCCGCACGATGATCTTCCGCTGGACCTGTGTTTCATGCCGGTTCGAATGCTCGAGGACGGCAAAGGGCGGGGCGCATCGGTGGTATCAGACGCGATCAAGGAGTGTGAGGACCATTGGCAGCAGGTCGTTCGCTGGGTGATCCTGGATACCCTGGCCAGGACGATGGCCGGGGGTGACGAGAACGCGACCAAGGACATGGGCAAGGTCGTTGCAGAGTGCGACATCATAAGGAACAAGCACCTGGGGACGGCGGTGGGGGCGATCCACCACTCAGGGAAGGATGCGGACAGGGGCATGAGGGGGAACACTTCCCTGTATGATGGCGTGGACACGGTCATCGAGGTCTACCGGCCGCCGGACGGCGACATCATCACCGCGACTGTGCGGAAGCAGCGCGAGCTTGATTTCAGGGAGCCGATGCCGTTTCGGCTTGATACGGTTGAACTTGGAAGGGATGACGACGGCGACCCGATCACGTCATGCGTCTGTGTTCATCTGCGGCCTGAGGAGGGGACGGTCCGAGGCAGCGCGGGAGCCAGCGGCGGGCGGGGCGGCAGTGGGGGCAGCGGTGGCCGGGGCGGGAAGAAGCCACGGGTGCCGGTCCACCAGATTCTGGGCCTTTTGCCGCAAGCCTCTAAGAAGGAGTGGGTGAAGAAGGCGGAAGCGGAGTATGGGGTTTCGCAGGCAACTTTCTACCGCAGCCTTGATGAGATCAAAGGTCAGAATCGATACGAAATCAAGGCCGATGGGAGCGTGGTTTTGAAGGGGGACAAGTATGGTTTTGAGGGGGGTGATAATGGGGGTGAAAACGACGGAACTTCCGATAATAATTAATGGATATTTATCTTTTCTCACATTCTCATTTTTCTCATATGAGAATGAGAAAAAACGTGCGTCTCCTGACGGATCGTTTTCTCATTCTCACTCAACTCTAGGAAGAGTGAGAATGAGAAACGTCAGGAGCAGGGGTTTTCTCATTTGAGCATTAAATGAGAAGCGGCTTGCAACATTAAATTAATTAACCGATTAAACCGCACGTCATGGCGGTCGGAATTTGGGGCAGTGCGGGAGGGTTATGAGGCTGGGCGAGTTCGGGTCAGTGCGAGTTCGGGTCAGTGCGAGTTCGGGTCAGTGCGAGTTCGGGCCAGTGCGGGAGGGGCTGGGCTGAGTCACGCACGCACGCCCGCGCCCGCGCCCGCGCCCGCCCGCGCCCGCGCACGCCTGCGCGTGCCGCCCGCCCGCACGCGCCCGCGCCCGCCCGCGCCCGCGCATGCGCATGCGCACGCGCGGAGCGTTTGAACACGTCCGGGCTCGAGCGGCCTGCTCCTGTGGCCGGGAAGCGGTCGCAGGCCCGCCAGCGGCCTGCAGGACGCGCCGAGCGGCCCGGTGGCGGTTCCCGCAGCCGGGAAGCGGTCGCAGGGCCCGCCAGCGGCCCGCAGGGAGGCAAGGCGCAGCCGGTGGCCCGGTGCGGTGGCCCGGTGGCCCGCCAGCGGCCCGCCAGACGCGCCGAGCGGCCCGGTGGCGGTTCCCGCA
>Ga0208454_1000130_pt1 | contig 52685 bp, 77 predicted proteins | sample EasRivMeERMZT100_FD_187530 | JGI IMG/M metagenome (GOLD analysis project Ga0208454, IMG submission 187530) | Soil microbial communities from meander-bound floodplain in the East River, Colorado, USA - East River MetaG ERMZT100 (SPAdes) (version 2) | ecosystem: Environmental > Terrestrial > Soil...
CGGTAATGATTGAGAAATCTTTCCCAGTTGTTTGAAGGTATCTGGTACTCTCTTATCTGGTCCAAGATCCTTTACCATCCAGCGAATATCATTGGCCAGTCCTTTGTCGAGCGATTCAATGAAGGTGGTAATACGATCAATCTCTTTATCGACAGGCACTAGTGCCTTGCCCCAGATGTCCATGCTGACCTGGCGATCGGACATCGCTCGTTCGCGAGTAAGGAAGTTATCTTCAATCGCTTTCACCACTGCATCGGGTACGTCACTGTCCTGCAGCGATTCAATAAATGCATCAAAGTCGGGGGAATCTATTTTTCCCTGTTCTTTCAATTTGGAATAGAAATCTTTGGTCTTCATTTTTTAAATGTTTTTACGGATTTGACTTTAGTAGCGGATGGCCTAGGTGGGATAGCAGCAATCTGCTTATCAACCTCATCGAGTATATCAGGATTCAATCCAAAACCCTCTGGTACTCTAAGCGAATCGAGTTCTGCCTTATTCTTCTTAGCTCTCTCCATCGCCTCTGCATTCATGCGCTCAAGATCTTCACGGGTGAGCTTGGCCTTAGCCGCCGCAGGAGCGACAGCCCTTGCTAGACTTTTTTTTACATGGGGAGTGGGAGCAGCTACTTCGACAGGATTACCATCCTCGTCTATGTAACCTAACAAATCATAGCGGTGTGGGATTAATTGATACGCCTTGGCCATCACGGTTTTAAGCACCCCAGTCCTGCGATCCTTTACTTTAGCATACATAATGAATTGATTTTGTGATAAATATAGTAAATTACATTTGTAGTAGGAGTGAGTGTTGCCCCGAGTGGTAAACTACTAAGAACATGGAAGGTCGGTTATTCTCACAATAGCTGGCCTTTTTAATTATCTTTACTTCTTCATAAATTCTAAAATTCTCTGGTAGACAGGGAATCTGGTAGGCGATCGGATTCCCTTTCTTATTGTCTATCCTTAACCTCCTTGGGTACTATCAATTCGGACACAGGAATAATCTGATGCCCACAATTCCACCCTCCCGCAAAATGAAATATGGAACTCTCCGTTGTACCTTGTTTCTTCCCTTTCCATTCAAGTCCAGCCCATGATTCAATTTCTTTCTTGGAATAGTATTGATCGAATCGTTCTACACAGAATGGCCTGGAGGTATCCATCAACGATCCTGAATAGTAGTAATACGTCAACCCCAGATCAGCGCTTACGGCCTGCTGATACGTTCTGGAATATGTGAACAGCGTGTCTTTGACGAACGTCCTGGTGTACTGCATAGCCTTGGATTCCACTTCAGAGGATCCCCTCACATAGGTACGTACCTGATCAATGAAGCCTGAGTAAGATCCTCCGGCATTGATGTTCTGATTTAAGATTTGATTAAGCGGCTGGATCACCTGAGACTGTAATCCGTCCTGCATCACGTACTGATTAACCGTAGTAATGAGTTCCTTCTGGATAGACTTCAGATATACTTTCTTCGGCGCAAAACCCGATTCAAGCGAGGTGAAGTATGCAATATTCGCCGCATCGATTTTGGGAACAATCGCCACGTAATTGCTAACAGCAAGCGAATAGGTAGGGGAGGTGTATGCCGTATCGATAGCATTATAAGCCTCGGTTAAGATACGCCGGTTGGCAGTGGTTTGCTGGATATAACCATTAGTGAGATCAAGGTCTTTCAGGATGAGCGCAAGCTCATCGTAAAGGACATTCTGAAAGCGTTGTAAGGTCTTGGCATACCTGGCATCAGCGTCAAGTATCAGTGTCTCGATCAGTAGAGCTAGTTCCTGTGGTGTCATCCGGCGGTATGGCCATTGGATCGATCATCGGCTTTTCCGTTTTGATCAATTCCTGGGCGTATTTGCGCAAGATATCCATCTTCACCGTCTGGTCAAAATCCAAAAATCCCTTGTTCTCCGCTACCGCCCGATCTACGAAGGGCTTCAGATTAGCGTGGATCACAGCGTCTTCCTTCTTGATTAAGGTCTTGGCCAGGTTGGCATCAATGTCTACCTGTGTCATACCAAACAGGGGATCAAGGTTCACAATAGTCACGTAGTACTTCTTCAGATCAGGGTTGGTATCCAGGTCTTTCGAGAGGATCTCGATCTGTTTTACTTGCATGAAGTTACGATCGAGTCCGGCAGCTACACCTTCACGGAATGAGTTAACTAACTCTGCCATGGTTTCAACATTGAAGCGTGTCGGCTTGTTAACCTGTGGTAGGTTCTCATCCGTTGCTTTACCCGCCGACCTATCCGCTACTTCATTCATGTACTTGTTGATGAAGTAGTATTGATTCTGGAAGTGAACATCATACATCGCCATACCGATATCATAGATCGTATCGCTTTGTGCGGAGCGATCATAGATCTTGGCTACACCCGATTGATTAGCGCCGACATAATCTTCGATCAGCATGTTGATCGCTGCATTACCCCGCTGTACCATAATGTCAGCCCGATCGGCCAGCATCCGGGTAGCATCCACGGGTACGTGGACATAGCCTACAGGATCCATGGTCAGGTTGGTCATCTCATCGAGCTTGTGGCGCAGCATGATCATATCCTCGTACGGAGAGGAAGCTACCTTGCCCGTACCGCCGCACATGTCGCACTGCATGGAGAGTCCTCTACCATCCTTGCTGCCGCCTCTAAGCGTACCGTTGTGACAACGCAGCATGATGCCATCGACTTCTTTTTTGTTCTGACATTCTTCCCCGATAATGTAGCGCTGAGGGTTCATGTGTTTTACGAACGAACCGAGAACATCGCTTTCATGGATGAGCGAAAGATTCCAGTGCGGCTGGGCATCAGCAAAGAAGGACTCGTATACAGGGTCGCCGTCTGTGACTGTTAATGTATTACCACGTAACTTCCAACATGGAATTTCTTGTTCCCCCCGTTCATCCTTAAAGCTGTGCTGGTAGGACTCGATAACGGTGATCTTGAGGTCGGGATAGTTAGGCGAAGAGGTTTGGAACCGGATGAACTGTGTGAAGTCATAATACTCAAAGGTATGAATGGTATCTCCATTTAGCTTTTCTTCCGATATGTGGAACAGGTAATGATCAAGATCATAGTTCCAGATATCCTCTGAACAGTAGATGGTAACGATCGGCTTGACTTTCTCGGCATCATTCTGTGGGATACGCTGTGGCTTGACGGCCATCACAGCGTTGGCATCCGCGATCATTTTCTTCAGCGTAACATCCTTGTTATACACCATCAGCGAATTATACACCGGAAAATAATACGTGGTGTAGATACGCAACTCCTCGGCTACAGGATTATCCTTGGGCCAGATGATAGAGTACAGGTTAGGATTGAAGATCTTGGATACGATCTTAAGCGCCTTACCACAGGGCGCTTTGGTGGTTGGCTCAAAGTTATCGAGTCGGTACTGCATGATATCTGCGTCCTCTCCGGGACGAACACGGGAGAGCAGACTATCCGGTCTTTCTCCGTACACATGCACAGACATCTCCTTGGCTAACTTCACAGTGAGCGCATAGTTATGATGCCTGTATTCCTTCCTGATAATTTCAATCAGGAGATCCCGAAACTCGGTTGAGCCGTATAACATTTAAGCAGTCGTGGTAAAGATCGAAGCAGGAGCAATGAATGGAAGACCTGGCGTCATGTCAGTAGACCACTTGGCCGATCCTGACCAACGCTTGCGCGTCTTGATAGACTGTTCGATCAAATCACTCATGTACACCGATACGTTCGACACATAGAAAGATTCGTATCCTCCTGTGGTCGTATCCTTACCAGCCGTTACATAGATCAGACCCCAGCCTCTGCGCTTGTTGGTAGCAGCTACGAAGTCACGGTTCTCCATCACACCAAGTGCTTCGAAAGTAAGTTCACGATCGTCCCCCGTACGTTCTGTAGGGATCAAACCGAAACCTTCTTCCTCAGTGGGTGTTCCTGCTGGAAGAGAGCCGCGAGTGTCAAGGATCACCCAGGCTTCCTGCGGAGAAGCGGCTAACGCTGCTGCCCACCAGGCTTCATCTTCGAAGTTGGCGATCTTTTCTACATCGGTATCTCCGACATCGGACCCGGGTTTGATCAAACCAATGGCGATAACACCACCGAGTTCTGATCCGCATTCAAGCTGGATGTAATCCGGCTGATCTTCATCGCAGAAAATGTCAGCGAATACCTTGTAGGCTTCTCTTATTACGCGAGACATCTCCTGTACCACATCATTCTGTTGAGGCAATACTAAAACATTCATCTTTTTTAAAGTTTAAGGTTATAAAACATTTCTATGAACAAATTCTTTCTCTGTTATCCAGCACTTTGCTTTGGTGACTGGCCACCTTCTATCGGTATCTGATAATTCGTAAGCAGCCTCCTTCACCCACTCCTTGTTGTAGATGGACACGAACTGATGCTTTAGTACAAGCTTAATTTTCTCATGCATGTAATACGGCATGTAGTCTGTATCCATTAGTCTGGTGCGCTTCAACTCTCCGGTAAGTGCAACTAATGATGATGATAGTTCAATGACTTCATCCTCTTCGGGGAATCGCTGATGATAAAATATAGCGGGAACACGAAGGTAGAATTCAAACTCTGGAGAGGCATTCTGATAAACTAATCCGGCGAAGTTTCTATGGTTAGAATAGGTGATGAGTATTGTATTGTCGTGATCGGCGATGTCTATGCAGTCAGACTTGGCTACAGAGGTAACAGTGGAGGCATTATTTATTTGAAACTGGACCCTGGTACTGCATAGGTCAGGACTCATTGTCTCCAGATTCAACGTCACACTGTATACAAACTTGTCACCTACCTCCTGCACATCAAAGGGAATCTCAGCGAGTGTTCCTCCATTCTCTGCTACGATCGTAAGCGTATAATCATCAGCTACAGGAGGAGATCCTTCCCCTACCACATATCCTTGAATGACTATCGTATCATCACAGTTGACGGGCTGACAGAAGCATACATGATGTACACCGTCAGAGACATGCTCGTTAAACGTGTCACAGTCTACAGGCCAGAATTGAATAGGTTGCGCGTCAGAAAGTACCATGACAATAAATTTGATATCTTCCTTTGCGGAACAGCGTTGTAAATATATTCATTTTTAGGCAAACTCTATACATACCCCATTTTCGTCAGTAAGCACCACATCATTCTCGTCCGTAATCGGATTCGCGCATTCCCCCTCAGGAATCATACAAAGCTGATCGGCTACGTCATCTTCGATCACACTAAGCTCCAGGAACACGTTGGTCCAGCCAGTGATCTTGACCCTGGCATGCATGATATTGTATTCCAGCTCATCTATAAAAAGAGCTACGTGATTCTCATCGGTCATGCTGATACCTATGGCCTTCTTCCTGTTCTCGCGGATAGTTTTGTAATCCTGCCAAGTCAAAGGGATCTCAATATCATAATAGTTTGGAAGATGAATAATATCATCAGTTACTTCTACATCCTGCTTTTCAGACAGTGGTTCCCCGCCATAATCCTGATCAAGACAATCAGGGGATTCCTCTATCATCTCGGAGATCATATCAAAGTTACCCTCTCCCCGTACAAACTTGTAGTATGAACTAAGGTAGTTCTGAAGACATCCGTTCAGCCATTTACTCCAACGCAGCAGATTCCTGGTGGGAGTAAGACTGAGATTATAGCGTGTCTCAGGATCTAAAAGATTTTGTACATCAGTAAAATTCTCATCCAACTCCGGGCGATAGACATCAGGGGATACGTCATCTGTATTTATGGCCACGATAAATACACTGTCGTCAAACTTAAAATCGGTTGACTCCGCTATCGTCTTACGCCGTGTTGTCTCTATGGCCAGCGATGCAGCGATCCAATCGCTCCACAATGTCAGGGTAGTGCCTATCTTCTCAAAACGTGTTGAGTAGATATGCTGAGTCTGAGGATCGTCAATACCGGAAATGTCTTCCGACTTCCAAGTCGTATAACCTATATTTATCTTGTTAAATATTTTATCGTTGTCATATGATCTGGTGATGTTTCTAATGTTCGATATCTCCAGCACAAAATCAGGATCATAAAAATGTTCCACCTCCTCCACCCGGATCACATTCTCATCCTGAACAACAATGGGTGTTATCAGTGTGGGTCCATACAACTCTACAAACCCAAGACTAATATCCATATCAGCGCCAGAATTGACCTCAGCTATGATCTTTATGGTGGCCACAGGTACAACACTGGTAAACGCTGCGGTAGACTCTATCGAAGTATCTACAACAATGAATGCACCTAATCCGCTGATAAGATTATCGTCCTCGTCATAACAACTTATAGCCAGGTTCATGGAGTCCACGCTAACAGCGAAATTCGTAGTTGTCCGCTGATAGACTATTAAGTAATCCCCGATTCCTCCACCAGCAAAAGACTGTATCAAACGCTCAGAATCACCTGACGCCAAACTCAACGTAGCGGCTCCTCCGGTAATTACCCACGGCGTTCCGGCCGCATCGTGCGTCCAGGGAGAACCGGTAAGGAATTCAGGGTCCAACAAAAACTGCTCACAGGCAGCACCCGTGAACAAGCGTAAGACAAACGTCTTTGTCTCCATGACAGTATTATTCAACAGTCTCATGGCAACACTTGTACCGTCACTGAGCGGAGTCAGCGTGAATGTTTCAAATTTATATCCGGCCGTTATATGATTTAATTCAATGGTCACGATTTCATTATCAAATGCATCAAGTATAGCAACAGTAACTACTATAAGAGGATCTTCAACACCGGTATCAGCGATATGCAGTACATAGGAGAATGCATATGTCTGACCTGCAACAGTGGCCACAGCCCCTTTGGTATATCCTTCAACACCGGCATCCCCGTTAACCGATGTATGCGGAACGTTGGGTGAAGTATACGTCCATGCACCAGGGTTGGATCCGAGAGCGTCTTCCCAATCTGCAAGGGCAGCAACTTCACTGCCTATAGGAGTTACAGTATATCCTTCCCTGAACTCATAAGTAAGACCGAGATTAAATATCGGATTACATCCTTTCCACCACTCGTTAAACGAGGTGAAAAACGGTTTCTCAGCAAGAGTATATCCACGCAGCTGAAGACCTCTCAGCACAGCGTGTTTCCATATACATCCATTCTGTTCGTATTGTCTGGCCAACGTAAACTCAGACCCCATCACCTCCGAATAAAACGGATTGGTTTCTCCAAGTCCGTATGATTTTAATATTGCTGCTCCTGCATCATGCATCAATGAAGCTGGCTGTTGCGTCTGACGAAACTTAGTCTTTGCTGTGATCTTAATAAAGTTACCAAACCGATCATCTTCGAATATTGACAGTGGTAATGCGTTAATATGCTCATCTGAATTATCGGTTATCGTCCAGATTTGTGGACCAATACCAATATCTGCAATATCTTCCGTTTGATACCACGAACTATCTGATTGGTTATCTCCAGCAGTAATATACACAGCGGCCAGGTACGCTTCATCTCCCGAATCCATATCCGTAGCTCTGGTCCACGCCCCAGCCCCCGTAACATAAATGCCATTCTCTTCCCAGTTACCCTGATTCTTAACCAACACCCTGTCGGTGGAAGTCATCACACCATCTATAGTTTGCTCTCCTGACAATGTGATAGCCTGTGTAGTGGCCAGTTGAACATCAGTATGCCATACCAATCGTATCTCTCCAAACACAGTAACTGCATCTCCCACATCGGATCGGTGTAATCTTATAGCTAATTGTTCTCCCTTAAACAGACTATAAGTAAGCGTAAGATGAAACACCCCGATATTGTCAGCGCCATCACTCAATGCAAACCCATCACCGTCTGTATAATCATAAATATCCACAGCCTCGCTATTGGTCTTGTTTAATCTTAACCTGACCAGACCTGGTCCGCTCCACTCCCCAGGAAATGATGTTTCATCCCATAAGCCAACAGGCAATTTTATTTCGATGATGTACTCACCATTATAAGGAGCTTCAAACAGGCCCAATATTTTAGCTACTTCATTGGTAGCTGGCGCTCTGGCTATAGTGAATAGCGGTATGTCATCATTAAGTATATTATCAAAGTTAATTAAGAGTGCTGGTTGAGGATCAGGGCCAACAGATGGCGGGTACGTTAACCCATAATTCGCATGTGCTTCAGTATAATATGTAACGATCTGGCTAGGTAAAATTAACTCAATCGAATCAACCGGATCTGTTATAGCCGCCAGATCAAGATCCGTAGACGCATTTAAATCGACAGGAGTATCCTTGCGATTCATAAACTTGGCCCAGAAGTTATCGCGAATGATTGGAATGCGAAACTTGTTATCCATCAACTCTTCGGCAAGCGACAAATCCAGTTGTCCGAGAAACACTTGATCCCAGGTATAATCATCCTCAGTAAGCTCTATCAGCATTTCAATAGATACATCCGGCCCATACACCAACTCAAGCGCCTTGATAAATTCTATGCCCCCGTTGACTACTCCATTGTCACCGTAGAAAATGAACGAGCCTTCAAAAAACTCAACAAGCGATCTGTAGTCTTTATCTCTTTCAAGTTTGAGTATAGATTCCTTCCATCCGTCCGGCTCATTAATCTCCTGAGTCAACGTTACATCGTTAGGATCCACACTTGTACCCGACACTGAATTGACTACGAAAGTAACTTCTGACGCTTGCTGTACTTTGAAAGCTATTTTATCGCAGGAACTGTCGGCTGTAAAAGATATTGTAAGAGAACCTGTTCCTCCAGGACTTATAGGTGTACTATCTGACTCAGTGAATACAGTAGCAAATGAATTATCAAGAATTCTCAGGTATGCTAACCTTGGATTTGATGAACCGCTTAAATAGGTTGCCGTGTAAGCGAGAGTGATACTGTATATAACACCAGCCTCAAAGCCATAGTTTACCCACAGATATTCTGAACTCTCTGTGGTAAATGGCCCAGTCCCTACCACAGTTACATTCGGGGCAGGACCAAGCGACCACTCAACATCTGCCCCTGTCTCGGTATCCCAAGTATTCAGTGCTGGTACAGCGAACGGTGCGCTCTCAGATCCTCGATGCGTTAACGTGAATCTGAATCTCATATCCGTATTGACTTAGCACGTTGCTTTTTAATGTAATCTTCTGACCGCTTGGTTGCCTTATACACAATGCCGCTCTGCACAATAACATCCGGTGACTTGTTTTCTTTTATAGCGCGTATGATACCCTGATCACTCATACCCTGAACCGGATGTCTTGACTCACGAAGACTTCGAAGTACCCTGTCATCAAGTTTCTTGGCACGGATCTCTTTCAATATACCTCCTGCATTCTTTGTCTCCCAGGCTGTCATTACAGATTCGTGCTTGGATAACCTTGCTGGTATGGAATCACTAGTTGTTGTACCTGGGCCTTGCAAGTCGATCACACCCTTTGCAAATCGTGGTTGCTGACGATCGATGATAGCGATCTGTGATGCTGTGGCTGCTGCCTGAGCAATAGCAAGTACTGCTCCTGCTGGCCATCCTACTGTAGCAAAAGTCTTTACGATAGCAGCAGCACCATCTATCAACGCCCGTTGCTTGGCCGCTTTTTGTTCAGCTATAAACTGACGAGTTCTTAACTCTTTTACTTTCCTGTCTTCAAGATTACGTAACAAGTCTTTCGCTTTCTCATTGTTACCGGCCAGCCGTTGCTGCTCTTCGAAGAACTGCTTAGTACGTTTTAATCTGGCATCAAATAACTCTGCCTCCTGACTTGCTATGGATTGAAACTGGTCTGATAAAATATCAATTCCGGTTAACTCGGCAGTCACTATAGCATCCTGCAACTCAAGGTCTTTATCAGTAACAGACTTACGCTTAAACGCAAGTTTGAATCTGGTCCAGAAACTATCAGCAACATGTTCTGCCTTCTCAGCAACATCGGCATCCATAGCATCAAGTGTAGACTGATCAAATATCTCTGTCGCTTCAATAGCTTTCCTGTCAAACACCACCCCAGAGAACGGATTCAATTCTACATCTTTCAAGTCCCCTCCCTCACCAAAGAACTTATGGATGTCACCTTTCCACTCCTCTATAAAATCCTCTATCGTTTTAGAGAACTCAACTTTTACCTTCAACGTTTTAGGATCTTTGAGCAAATCCTCCAAGAACTTTATTTCCTTGGATAACTTTTTTATCTTATCTATTGTCTCATTTGCTTCTTTAGGATCAACGAACTTAGTTCGATCATCTTTTTGTAACTTCAATTCATTAAAGGTATCTATCAACCCTTTCAACTCCTCCCGCATAGCAGTCAGGTTATTATCACCAGGCTTAGGGAACGCAGAGTCAAAAGCTATCTTCAACAGTTTTAAACTCTCGGAGAGTTCTCGATTTGAGGAAATAAGCGGCAAAGATTTCTGAACTACTGCATCCAGCGCAAATCCGAGCTGGAAGAAGCTGTCGCTGTCTCCCGACTTAAGTGCAGAAGACCGTTCCAACTGTATCTTGTTTGCTTGCTCCTCAAGTATGGCTAACTGAACAAGATTCTGCTTACGCATATCAAAACGTTTCTTTAACTCGCTCTGAAATGCTGCGTTTAGCTTTTCCTGATCTTTAATCATCTTAGAGTTCAATTCCACAGCAACTAAGGATTCTATCTCCTGTGCAGCGCGTATATCCTCCAACTGCTTGTCCTTATTCTTACCAAGATCGGCCCACCCCTGTAACACATCAGCAAAAAAATTCGCAAACCCAGCACCGAAGTCTCCTATCGGTCCTTTCGCTATAGCTATCTTAACTTCTTCCCAGGTCTTGCCCAATCGCTTCACCGCTGTCTCGGCTGTATCAACATAGCCTCCCATTTTTTCCAACTGCTCTTTAGCAATCTCAGCAACACCGCGAGTAGCTTCAGCAACAGATACAGAAGCAATAGAGGCTCCGTTAAACTTATCCTTCAACGCTGTGACAGATATACCTAAATTATCAAGTACCAGCGGAGACTTACGACCTATACCACGGACGATAGAATCAACAAGGTAATCCACAGATTCCCCGGTCTGCTGAGCACGGGCTGCGGCAAATTCAAATAGTGTGGCTAAATGTTCAACACCCACACCGAGGTTAGTAGCTTGCAATGACCGCTTCATTAAATCGAAATCGGTCATCGTATCATGGGTAGCTGCTTGTAAATCACGAATCAGTGCGCTGCTAGCTGGAAAAGCCCTCTCAAATCCCCGCTCAACACCCTCTACTTGTCCTTGCAACGTGGCCATCTCCAGACTGAAATCCACCGCCTCCTTAGTAGCAGTAGCAAGCAAACCGACACCCGCTATTTTTGACAACCCTTTAAAACTGGTGATCATACTAGCCAGTTGATTGTTAGTCATACCAGCTGCTTTATTAAACAGCCCTGCTGACTTTGTAGTCTCATCAAGTTGTTTCTTAACGCCAGCCCACGCATCGCCGTACTTCTTTGCTTCAGCAGGATCAACCGCATTTCTGGCCCTGAACTTTAACCGTTGCATCTCTGACTCTAATCCGGCAATACTCTTACTCCAATCCTGAACTCCTTTAGCTCCGGCTTGCCCCACCTTACCAGCGTCCTGCTGTAACTTGTTTGATGCCTGATTAACCTTGGCCAGCGATTGTGCGGCCTTATCGATCTCGGCCGTATTGAACTTATAGTTGATGTTGATGTTCTGCGTCTTATCAGCCATCTTCAAAAAGATAGAATGCGACTATGGAATTCTTCGCCGAGCGAACATCACTTAAGGCCGAAGGGTTCGAACTCAAGAGAGTTCTCCTGCTTGGCCCTATGCTTATTGAGTGCTAAAATACGAAAATTAAAGTCATAAACAGGCATCCAGCGAAGTTCACGCTCCATGATAGGATCTCCGTCTGATAAGTTCACGAAGGACTCTTCCCATTCTCTGATAAATTCTCCGATGACTGAGTCTGTGGATCTATGCTCAAATCCTGAAGCAGCAGATTCGCGTCCAGAATATATTCCTCCAAAGATGTTTGCGAAATACCTTTCAGTCCTAACAACTCTATGATAGGCATCGTCAAAAAAAAATCGGTGACATTGTTATCTTGCCAAAACTTTACCTTATCCAATCCATACTTACGATCATAACTTCGTAAATCTTCTGTCTCATCAAAAAATATAACCGCAGCTAACCGCTCTACACTGGCCGGTTCAAAAGCAAGCGATATCCTTGATTCCATGTTTAGCACAATCTTCCACAATTCGCCCATTGATACTTGGTTCTTCTTCATACCACCATCCAAGATATTCTTCATCTCCTTGATATAGGATTGCAATGTCTCCAGGTTCATCCGAAGATCCACCTCTTTCAGCGCTGCATAGATATATTTGTATCTCCCCACCGGAATCTGATGATCGTCAATGAACCGATAGTATTTTCTCCCTGCTGCTTCGAACGCTACTTCTATCTTGTGCTTGACATCATCGTGGCTCAAGTTGTACGATGGGAGTGGGGGTTTTACCGGTTTCCGCTTGGGGACTGGCTTCTTTCTTTTCATTCGGTGGTGGTAGTAACTTCTTTTCAATCAATGTATTTATGGCCGCCTCTAACAGCGGTGCTTTTATGTACACTCCGCACTTCAGTAGTTCGTACTGTAACTTCGCTTTGTTCATTGGAGGATTGTTCTTCAAGGTAACCATGATGACTTCGTAAATAAAGCCACCGCGGTCTGAAAGTTTTTCTATAATGCTCATCAGTTTAATGTTAATCTTACAATAAATGGTTTGGACTGATAGTACTCGATGGTCACACCTCCGTAGACGAGGATCTTAAGTTCACCTGTCTTTATCCAGACCACTATTTCCTGTATCGGCCTCATTCATCTACGATTATCCTTTCCTTGGTAGTCAGCTTGGCAATGATGGTATTGAGTCCACACAAGCAGAATATAAAAGGTACTATCTGCCTGTACGGCATGTGCAAACTGAAGAAGTAATCCACTGCAAAGAACCCGATGATCCCCCACACACTACTCATGCAGACTGCACAATCGAACAAGGGCTTGGTCCACCAGGGTTCAGGCGATCGATCACGCATCCAGTTGCCCGGGCGCTCAAGTAAATGGCCTTCTTGAAAGAGGATGTGTATTCCCCAGATGCCCAGGCACACAGTGGCAATGGATTGAAAGAACGTCACCATATTGGTAATGTAAAGATATTCTCGACTTCTTCCAACTCACGGTTGTATAGCTTGGATTTATATCCAGGACAGGCATTCTTTAGCTCCTCTTCAATGACAGCTCTGTATCCACGCAAGTTCGCTGTGGAGTTATTGATCTTCATACTGATATCCTTGCGTACATAACTCATGTGGTGCATCAAAATGGTAGACCATTGCACACCCTTGTTGATGTTGAACCGTCTGGTATGATCAATGTGTGTACCACTTCTATCAGAGGAGAATGGATAAGCGTAGTTCTCCTTACAGATGATCTCAGGTGTTAACTTATGAATGAAAGGGACCAGCGTGTGGTCCACTGTACGCAGCGTTGGATAACGGATATACACTTTGAGTCCGCAGACTAATCCAAGCAGCTGCGGTGAGTCGAACTTCTGCTTTTCCACCTCTACCTGGTGCGCATCGTAAAACTCATCCGCATCTGCAATGATAAAATGGGTGAACCCTCTTCGCTTGGCTTCATCGAGTCCGGCATTACGCTTCCTGCGTTCATTACGTGCTGGTGTCTGACGGGGAGTAGGTTCTAACTGTAAAAATATCGCTTTCGGATGGGTGAAGGCTTTCATCCTCGGATCCCGTACTCCGTAGTTACTCATCTCACTCCACACCACGATTACTCCATCAGCAAAAGACAAATGATTCTCAATACAGTGCGGCAGGAGTTCAATCGTGTCCCCCCAAGCAGATATGATCGTTACAAGGCGCATATGTAAATGATTCCCCTCATTGCACCAGTAGCCTTGGAGTTATATTCTATACGATAATCTTTGCCATAGATACGCTCAATGGCTTCCCTGATCCACCCCCACTCGTAGACAATGTCTTTGTAAATATCGTAACCGAGTTCGGGATGGTCAGGTACTTTAAAATCATGTATGGCAATCACAGGTTTGATGCCTACCCTGTGAATGATTTCTAATTCTTCCAGCAGTGGATTATGCTCTTCCCAATGGCTGTCGATGAACAGCAGCATATTACGATCCTTATAGATATCCAGTAGCATGGGCAGGATATCCACCGTTGATCCGCAGAAGATCTCCGTGTTCTTGCAGGGTTCAAGCAGTGCCCTCGCTCTGCCGTAATGATCCGGGTTTACCTCTATGGTCGCTACCTCCTTACACATCATGGCTAATCTGCGTGTAGTACCTCCGAGATACGTACCGCATTCTATCACCAGATCGATAGCATGGAACTTGATCAGCTCCCTGATCTTATCGGCCATGATAGTATCACCTTCAAACCCGCTTAAGTTACGGGCCTCATACGCCCTCTCCATTATACGTGAACCCATTCCAGTCTATTATCGGTTTTATTCTTATACGGTCCATCATTCAAGCGCCACCACAGATGCTCCTTCTTGGGAGCTTCTATCGATGCACCAGCTGCTATGTCATTGCGAAGGTAATACATATTCAAATGCGCATTCTGAAAGATCACTTTGTACCCTGTTCGCTCTGCCAATTTAAGTCCAGCCGCAAACGTATATCCATAATAGTCGGTTCCCCGAAAGTAAAATGTAGGATCGTACTCGATGGTCCTTGAGTCGGTAAATTCAGAGTTATATTCAGATATGATGAGTCTGGGTCTGAACTCAGTGAGTAACTTACTAAGTACCCAGTAGTCGTTGCCATCAATATCGATGGAGAGGAGATCGAATTCTTTAGGTACACCATATAGATTCAATGTCTTAAGTATATTCTCAACGGTCACGTAGCTCTGTACTACACCTGGAAACTTCCGGCCATCGATGAGTACTGATTCCCATCCTGCATCCCTGAAGATCTTCGTGTTCGACAGGTACTTCCCATCGCTTGCTCCGATGTCAACGAGGAAGCGATTGGTTGTTCCAATGTTCTTTAGTATGAATTTGAGATAGCCTTCTTCCCCGTACTGGCTGTACTTCTTATAATGCTGGTTCCCTATCTCATCAATCCAGCTACTCACAGGTAATGACGTTAGCATGTGACATATGAGCGTACCTGATTCCCGTCAATGTACCGATCCTATCCGGTGCGTAGATGTTCAACAGCGATCCTAACATCGGAAGGTCACCCCATCTGTTCCTGCGCTGTTCTTTGGACTTAGCTAGGAGCTGGAGTACATCGGCTACTTCTCCCTCCCGCCAGAACTTAACACTGCTCAGGCTGACATTAGTGTACACGAACTTGTCGTTGTAGAAGGTAGCCTTCTCCCTGCCGGTGATACGTTCAATCTCCTGCGGCAGCGTGGCATTGGTTTCGCTATGACTCTCGGCGAAGAAGACCGACTTCAGGTATACGTTACCACCGATGTTATCAAACGGATCCCGATCCCGCTCCAGCAGGATACAATCTTCGTCAATGCGCATGATGTATTCGTAGTACTGGCATACCTCCCATAAGTCATATGCATAGAATCTGCACATCCCTTCATAGCCTCCGGTCCAGCGATCAGAGATATCCACGAAGGACATGTTCAGCGTGGGTGTTTGCCCTTTGATATGCAACTGATCCCGCTGCTTGATGTTGCCTTCGTGGAAGAAGACCAGGGGATACTTATCGCCGAAAAACCGTTCAACCGCTGTATTACGGTTAATGAGCGTCTTGTACCCATCCTGATCTTTATATCCTCTGATTAATGCGACTATAGCTGCGTTCATTTGATTCCGTATTTTTGACGATGTGGGACTGCATTGGTATATCTGTAATGAAACAGCTTCTTGTTAATGAATACTTCCTTCCGGCAGATCCTGGTGATACGATCACTGTAGATCTTGTCTTCCCCGAACCGAAGATCAGGAAACCCAATCTTTAACGCAAGCTCCCGTCTAACTGGATTGAAGTGTGTCACACCTCGTACATAATCATAACCATGTACATGTTTGGCCCAGGCCTTGAACCTGAGTGAATGACAGCATACTTGTGGGTGCTTCCCATTGGTTGTCATATGTATCAGAAACCCCACACAGTCTGGACCACTATCCAGCGCTGTGAGGATCTCTGACAAATAGTTAGGGTAAGGGAAATCATCCGAATCGAAATATACGATATAATCGCCTTCAGCGCGTTCAAGGAGTAGCTGTCGCTTACGACCAATGGACATCTTCTTGTCATCCTCTTCGAATAAGATCTGAACTTCATCGGTGGCCTGTGTGGCGAACTCTTCCATGAGCTTACCGAACATCTCGCGGCGATCAACAGTAGTAGCGATGAGAACAGAGAGCTTCATCGTAACTTCTTCTTTAACCACGCTACATGTCCTGCCTTCTTGGCTTCCGGTGATAGGTCGTATATGTCTATATCCCCAAGTCCGAACCTATTCATACAACGCTGTAGGTACACGGCCTCACCCTGCTTCCAGGTGAGATCAGCCTTCCTGCTGATGGCATCCTTGGGCCAGCCTCCTTCGGTTGAATAATGATGGTGGAGAAAGACGATATCATTTCTTATTATTAATTTTTTTTCAAGGTCGGCCTTATGCGTTTGGTCGGTATCGCAGAACATATGTTCGAACTTGGGATAGTAGATGTGTCCCTGCTCATCGTAGTAATCCCCCGTCATTATAGGCAAGGTAACAATCCAGCGTTGCACCCCGTCATAGGTCTTGAGTATACCACTCTTACCTTCCAATGCCTGGGTGATGGTTATATCCCAGTGCCTATGCGCCGTGAAGTCATCAGATATTAAGATCAATATATCACCAGTGGCTATCTCAGCAGCAGCGTTGGCTGCCTGTACTACGTTATGATTGTCGTTGATGATCTTCTTGTACCGTTCACCGAACCCCACATCGATGAAGGTATACGGACTCTTATCATCGGTATCAACGGAGAGGATATACTCATAGTCAATAGTGTGCGACATCATATCCGTGAAGTTACACATAGCCAGGAACGCCTGTTCGGATCTTCCTCTTGAGGGATGGAGAATACTGATCTTCATAGCTCCACTACGATCTTCAGGTCTATCAATGTCTCAATCGGCTTGACACCGAACCCCTCTTCCTTGATCACCTGATACCGGATGTTGATGACACTCATTCCAATGTCTTTCTCCAGGTCATTGAGTATATCCATGATCTTGTGTTCAGCGGCATTGATCATGTGTTTGGAATAGTCCACGGTGATATTCATAGTTGCAAACTTTTATAAAATTCAAATGCATCTTCATCTACGGTATTCTTGAGGTAGGAGAGATCCTTGTCCTTGTGAACCATATCCCACTTGTGACCACGACCACCACACATACCAATGCCATGCTTAATGCCAAGGCACGGGTTATGCTGGTCCAGCGAGATACGCTTCCTCTTCCTGACTGCATAGTCCCAGATCTCCAGATCAAGAAAAACCGATGTATCGCTAGGCCAATGAAAGTCCTGCATAGCTTCCACCTTAAATCCAGTGCAGAAGAGTGAAGATCTATTCTTATGCGGGTATCTTGCATACGATCTTGTTTTTAAATTGTAATACGTTGTGGTTTCACATCCCCAGAAATCGAAGTCTAACACTTTGGTCCTAAGATAATCGATCGGATAATAGTCATCGTTTTCCACAATGAAAATATATTCGCATCCAGCTTCCTTGGCTAGTTCAATACCAACCTGTATGCGTGGGACCAGATCCGGGAATGTACCTCGCGGCTTATAATCGACAATGAAGTTAGGTCTGCCCTCACTCATTCGATCAAGCTGATGTTTACAGAACGCTAGGAACTGGGGTCTGTCATCTCGAGTGGGAGTGATGGTACAGTAGTCCATAGCGGTAGTGTTTTGTCGAATGCGGTTCCATGTGCGCCAAGATAGACTTTAATTCCTTTCGCTGTACATGCCTGGAAGAACTTATGATACACGCCGATCTCGCGGTTACCCAACTTGCTCCCCTGATAGTACGCATGATGATTCAGCATATCTACTCCCCATAGTATCAACTCAGTCGCGCCCATACGGATCGCCAGCGACATGCACATGATGGGAGTTGTGGAGGAGGTGTAGATAAACCCGTTGAGCAAACGTGTGTTAAACGACACCACTCGATTAAGCTGCAAACAACATGGGAGGTTTTGTTGCCAGAGCCTGCGTGATGTAGTATGAACTTGCGCTTTCGTTCGTTTGATGATGTTGAGTCTTCCATTCTTAAATTTACCTGGGTGATTTGCTAATATAAGATGATCGACTCCTCTTCCCCACTTCTCGCAGTCGTTGGATCCGATACTCGTGCCGATGGGTGTCCATGATTTCGCGCTGTCTCCGCAGCCTACGATGGTGAAGATCATGCTGCCGATTCAAATTGTTCAGGTGCATACTTCCACGGCTTACTAATGAAGTCAGGATACCACGCGTGGTACATGTACCGATAGTTATCGAAGAAGTGCCTCCCCGCCTGCTTGGTCTTGATCAGCTCCCCTATATCATTCACCTCGGCGTAGATACAATCGTTGATGGTCCGTCTGCAATTCTCGGTGATGAAGTAATTCGCATGTTGCAGGAGAGAATTACCCAACACCCTTGAATCCTTGTGGGCTGGGTTCTGTAGTGGAACCTTCAATGCTGAGTCACGCAACTCCAGCGTCTCCTTGATCACTCTGTAATGATTGAGGTTCCCTTCCAGTAGCGCCTGTCTGTTACGTCCAGTCGCGTCACCAGTGATGTGCGCATTGTCATTGTAGATCCAATCCTTGTACTTCGCTACGATCAGGTTACACATCTCCTCCGTTGAGCCAGTGGAGATCTCCATCTCGTCAAAGATGTATCCGGTCCTCCCATCTAACTTCTGCCCGATGATAGCGGTCATCGGTTCTACGTTGAAGTCGAAGGATATCATTATTGGAATGTAAGGGTTAGGCGTAAACGCCTTTTTTACATGACGGTCTAATGAAAAATTGTATAAGTAAGGTTTGTCAATGGCGAATGCAGACCAGTCTCCTTCGATTAATCGACGTCTTGTGAGATCGTCCAAGTGTGCTGTCACGTTGTGCATGTACTGGACATCGTTGTACAGTACGGGGTTATCCATGATTCGCGCTGGTTGATAATACCAATCCGGCGGTAGATTGTTTTCCCTGTGTCGATCGTAAATCTTCTGCTTGGGCCATGCCAGTGTAGGGTTAACGTTGCACAAGATGAGAGGACGTGGCGGCATCTTCTCAATATTATGCCTTCCTGCACGAACGAAGCAAACACTGAGGAGTTCTTCCTGGAGTTCTTCGATCTGCTCGAGTAAGAAGCCATTAACCTCGAGGCCCTTGAATCTGTCGAAGTCCTTGTCGTTACGGAAGTCCTCGGCCATGAAGAATATTTGTGATCCATTGTTGAAGGTGTAAGTAAATTCCTGCTGATTATATGTCGTAACGAAACTCTGGGGGACCAGCTTGTTGAATGTTTCGAGGGTGGTTTTTTTTATTGTTGGTAAGGATTCTCTTATGACGCACCATTTGCTCTTAGGGTAGATCTTAGCGAGGAGAATCAAGGTCATCAAGCACACATAGGACTTGCCTCCTCCCATAGCCCCTCCGTAGCATAATAATGAATATTTGCCAGAGAGTACCGCCTGTATGAACTCCTCTTGCTTGGGGAACGGTTCAAAGACTTTAGCCACGATGAAAAAAACGTTTAATTCTATACCACAGAGTATTCTTAACAACAGTCTCCTGGTCACCATCAATGGTTCTTATCTTAGTCCATTTTCCTTTTGACATGTCAACATCAATGAACGTAGTGCTATTATGTCCCATCTTAATCGTTGGGAGTTTTGTGGGACGAACCCGCGCAGCGGGAGTGAAGAGGTTAGCCATGTTTCAGGGGGATGCCACGAGAGTTAAAATTCGATCTTCTGTTCTCCGATGAGGATAAACTGACGCTCGGTCTTATTCACGTTAATCTCCTGCCGTGCTTTACCCCAGGCACGGTCCATCAGCACTTCAGCTGCCCGGACATCGCCTGCCAGTGCCTTCTTGCGGATGGCCGCCAGGATCAGCATGGCAGCGGTGTTACCTGACTTGTCCTTCTGACCCAGAATGTCAGCAAGCAAGGTATCCAGCTCGGGGATCTTCTTCTTACGGCCTGCACCGCGATTCTGCGGGACACCCTTCGGGGGTTTAGTCAGGTAGCCATTCTTGTTATAAAGCCGCTCTTCTATGTGAGTCTCCCCCGTTTCAGGGTCTACAACCTCTACAGGAACCCATTCTTTCTTCTCCATGGCACTAAAAATATGCGTTTTTTCCCAATTTCTAAGCCCTACGATATAATATATATACGTAAATTTACCTGTAAAAATAGCTGTAAGCCCGTTTATATACCATGAAATAGGTTTCTGGTCGATGCGACGGCCCCCTTTGTCTGGTGCAATCGATTGCGAGGATACCCCCCTATGTGTTGCGATGATCGTTGCACTACTTAACATAATACTAGTTATCTAACAAGGTGTCTCAAGTTGGGATAATAGTCTCCATTGTGTACGATATACACAATGAATAGACTTCGATACAGGTCTGGTATGAATGGCCCGATTTCGATATGTTTTCTCAGATCTGATATGTTTCCCTATTTGGTACCTATATCCTGAATTGGACCTGATTCCTGGTTTGGGAAACGTGCCTGGGATTGGGCACAAAAAATCCCTGACTTATCAGGTCAGGGATTGAATGTAGTAAGGTAGAAGTACTATAGACTGGCTTGCTTATCTATCCACGCCTTAAGCTCATCAAGGTCGTACGTTTCAATACTATCGTTACAAATGAAACATTGATATTCACCACTAGGGAATTGTACATAGTGCACCTTGTTACCATAACCCTCGTTATTGACAGGATGCATGTAATACGTAACCCCGTCAGTATCCCTTGTATCAAATAAGTCCTTACACATCTCGATATCGTTAGACGGTATCTTATCACTATCACGTAATATCCAATTAACCTGCAGTCCTAACGTGTCAACGTATTTTATCCACTCCTCTTTAGTAGTCGGCATACCATAGTTGTCGTCCTTTCTTATTTGCTCAATAGCAAGGGCGAAAAATTGTTCAATTTCTTTTATTGTGTTTCTCATAAGTTTAAAATTTAAATTGTTTTACTTTCTTAGATACAATTTTGACAGGGACAAAACCCAGCTCATTTATTAGATGATCAATTTTGTCGCGCAATTCCCTTAAGGTTGTTTGTTCAGTATACTGAATTTTTACAACCTTGTTTGCACTATCAATCAATAACACGTACGTATTAATATCAATAGTTACTATTACTTCTTTTTTACGTCCGTGCAATTTCATGCTACCTTGTTTAAGTCCCTTACTACAAAACCGGTTGCATCTTTCTTTGCTTTGCCCTTAGCACGTAATCCGAGAATTACTCCCTTATGTTTCATCATTACTATGTCGGACTTATCGCCGTCGACTACCTTGAAACCTTCGTACACTTTGGGCAAAGGTTTTTTGTGATCAAACAACACGCTAACATTTATTCCAGCATTCAGCATGTTAAGACAGTCCGACCAATTGGTTTCCGATCTGGAGAAAGTTAGAGTATACTTTTGCCCTTTGTAGTTTTCGACCTTGTTAGGTATTTTGGTGTAATCATAAAACACAAGATGTTTCAAGGCTAGGCAATCAAAGTTTAATTTTACCCTTAACAACTTAATTAAATCAATATCGCTTGTACCGTTTAACCTTATGGCAGTCTTAATACCTTTGCTATTGATCTTTGTAAGCTCGTTAGACAATTGAACCAAAAACCCTAGTTGATTTTCTAAGAAAAATTTAGTCTTGCGGATACGTGCGCTCATTACATTATTGAATATTCCACGTCCTGCAGTAAACAAACAACTTTCGATGCATCCTTTTGTGGCCATTGGGCATACGTTGTACGAACTTAATGCAGTCCGATAAGGCGCAAGGTATAGTATAAATGTGGGCAACACGTTTTTAATCGTTTTCGCGTTGGTTGTTCCCTTGGATAATAACTGATTTTTCATAGGCTACAAAAAATTACACGTTTTTCAATTATATTTTTCATTTGTCCGGTCAACGGCATGGACTTGCTTAAATATTGGTTTGTCCCTCCTGAATAGTCTTTATTACTTTTTGCAGTCCTGAATAGTATTTTACTATCGGGAAAATGTCTAACGTCAGATATTGAAAAATAATAATATTGACCGTTAACAATACCGAACCCTGAGAAGTAATAAAAACCTATTGAAAAATCCGTTAACTCTCCTCCTAAATCATTAAAAGCTATTTGAAAAGCTTTTCTACATTTTCTCGCATACGACTTAAAATCCCTTCCTAAATCGTGTCCTTTGTACGTTGTTGTTTTCATGTTATTGAATGTTTTGTAATTCTTCTATTTCCTCAGACGAAAAAAACGCATTAACTTTTTCCCACTCCTCACAAACTTTGCCATAAGTGGTAAAAGCTTTTCTACTGTCATTATCATAACCAAACTCAGAACAAAAATCTTCAAACGTTCCAACGTCATATTTTTGCAAACACACTAACACATCATAAGACGTTGGCGCTTTTCTATTTGGCAAGGAATTAACAATAGATTGACCGAACCTTATTTCAAAATACTTTCCTTCGCGCTCAAAAAGACAAGTATACACATCCCTTTTTTCCTTGTCATCAGGAAAATATTTAGTGTGCGCAAACAAACGAGCTTCGAAATTAATGCTATGACTTGTTAAAAAATCGGTAGCTTCTTTTTGATAATTTTTCATATAAGTAAAATTTAGTTTTGAAACGATGTTAGGTAATATTTGCAGCAAAGAAAGTATATAACTTTCCTTTCTGGAATGTAGTTGATCTGAGTTTGCATAGCTTAAGGAATTAAAGTGTTAGCGAAAAAAATTACGCTAGCCTTATAAGCATATGCGATAAGACCGGCCGTCATTAAAACGGTCGCAACGTTAACGATGAAAGATACTTGCTTTTCGGTTGCTGTTTTTGTTGTGTTTCTCATAGTAGTAAAATTTAAAAGTTTAGAATTAGTTGTGTATTAAACATTAAGAAAATAAGCGCTGAAATGATTCCAGTCATTAAGACTAGGAAGGCGATGAAAAGTTTTTTTGCTGTTATCATAGATCAAAGGTATACATATATTTTATATATACAATAGATATCATAGAAATCTTTTAAATATTTTTTTAATGATAATCGGAGCAACACGAAACCCAGGCAATTTTCCCATCCCTGGAAAAAATCCCAAACCAGGACATTTTCCCGATTTGAGAACTAAATCCTTAGTTTTCAAATTCTGGAAAATTTTTTTTCTCGCGCGCGAAGCAACGGACCAGAAAAAAAATAAAAAATAGGATTTTCAGAATTCTGCTGGATCCGATTTTTTTCGGACAGAAATTTCCAGGTTTTACCCAGGCAAAAATTCCAGGGAAAAACGCATGTCCAAAATTTTTTTTTCTCAGAAATGACTTTTCAAAAATCACTTTCTGAAATAGGATAGGATTTTGAACACTGCTGGATTCGTTGTTCAGCTTTCTCGAAAATCTGAACATTTGTACACACAATTATCCCCAGCGAAATCGCATGTCCAAAATTTTTATTTCTCAGAAATGACTTTGCAGATTTCCTGACCCCCTCGCAAACCTTCACAGAAGCTCACCATTGCATCGAACGGATAAAGCTCCTTCTCCATGGGCATTATAAGATAACCCAACCTGACCCCGTTCTTGGCCTTCTCATAAACGATAAAGTGTGGTCTACACCAGAACCGATAGAAGATCACTCCATTGTCCTCAGCTGTCTCGGGATAGAGATCCTCATCAATGGGGATGTAACGCTTATCAGAGACAGCATCCTTTGTTCCTTTTGCTTTCATTGACGGCTTGTAATAGTTTATCCAGTCCGCACTTCTCAAAATCTCCATTCCCTACATAGCGGGATAGTCCATCCAGCTTCTTGGTGTGTTCATTGTAGCGGGTATACACCTCTCCGCTCAGTTGTTTGTATCGCCATATTCCGGCGACGATTAATGGTGGATAATTCATATTCATTTTCTTGGTTGATTTCGTCCTATAACGGCCTTACGGCCCCAGGCGCAGACTACTCCCACTGCCACCCTGCCACACATATTCCAACATCTCGTACGCTCCTCCCCTACCCCTACTAATAAAATATACTTATAATGTTAATAAATCACTGGCAGGCTGGCAGGTGCAGCGGGAGGGGCTAAAAACGCATGTTTTTACTGTCACCCTGCCACACATAGCCTACCGTTGCGAGAGCTTTTTTCGTTTGGCCTTAAAACTTTTGTTTTTTATTTCTGCCACTGAAACGTCTTTTTTACTGACAGTAGGGGCAGGATTGGCAGGGATAATAGTCACCTTATAACCCCTACATTCCTTGCCATCTGGACTGTGCCCGAAAACCCGTTCTCCAAATATCTTTCTAAGTGCTTGACCAAGCCTCACAATATTAAGATTAGCGTATCCATATTCCGTGTCACACATCTCACGCATGATGTCGCCGGCACGTAAGACTTTGCCGTCATCAACCTCTGAGGCCCGGATGAAACGTTCCACCACATACGATTCCTGATCATCACGCGCATAGCCAATGTTAGTAGCAGTACGATACTCGATGATGGCTGGTGTGTTGATCTTAAGCCAATCGGTGGCCACAAGAGCCTTGACTTCAGCCCACAGCTTGGTACGGTCTACTTGCTTGGTGTATTCTTCCCACTTGAATACATCCTCCTTGAGAGGAAGTAATAAGAACCTGGTGGTTCCCTCTGCTGAAGGAAAAACATCAGTGTTGTTAGTGGATCCACAGAAGGAAGCAGTACGATCTAGTTTGACATCGACTCTTGCATAGGGGGGGCGAACGTCTACCTTAGATGTACTAATCATCGCTTTGATACGTTCGTGTTGTGTTACCCTGGTGAGTCCCCCAAGTTCATCATCAAGCACGAATAAATATCTGCCCAGTGCGATATATCCATCTTTGTTATCTTCCAGCCCATTCTCCTTGACCCAAGCTGGATAGGGAGATAACCAGCGGAAGAATCCACTCTTGCCGGAGTCCTGTTTCTGCTGATGTAGGATAAGCATCCAGCGATTGACAATAGAATTACCATCCAGCCCAGTCGGATTCACTGCTTGAATGTAGGCGCGAATCAGCCACCCCTTCATAAACATGTTTGCTTGTAGAGGATCAATGGCTGGGATGAAAGAGCATAACTTGTCGATTTCTTTAGTACCTGACCGCTTAGGTAAGTTCTCTGCCCATGTTTTAATAGCGGACACTCTTGGCATACGGTCTACTTCAAATGCATTAATGAAGTGGGGCTTCTCAATGAATGAATTTTCATCGGCCTGGGAGTTGTAGAGATCATATTCAGCGGCCGGATTAGTTGGGATACCCTCACATAAATATTGCCCGAGAAATGTATCGTATACTACCCTGAGATCTACCCAGTCTTTAGCCGTACGAAGCTTCTCGAAGTTTCTGAGCTTCTTGGTGGGTGGAGCGGATCCAGCCTCCAGTTCTGATAAGGCTTTCTTCCAGCAGGTTTTACAGTCTTTCTTAAGTTTGTTGAAGTCTCCTCCAGTGTTGGAATCAGGTGACATCCATTCTCCATCATGGATACGCCACGCAGCTTTCTCGTAGTCATCATCTCCCATCTCAATACATCGCTTAACGAAGTTTAAGATGTGGGTGTGATTACCGGAGTGTTTCTTAGGTGGGTTTATATTGTGTGCTTTCATTAATGTTGTGGTTTAAATCCAAGTGCCATACCTATAGCTTCAAGGTATACCGGAGACATCTGTCCATTGCGTGTACCCAGAGCTTCCTCAAGTATGATGTTGCGCTCTTCTTCAAGAGCGATTCTTAATGCTTCATAAGGAGTTAATGTTGGGTATTCCTTCATCAGGATTTCTGCGGTGTCAGTGTAATGTGTCATAAATTTGTTTTTTAGTTTTATACAGTGCGTTAGGATCAGAATTAATAAATACAGGTTGGTGGCATCGACCCATCGCCTGATCGAAATTGATACGCATCCCTGATTTCATTCGAAGTTCGCCGCACAGGATTCTGTATTTCATACTGAACATGCGCGGTGTTTGGTTGATTAATTTTGGACTATATCCAATGGCCTTTACTCCGTTTCCAGAGGAGGATATCCAAGATACGATAACCTCGGGTAGGCCGAAAAGGATCTTACGTATAAGATTAGTCATCGGTCCGATATTGTCTACATCAAGAGCGAAGTATCCTGTGGTGTATTCAAGATCTGCATAACGATTACGGATAGTTGGACCGTTTCTTGATTCATACGGTTTGAATCTATTGAGTATTATACCGGGACATTCTGTCTTTGGTTTGACAGGATCATTGCATATGGAATCAATGATGTCCTCTAGTGTTGCTTCGCCATCGTAGCGTAAGTAGTAACCATTCTTTCCCTCACCAGGATAGTATACATGGAACATAAATAAAAAATCCCCCACAAAATACAAGGCTGTCCAATGGACCTGACGGTCAAAGGCAAGTATAATGTGGGGATGTTTTTAAGTTCTTCATAATTGGACAGCGCTTACAATATAGTTATTTTTTGATAAGGCACAAAAGTACATGAAACTCAGAAGTAGTCATCTGAAAGAGTGTAGGCTATAAGAAGAATGAGAACTACTGTTTCCAACAAAATAAAGATTATTCTGATAGAGTCTACCCAACTCATCGGATTTATACCGAAGCATACAGCAAACAAAAAGTAAATAAATAGCTCGTACGCTAAAACATATAACAGGCTTCTTTTCATGGCTCACTTGCGGGTTAAGGTGAATTCTTTCATTACATCATCTATTGCTTTTGTTCTGGTTAATCCTTCCCAAGGTAAATCCATTATACTAGCTACTTCATCCCATAGCTGCTCTTGGTTTTCTTCCAGGGACAAGCGAACAACTTTTTTGTACGGCGGATAGCTGGTGTATTCTAACGGGTCACCACCTAAATATTCTTCCACTTCTGCGCCACCGTCCCAAGCAATCAATTCATTTTGTTTGAATGTTCCTAAACCTCTGCTATAGAAGTCAACGAACACTTGTGGATTGATAACCGGCAACGCGTTGGCTATAGCTTCGACCTTAGCTTGTTCCCGTTGTTTCTTTTGATATGTAATAGATTGCACTATACCCTTATCAAACTTTGGTTCGTCAGGTACAAAGGCACAAAGTAATTTACCGTCTTTAATTAATAGATATGTTTTCATAGTTGTAAAATTAAAGATGTCTTTCCATCAGTCAGTCTTTTCTGATCATTACGTCCATGAGTCACAATCATACCACCGAACCGAACGTTTTGAAGGGGGTTTCCCCTGATCAGACACTGAGAACCCGACAAGGTCATCTTCACTTATGGAACTGGTGGTTTATTTCGACCAGTTGGTTTTAATCTTTACTTCGGGGTTCGATAATGGTTCCCCCAGTATTTCTATACACGCCTGGTTCATGCATGCCACCAGCACAGCTGATACTTTACCAGCATCTTTCTGATGACACTCGATGATCAGTTCATCGTGCAACATGTGGATGAACCACGCCTTGAGTCCGCCTTTTATTTTCTGCCACATCAGGTACATCGCCAGCTTGCTAAGATCAGCCGCAGTAGCCTGGACAGGATTGTTCTTACCAATGTTCACTCGCCTCCAGCCCTCGGTTTCCATCACCAGGGATCTGTACCGATTGAACGGGGGCATCGAGTACGACTCCCAGGTGACCTTGGCTTTCTTCCCGTTTGTATTCAGCCAGTTGAACAGCGCAGGATACTTCCGTTTCATGGCTGATAACCTGGTGACGATGGTATCCTCATCCACACCAGCCCGTTCAGCGATGGTGGCAGTCCCTGCTCCGTAGGCGATACTGAAGTTGATGATCTTGACGATCTTCCGCTGACGCTTCTTCTCCGCCTCGTCATAGCTGTCCCAATCGCTCAGGATCTCGCTGGCGATCTTGCCGTGCAGATCATCACCCTTTCGTAAGCACTCCAGCCAGCCCTGTTCCTGTGCGCCTACAGCCATGATGGCCATCTCCTGGGAGGAAAAGTCGGCGGCGATAAACACGTTGTTCTTACCATGCCCCGGGATCATAAAGGACCGGTGCTTCGTTTCAGCCGGGATATTCTGAAGATTCGGATTGTCGCAGCTGAATCGGGAGGTGTTCACCATCTGGGTGTACTGGCAACGTACCAGTCCACGATGGACATGGTTGGTGATCCAGTCTACTCCGTAGGTGGTGGTGTTCTTAACATGCCCGTCACGGATAGCACTGAATAATTCATAGGCTTCATGTTGCTGTGGAGTTCTGTCGGATCTGTACTGGTATCCGGCTAGGTCATCTGTGCGATGTACGCCGAAGTAGTTACAGAACTGCTGCCAGGATCCCCAGTTGATGTCAGCAATCTTCTTAAGCTTTCGGGAAGCACGATTGACGATTCTCTCTTCTGATTGTGCATACTTTAGCCATCCTTCCTTATCAATCCCGAACCCGTTGTTCATCATCTCCACTACGACTTCGCAGATCTCATTCTCCAGAATCTGAACATTCTGCAACCCCATCGCTTCGATCTTGCAGTGCTGGTCCTGCGCGAGTGCATGGAGGAACTCCACATCCCTGACCATGTATTCGATTTGCTCGGCATCAGGCTCAACATCTTTGAAGAACGGAGTGAAGATCATCTTGTCTGCCCATCCCCTACGTTTCAAGCACCACTTGAGAGAAGCACTAAAAAGAGGCTCATACATTTCCCGCTCAGCTTTCTTCAGTCCGCGAGGTAGCGCTATGCCGAGGATCATCTGTTCCTGATACCTGGTGTCTATAATGTTACGGACGTTGATGCCGAATTCCCGTTTGACCCAGGCTGCGTCGAAGGCAGAATTATGTATAATTTTTATTCCCTCACCCTCAAGTAAGGATTTAAAAATCAGGGGATCAACCTTGCGAATATCAACAAGCCATGCTTTCTTACCGTCTGAAAATTGCATCCAAAACATGTGTCCCCGGATCCAATCCAGCCCATCGGTTTCTGTATCCCAAGCCACTGTGGGACAGCGCTTTAGGTCTTTGGCCAATGCCCTGGCGGCAGCGGCCGTTTTGATAATATCGTGATCCATAAAAGTGTTTAAGTGATTTGCAAGTTATAAAATAAATCATATATTGCAAGAAATAAATTTGTTGCCGGAACAGAAAATAAATTTGCAAATCTATGAAACCTATGATATCTTTACACCGTTAGATCGCTTATAAACTAAAACTCGCATATGGCACGACTATTAATTGACCTGCACGAAGAAGTAAAGAGAGCCTTGCGCATCAAGGCTGCCGATGAGGGGATGCTTCTCAAGCCTTATATTGAGAAGAGACTGACTGAGATCGCTTTTGAAAAAAGAAAGAGAAAAGATCCATTATCACTATAAACTAAAACTCGCAGATGAAAATCAAAAAATTACCAGCAGGAACCACGCAAGCACAGTGGGACCGCTATGAGATCGCAGTGAAGGAACATGAGGCTTCATGTGAGAAACGCAAGCCGATGCAAATTGAGTATCCTACCTTTACGGATTACATAGCAGCGGTGAATAAGTGGAAATTTGAATCGCTTTGTGACGCACCAAATGAGCCTGGGTACTTCAGAGCAAACAATGACTGACATGGACATTACCGCACAGATCATGGCCTACGAGGCCGGGGAATTGGACTGGGACGAGGTGGTTGAACTCTTCCAGGCATTGGTAGACAACGGTATGGCATGGCAGTTACAAGGATCGTATGGCCGTATGGCACAAGCGCTCATCGAGGAGGGAGCAGTGATATGGAAGGACTAGGACATCAGCTTCAGGTGGGGATCAGATCCCTGTCGAGGCAGAAGACAGAGATGGAAGATGAGTTGTATGATAAGGTTATGTCAGGAGAGATCAAACCATTCTCTGACGAGTACTGGAAATACGATCAGATTATTTACGATTTGGTACATGAGATTATCGAGCTGGAGGATCGGTACAATGAGAATTCTTAGCATTTTATTATTGCTGTGTTGTTCCTACGCCTCCATGGAGAAGACCAGACGCACAGGATCTGTTCAGTACCGGTACTACCATCAAGGTGGGTTTCAGTCGCATCCGAATTCATATGTAAACTATTATCACAAACGATAAAAGCTTTTAAAAGCAAAAACTGCGAGTTCCGGGAGGAGATTACCTCAAGTCCCGGTTTCGCTTCTACTAACATGAGAACACTACGAGAGATTGCCATTGAAATTTGCGTGGACTGGCAGCCACCGTACTTTGCAGCCGTGCCGTATCTTCAGGCCATGCTGACTATGCATGCTGTCGATGAGAACTATGGAGCTGATGATGGCAGGACTGTCGTGAATTATTTCCTTGTCAACGCTAAAACCTGGCGCGGCGAAACAGCACGTAGGATCAAGGCCGAACTAAAGTCAATGTTATGAAAGTACTGGTAGCCTGTGAGTATAGCGGTATAGTGCGGGATGCATTTACGGCCCGTGGACATGACGCATGGTCCTGCGACCTGCTTCCATCGGAACGTCCGGGTAAGCATTGTCAGGGAGATGTGATGAACATAGACATGACAGCGTTTGATCTGATCATTGCTCATCCTCCCTGCACACGGATCGCTAACAGCGGAGTCAGATGGCTTGCTGAACGCAACTTGTGGAGTGAGCTTGATGCAGCCGTTGAATTCTTCAACTACTTTGTGAGACTGGGAGAAAGTGGCAAGAAGGTGGCCATCGAGAATCCGATCCCGCACAAACATGCTAGGATCCCGAAGTACACGCAGATCATTCACCCATGGCAGTTCGGTCACGGTGAAATGAAAGCGACCTGCATTTGGGAGTACAACCTACCCGAGCTGGTTCCGACAAATATTGTCGAGGGTCGTGAGCAACGGGTATGGAAGATGGGACCATCAGAAACGAGATGGAAGGAACGTTCAACAACTTACAGGGGGATTGCGCATGCAATGGCCACCCAGTGGGGTTAAAGATAATGGCAATATTGCCAGAACAAGCTAATAAAAGTTTTAAAAACTATGAAAGCTAAAAAATCAGGAGGCGCTCGTATCAATCCCGAGCCAGGTATTCACATCGCACGGCTAGTGCAGATTCTCGACTATGGTGAACAGGTCGACAACTATGCACCAGACGGCAGAGCCAAGGTTGAGTTCGTGTGGGAACTCTTGGAAGAGCATGACCTACACGTCTTCAATGAGGACAAGGGAGAACAACCCTTGCTCGTTGATCGTAAGTTCGGCAACACGATCGGTAAAGGATCCGCGATGCTGAAGTGCATCGAAGAGATGCTGGGCCGTAAGTGGGGCAAGGACGAAGAACTCGATTCATTGCTTGGCACGATGTGCCAGATGAACATCGCCTTGATTGAGTCAGGCGATTACATGAACGTGGAGATCAAGTCGCTCATGCCGCTGGGTAAGGATCAGGCCAAGAAGAAGTATCCATCCTACACCGATCAATTCGTGCTGGACCTGGATAACTTCGATGTGGACAACTTTGATCTGTTGCCTCAGTACAAGAAGGACAACATCGCCAAGTCACCACAAGGCGCTGCTGCGATTGCAGAAGGACCTAAGGTCCCTGTTCCTGTACCTACTAAGGCTCCGGTGAAAGTACCTGCAAAGGTATCAGCGTTTGCTGGGAAAGGGAAGAAGAGGTAGTATACCTCACACAAGAAAAGGGGATGGGTGTCATACAGGGATTTCCGTGATGGGTTACGACTGTCTCTCATCTGTCCCCCCATTTTTGATTACCTGAACTGGACCGGGGAGGTTTATTTGAGAGGGTTTTCCTCCCCGACTCAGTCTTAAAAGAGAGGTTCATCTCAACTAAAAAAAATTATGAATAAAGAAGAATCTGCAAAAGAATACGTTAAAAAAAATACATTCCATGATATTGATAACGTAATGTATGATGCTTATGTGGCTGGCTTTATTCATGGATCACTTGATACCCATGATCTCGTCTTGGTACAGGAGAGATTGAATGATGTTATTGATGTTAAAGATAAGCTCTATTTCAAATGTGAGGCGCTCCAACAAGAAAATGACGGACTTAAAGAGGTTCTTAGGATAACTCAGATCGGTATGCAGGCAGAGATCGAGCAAATTGAAAAACGAGAGTTGGGGGTAGTCGGTCAACGTAAAGATTTCAGGATGGCTTTAAAAGTAGAAAGGGATAAAAACAAGATTCTAGAGGAACAGATAAAAGATTTAAAAGCAAAAATTAGAGGGATGCAAACCACACTGAATATTTACAAAAATGAATAAGTCATAATAAAGTCCTAAACCTAGACTGGGAACGGGAGGGGGTTTTACAGAGAGGGTCTTTCCTCCTCCCCGACTCGGTCGAAGATCTTTAAGATCACACAACGTATATGGGAAACATGGCAGAGTATTACAGGGATCGCGATGAATTGGATTTCACAATTGACAGTGGTCCAGTATGGATCACCGCTGATAAGAGACATCTACCTGTAAAGGATATGACTACCGACCACATCAAGAATGTGATCAGGTGTTTGAATGGTAAAGGAGAAATGACTATACCTAGAGGGTATCTCGGTGGAAAAGTTAAGTGGATAAAAATATTTAGACAAGAACTTAAGAGTCGCAAACTATGAACTATAATAATTTCAATCCGGCAACAACAGCCATTTTCATTGTTGCCTTTGTAGTACTCTCTATCGTTGTCTTTGTGCTGGTCAGGGAATTTGTCCTGTGGTATTACAAGATCAATGTCAGAGTCAAGAATCAGGAGAAGATCATCGAGTTACTGGAAGATGTAGTACGAATCTCAAACCTTAGAGAGTTATGAAGACAGTAGTAAGACCAGCACCATGGGGTGGTATGAGAGCATACATGCAGGCAGGCTGGGGATGTGGTTACGTTGCTATCCCTGAAGGACACAAGTATTATGGTGTACCTTATTATGATATCCCTGTGGACGTTCACGGTGGACTCACATATAGCAACCACTATCACGATGGAGAAATGCCGGATGGCTTTAGCTGGCCTGAAGACTTCAAAGGTCATTGGATCGTTGGATTCGATACCGCCCATTATGGTGATAATCTTATCACTTGTTCCGAGTCATATGTTGAAGACCAAACTCAGCGGTTAGCTGAACAACTTGAAGCGCTATGAGAAAAGATCATATAGATATACTCGTTGAACTTGGGGGTTCATCTCCCGAGAAGCCGCTTATACTGGAGCTGGCAAGAGCTTGCTTTGATTACCTGGAGAAATCAAACGAGGACCATAAGCAATCTGTCATGGCGCTGTGCCTGATGGTAATGTCCAAGTTTGCTGCCGAGCAGCACAAGGACGGTGTGGACGGACTGATGGCTCACCTGGAGCAACGGCAGAACTTTGAGAAGTTACTTGATCCCAATAGGCATGAAGGCTAAAACCGGAGTTGAGAAAGTGTTACACCTTGCACACGTAGTGCGTACGGACAAGCCTCACATCAGCAACTCATACTTGAGTACGTTGAAACGAGCGCTGATCGGAGAGAGCCAGTGGTTCGGGTCCGAGTCCTTTCTAACCTTTGGTACAGAGCATCATAAACGAGCATTAGAACCCGATGAAGAAGAAACAGTCCTGGAGAAAGATGATTACTTGTGCGGACAGATGGCGAAGAGCTTCCGTGAGGATCCTAGAGTTAAGCCGATCTTACGTGGAGCCGAGACAGAGGTCGAGATTCAGTTTATTTATCGTGGTGCGCTTATACTTATGTACCTCGATATACGCAAGGCGCAGAAGGTATGGGATCTTAAGGGAACCAGTTGTACGAGCGAGGATGACTTTCTTAAGAAGAGCCGTGAGTTCGATTATTTCCGGCAAGCTGCATTGTATATGTCAGCCCCGGGTATTAAGAGCTTTGAGTTTATTGGTCAGGCTAAGAAGGTAGTAGGCCACCCGTTGTTCTTCCTGCCGGTACTGGATTACCCGGATTACCTGAAGGAAGGAAGAGAAGAGTTGAATCACCTGATCGATATCCACCTGGTGCTGCGAAAACATTACGAGAACAAAAAGGATTCTATATTAAAACTTGGACCAAAATGAAAGACAAAGAAAAATCAAGGAAGGCGATCAATTCCAGGTTGCCTGAGGATGTGGTGATGCGTTGGCATCTCTATGCACTGCAGACAAAACAAAACAAAGAAGACGCATTAGCAGACTTAATTAAACGAGGAACCAAAAAATGAACATCCTACCCCAAGACCTGAAAGGCAAGCGCATTGTCGATTGCTATGAATGTGATATCAATAAACTCTTGATTGAGTTTGAGGACGGAACTAAGATCAAGTTAAATTTCAATGGTTATCACACGATTAAGGGAGGTAAGGAACCTGAGTTAGAACTAATTCAAGAGTAATGTATTCAAGAGAAGAACGTAAATTATATCAGCGGGTCTATCGGACTCGCACTAAGTACACACGGGCTGACAAGGAAGCCGAGTATCAACGAGAATATGCAGCGCGTAAACGAATAGAAACAAATGAACAGAAGTCAATTCCTGGCGATAATACCTTCCCTGAGTGCGTTGCCATTCCTGGGGAAGGAAATAGTTAAGAAGTCGGATCGTATAGAGATATATCAGCCGGAAGAAGTGAAGAACTTCGTCCATGTTGATGGGGATCTTGAGAGGGCCAAGTTGTACATTGTCAATAAAGATAATATTGTGGTGGCTACGATTGATCCAATGAATATTGAAATTAATTACGGATATGAAAGTAGAAGCTCATATCGATTCGGGTACAACCCTGATGTAACCATTAGAGGCTACATCGTAGAGTCGGACCCTGAGAAATTACAGGATGCTTTTTATTACCGATGACATACACACTAATTCAACCACAACCTCCGGGGAATCCAGGGGAAGTTGATCCACGCACAGGACAACCTGTTCCGCTCACAGGTACGGTGATCCTGCTCATCGCTGGATTGCTATTGGGATGGTGGTACTTACGGAAACGGAGGAAAATATGACACCCGAAGACATGGAAGCTTATTACGGTATGTCAGCCGCTAATGACAGGCGGGATAAAACACTGAGGGATGAACTCGCTGCGCTCAAGGCAGAGAACGAGCGACTGAAGGAACTGTATATTGCCTACGTATATCAATGTGAAAAACTAGCAGCCGACAAAGCGGAACTACTTGAGGCGTTGAATGACATGGTTGAATCATACCAATACGAAGCAGCAATGGAAAATCCAACGTTGTTAAAAGCTAAAGAAGTTCTCTCCAAACATGACACTCAAAGACCTAACTGAAGCCCGCTTCCAGTACGACTTGGCCAAGCATCCGAACGTACCTGAACATGGCCGTTATCGCAAGGTATACTCCGACAAGACGGCCAATGGATTGACCCTGGCCATCCTTGACTTCTGTACAATTCAAGGCATCATGTGTCAGCGTACCGGATCCGAAGGAAGATTCCGTAACGGAGCTACGGTAGTGGATGTGATCGGTCGTACTCGTCAGATGAAGGGCATGTGGCTACCAGGACATAACGTTGGTCAGGGAGATTTGCAGATTGTTCTCAAAGGACGGATCTATTCGATCGAAGTGAAGATTGGCCGGGATACACAGAGTGAAGTCCAAAAAGAATTTCAGTCCAGATTAGAAAGGGCTGGTGGCATATACGTGATTGTGAAGAGCTGGGAAGATTTTTATTACAGGTTTAAGTCATGGAAAAAATGATCCAGTTCAATAAAGAATCAGCCAAGCGTCTGAAGGAAAGATATGACCTCGCTGTTATCCGAAAGGAAAAGATTTTCATGTTCGATGACCATGAGTTTCTCACCGAGTTTGCCAAGTACGTTTTACAGTACCTTGAAAACAGATGGAAAAAATAGCAGCGGTAGTATGGACAGTCATCAGATTGTTAATGCTATTCATCATCGTACTGATACTTGTTGTTTTGCAGTGGTTGGTTCAGCCTGTAGTCAGGTGGACATTTGGTAAGGAATCAGATATTTATAAAAGATACGTTAACTTTTTAAACATAGAAGAATAATGCAAGAGATCGTAAAAATGGAGAAATCACTCAAGAGTGAAATCAACCGCGCAACAGATTACAAGTGTAACAGCAAGGCAGAGTTTGAGGCTGGTGGCAGCTTGCTCAAAACCTTCAAGCTGGCTGAGAAGGAAGCGAAGGCACTCAAGGATAAGTCGCTCAAGCCATCGCTGGAAACTACCAAGCAGATTCGTGAATACTTCAAGCCGCTGGAAGAGAAACTGGAGGCGTGTATCAAGCAAGTCAAGGAACAGATGGACAGCTGGTATACTGAGCAGGAGCGTATCGCTGCTGTAGCTAAGTATCGGATACTGGAGGATAGCCGTATCACCAAGCCTGAGACACTGGAGCGCAAGCTGGCAGAGACAGAAGTACAGGTCAACGGACATACACGTAACAAGCGTGAAGTAGCGGTGACTGACCTCACCAAGATCCCGCTGATCTACTTTGACCTGAATGAGGCAAGGCTCAAACACGATCTGATGGAGGGCATTGACGTACCTGGAGCGAAATTAGTCAACCGAACAATCATAGTATCGTGATGGATGACGAACAAATAGTACTCGAGGCTAGAAAGTATTCCATTGGACAGGGACACTCAGACTATGATGAACGTATGTACGCAAAGGGTTACATACACGGTGCTACCGCTTCCCGATCAGAAAATGAGAGGCTACAGCAAATAATAAAGGTCAAAGATGAGTTATATTATAAATGTGAACAACTTCAGGTTGACAAAGCGGAACTATTGAAATGCCTTGAGAATATAGTTATGTGTTTACCAGCAGAAGGGTGGGAGAGTACAAGATATTATATATGTTCACTTATAACTAAACATAATGGATCCATTTGAAAAACCAAACGATGTATCGATCTGGTATTATGCTGGTAGATTCCTCCTCTGCATCATGTTAGGCGTGATCATCTCACTGGCCTTCATCATTGTACCGATGTGGTATTCACACGCCAAGACTAATGAGGAGATGATGTACGGTGTGTACCTGATGGTGATGTTCACTACCTTCTGCGGAGTAGTATGGTTTATCCAGCTTAGACGGTGATGTCACGTAAGTAATGAAACACACCGAACTCGCGCAAGAGCCAGATAACTACAGCGACGATGACTACCCAGTTAAGTAGCTTCTTATACGGCTCGTCCATTGGTACATGTTTGTTGATTAGATACATGACCACACCCAGTATGGCCAGCAGCAGGATTAGGTATAGTATAGGCATATGTAAATATAGTTAATAAAATTGTATGTATTTAATACGCACCTTTGTACCTTGCTACCGCCATGACGAGATTCAACTTCTGGATAGACCACGAATGGGTCAAAAAATTAAAGAAGATGGCCCCCGATTACGGGGAGAGGACAGTGTCCAGTATGATCAGACGGATCGTACAAGAATTTATTGAAAAAAAACATTAAGAGTGACGAGCAGTTGGGTTACTTCGAAAGCTTACAGAAAACACCCAGCTACATTATTTCCTCTTATACATATTTGATAGTGACGAGCCATTGGGATACTTCGAGCAATGAAACACTCCCAGCAGCGATTTCTCCTATCAATGATCTTGACAGTGACGATTAATCGGTTACTTCGACTGTGGATCGAGTGGTTATTGGTTCGAATCCAATCTGGGGAAACCCAGTAGCTCAATGGTAGAGCGCTAAATTTCCGATTGAGGTATTTCCTGTCATGTTATTGAAGGGTCACTATCAGAGGATGATTAGTGACCTTTTTATTTTAATTATATGGCAAAGTTCAATGTTAAAGAATCACCTACCAAGGTGACCAACCTGGCCGGAGGCGAGGCCTTCTCCCAGACACCAGAATTGGAATTCGTTTCCATCCTGCTTACTTCATTCGCGCAAAATCAGTTCTACCAGAAGGAAGAAACTGGCTTCGATAGATTAGAGTCTCTCTTGCCTAAGATCAATCCTGAATTTGCGGCCAAGGCCATTGTGTATGGACGTACCAAGTTTGGTATGCGATCCATATCACACGTAGCGGCAGTGAAATTAGGGGGGTTCCTCAAGGGTAATCCATGTGCTAAAGGCTTCTATAACTCCGTGGTGTACCGGCCTGACGATATCACCGAGATCCTGTCCTATGCCAAGGGCAAGATGACTCACGCGATGAAGGCTGGTCTGGCTAAAGCTTTCGACAAGTTCGATGGCTACCAGCTGGCCAAGTACCGTGGAGAGGGCAAGGGATTCTCACTGGTGGACGCAGCGAACATCCTGCACCCAACGCCAGTCGATAAGAACGCGAAGGCGCTAGCCTCCCTAATAGCGGGTACGCTGAAGTCTGAAGATACCTGGGAGGCCAAGCTATCCGAGGCTGGCAAGGCTGAGGATGCAGCGGAGGCAAAGTCGGATGCGTGGAAGGAGCTTATCCTCACCAGGAAGATCGGCTACTTCGCCCTGTTACGGAACCTGCGGAACATCATTGAACAGGCTCCAGAGGTGCTGGATCAAGCATTGGAGATGCTCGTTGATGAGAAGCTGATCAGGAAGTCACTGGTACTGCCTTTCCGTTTCACCACTGCGTTTGAGGAAATTAACAAGCTGGATTCCTCACAAGAGGTGAGAGCTACTGTAAAGGCCCTAAATCAAGCCGTGGATATCGCCTGTGCGAATGTGCCTAAATTCGATGGACGGACCCTGGTGGTGCTGGATGTGTCCGGCTCGATGAATGGCAAGCCAGCGCAGATAGGGTCGCTCTTTGCAGCGGTGCTGGTGAAGTCCAATGATTGCGATTTGATTCTGTTTCAAGAGAACGCTAAATACGTGAACGTTAACTCCTCTGATTCAGTGATCACTATCGCAAACTCGGTGAAGTTTTCTTCAGGTGGAACTAACTTCCATGCAATCTTTCAGACCGCTAACAAAGCGTATGATCGGATTATAATCCTGTCTGATATGCAAGGGTGGATGGGTGGTAACTCACCAGTGTCAACTTTTAATCAATACAAACAAAAGTTGAAGGCTGATCCTTTTGTATATTCGTTTGACTTGCAAGGATACGGATCCATGCAGTTCCCACAACACAATGTCTATGCGCTTGCTGGCTTCAGCGAAAAAGTGTTTGACATAATGAAGTTGATGGAACAGGATAAGAAAGCGCTCATTAATGAAATCAATTCTGTTGTTCTGCTTTAATTGTGATAACGGGGGCTTCGGCCCCTTTTATTTTATGTCGACAACCGGATGTAGATCCATAAGCTTGCCGCCAGGATGGCTCCCTTCAGAAAGAAGAACAGTATAGGATCCCACCCGAACGGTGGAGGATCTCCCGCATAATACCAGGGCTTACCCAGCCATACCACTGCACAGAAGATATCGAAGCATATCCAGAAGATGGACATACAGAATACAAACAGCGCCAGCCATGGCCAGAAGGCTTGGATATCCGCGGCCATTGTTAACAGGATCAACACCGCTGCTCTGGTGGGAAGATAGTATTCGTGGATGATCTTCATTTCTTCAGGGGAACGAACTCCATCCATATCAAATACCACTGTCGAACGCTGATCGAATTTCATTTCAATCCATGAGTAGATCACTCCTATCAGCGTGACAAAGGAAATCGCTACCATTATACCGTAAGAAAATGCGATCATATAGTGAGGAATATTTCCAGTAGGATGAACAGCAGCATGGTGATGGTGGCTCCCTTCCAGAAGTTCTTTTTGTTCTCCTGCTTGCGGATCTCCTGACGGTAATGAACTATTGAATCTGCAGGGATCTTTACCGAATCCAGCTGCATCGGATACTCATACACGCTGACTACTACTGTCCGTTGTCGCGTAGCGCTACAAGCAGACAGTAGAATCAGCAGGAGGAGTAATTTCATTTTGGTACAGGATCACCGAGTATACCACCCAGTGTAGTAGCGTTAGGAGAAGTAGCTTCAACAACTGCAATTGTTAAATCCTTCACCACTGTAACGCCATCCATAAACCGGATGATCGATTCTCCGAGTGATAGTGCGTTTGCATGAATGCCATCGTTGTCAATCTCCAGGATAGGATCCCGGTTAGTGAATATCTCTGGCATAGGTTCAGCCTCTAATACTTCGATGCCGAACGCCTGTCCTACTACGACATCGAGGCGATCCCCGACATCGTAGATTTTGACAGACTCAAAGATGATATTGACTTTCATTTTTTCTTCGCTTTACTCAGCGGATTTATCTCTTCTTTCGGTACTGGTGTTCCAAGTGTTCCACCAAGCGTAGTTGCATTCGGTGCAGTGATGGTGATGGTAACCACTTCCTGCAAGTGTGCTACACCTGGGCCAAGTTCACCGTCACCGGTAAAAGTTACCACTACATCCGCTCCGGCTGTTTCACCCGATACGATAAAGCCCGTGAGGCCAGTCTCCGGGTCATCAACTGTTACCGTTGCATCTCCCTCTACTACAGAAGTGAGAGGTCCATCGAGTGGTTGATCCGGTGCAAAAGTAAAAGGCATCTTTTGCGTGGTGTTCATTGTTCCTGCTAGTGCCATAATTTTTATTGTTTAAAGTTAAGTTGTTATATCGGGGAAATAAGCATCCGAATAATATCCTTTAGTCATTTTACCTACTGTTGTTGTTCTTATTTTCCAATTGATAGGGCTAACGACCTGTATAAGTGAAGCAGCATTACTCATTACGGCTCCTCCTCTCATGTGGAAGTTTCCGATATGAAAGTTGCTCTCTAAGAGTACTATTGGAGCAGTCATTAACCGAAGCCCCTCATTATAAAAGAATAATCCATCTATGATAAGGGTTCCAGGCTGTTTAGTTCTGAAAAGGTATCCGTCCGTTGGACGATAATCTCCTAAGTGAAGATTTGAGATCATTATATTTGAGTGTCCTTCAGCACCCGATACATCTAAGAATAATTTTCCATTTTCCCAACGATTTCCATCAACTGTAAGCGAGTTTACATAGTTCTGTTTAAAGTCAATTGCGTTACCGGATCCACCCACACCATAACAATACATACAGCCACCTGCATCCAAACGGAAAGCATTCTCACACCAGTAGGCTCCACCACCCACCCAAGTAAACTGTAAGGAATTTCCACCATTGATGTGAAAACCATACTGTCCCGGATACCCGTAGACTCGTCCACCACCAACGGTACAATTGCTCCACGTAATGTTTGAAATGTCCGCACCGCTGCCAGCGGATACAGCGCCAACTCTCCACCCTGTATTACCTTCGCCTGAGTTGAGTAATGCTTGACAATCCCGGAAAGAAAATCCACCTGTTGAACCTGCGTAAGCACTTGTTCCTATGTCATAACATTTAACACCGGTAACGCCAGCAGCAATGTTTACTTTTACATTATCAAAGTAGCCACCTTTCATCCCTATTATTTTAAACACGGAGCCGTTGCTCGGACCGTGATAAACTATCTGTCGGGCCAAGTGACCATCACCAGTTATTCGTATGTTGATCTGATTATCCGGGTACTTAGGATCAGCAACGATATTTAACCCGCTGTTTAATCTATAGTAGTTGAATCCAGCACCTGTAGCTGGAATGTATACCGTTCCTTTCGCTCTGATGGCGTCATCAATGGCGGCCTGAAATGCTGGCGCACAATCGAACGTACTATCGGCTTTAGCACCGTATGCAGTGACATCAAAGTAACCTTTAAGCGTTCCACCGCCTGACCCACCACCTGTGCCTGGAGGACCTTGTGGCCCCGTTGGTCCAGGTATGCCCTGAATGCCCTGAATTCCTTGCGGAATTTTAAAATCAAAGTAATTTATATCATCTACAAGCCGTGAAGTGACTACAGCCGGAGATCCAGCAGGTAGTGTGGTTGTTGTACCGGCTTGGGCCAGACATATACACGGCTCATCAGGATCAGGAGATCCGTCTTCAGGAAGCAGGATATAATTACCAGCTTCGATGTCTTCGGTGAATGTTATATTCATTGGTTCTTGGTGTTGCCTGTATCCACTATTGTACTGTTCGCAGGCGCCCCCATGTGCTTTACAAAGGTATAGCCACCTAAATGATTGTAGGTGTTGTTGGTAATGGTCATGTCCATTCCGTTAGCACCTATCAAATGCGTTCCTCCCCAGGATGGATTCGCCCCGTTACTGGTGAAGGTATTACCGGTTACGATGATATCCGTCCACTTTCCATTGGGCTGGAAATTCGCCGTCAGCATCGGCGCTCCGTTGAACACGTTACCCGGACCAATGGTTATGTTGGAGCATACCAGTTCGATGTGAGCGGTTGAACACCATACGAAACGATTGTTGCGTACGATGGTCCTACCTCCTTTAGTCGGTCTGTGAGAGGCTAATGATAACCCCATCGTGGAGAAGTCATTCTCATAGATCTCAATGCCATTGTAGAACGTATTATGCAGTTCAATATCAATGTTCGGCGCTGACCCATTGTTCCATAGAGAGAAGTGTGTCAATTCAAACTTGTTATTATAGAACTTTGAATTAGTTACAGTTCCATCAGGCCACAGTGCTTTGATACCGTATCCTTTATCATTGCGTGTAGTCTTAAAGAAGTTATGATGGATGATAGTGTTAGTAATATTATGCACACAAAGTTCGCCGGTTACCCATCCAACAGAAGCCCAACTACCATTTATTAGTTCGTTATTAGCAAACTCACTACCCGTTGTGTTCTTTAACCATGCTCCGAAGTAGGTTGTTTCCTGTACTTTGACATCCAATATCTTGACCGCATCCCTACCGTCTACCATAATGCCACCGTTGCATTGAAACTTTCCATTTATCGTAAACCCGGATATGGTTTGGTTACCCGCTGCCTGTTGAGAAGCCCTGGGAGCATTAACAATGTAGATGATGATTGCAATAATGATAACGACGATGACTGATGTAACTATTATTTTAATTCGTGCTGCCCACGGTCCGTAGTTAGCTATTAACCACAAGAGAACCAGTAGCATGATGCCAGTGATACCCATAGTCATCGGCATAATACGGACCAGAGATCCGCCTTTAAGTTGGAACATCGCTGCCTCGGATTGCTGTGGCATGCTTCCGGTGAAGTTGATAATAGTCTTCAGCTTACCAGCCCCAACCACGGATACTCCTACCGGCACATTGATTAGGTTCTCGTTGTAAGTACCCTCCAATAGACTTACGACCTTACCCGATGCCGCTGATTCTACTGCGGCTTTGATGGATTGCCCGGGTGATACGATGATATCACCAGTTACTGGTGGAGGAATAGGCGGTACAGTATCAGGTACAAACCCAGGATCTTTGATCTTGAAGAAGTCCGTTAGCAAATACGTGTTGCTGGATGCAGGATTCTTTGTACCAGTTGAGCGTAGCTTGATCGTATGAATATCCTGCGTGGTGATACGCTCAAACACTTTTACCTTCTGAGCAAATGCAGGAGCATACAGGTCGATGATAACTTCTGGTGAAGTATCGACCGTTACTCCTACCTTACCATGAGTCGGCCCTTTCTCCGTGTACCATTCAATTTTGGTTCCATTGAAGCGGAAGGTTACAGTTCCATTCGCTGTGTAGGTTAATGTACTGGCATACCAATTGGCACTGGTTCCTTCGGTCCAGCTACCCGTATAATTATGCTGGTATCCCTGAATGCCTTTCACGGCATTATCAATAGTAAGGAAGGAATCCACGGGGATGGGTGGAGGCGTTTCGGTTGTTTTCACGTACACACCGAGTTCTTCTATGTGTAGCGAGTCCTGCGCCAGCAGTGACAGGGGAAACAACAGGAGAATTAAATATTTCATTTGTAATGTTTTTTACGGCACAAGTGACGTTAAAACAGGCACCAATCCGTAACCGTAGCCCATTGAATCAATAGTTCCTGAAAATGTATCCGGTTGAACAGGTGTAACAAATATCGTTTCTATACCATTGTTATAATGGCAGAAGTCACCATGCATTATAAACTGATTCATGGTTACCTGTTTTAAGGCCCAAGCCGTTAATGGATCAGTCAAAAGATCCGCTACCAGTGCATAGGATGATTTATAGGTGAATGAACCATGTACATAGTAATTAAACCTCGCTACTTCTGTATTATTAATTTTAAATTTGTGTAGCGTGGACGGTGTAGTGTCTGAAGTTGTGAAATCCATAAGACCCTCGTATGTCCATGTATCACCATTGTCAGAACTTGTAAAACATCTCCATTCGTTGTCCTGATAACTTCCAATCAATACATATATATTATCACCTCCAAGATGAAGACACGCAGCTTCTGTAACATAGTCTGAATGCGATGCCCGGATAGTGGTAGTTGCCCATGTCGCCCCGTCATCATCGGAGTACATACAATAATTGGCTGAATTGGTGCTTACGCCTGGGTCAGTTTGTTTATTCAACACAAACAGTATGCGACCGTTATTACAAATTACCTGACTCTCACAACTGAAATTATTAAGACTGTCAGATGGAACTGAAGATGTAATATCTACAGGTGCGGACCATGTTGCCCCCTGATCAGTTGAAAATGTAACATATAGCTTAGTTGGGTTAGCTATTACAGTACCAGAAGTGTTGACATTCGTATTAAAAATGCACACGTATTTATTAGCTGGGGTAACTCCAGCTGTACTACACTGGACAAATTCAGTTCCAGCCGGATCGTATACTGTAGAAATAGCCCCCCATGTTTTACCGTAATTAGTGCTTTTGATTATAGACAATCGTTTCCCAGCATTCCCGTTGGCGTTTGTGCCATTAGTAAATAGGGTAACCATTTTATTGTCGTCAGTTACATCCTGTATAATTTTAGCGGTCAGGTAGTATCGGTTCTCCTGAATTAACTTTGTTAATTGTCCAGAAGTTGTAATTTCATTACCATTATCAGACTCGTTAAAATAAGACGTCCATGCCCCAAGTTCTGACATGATCGTATTCCTAACCCCTGAAGATTCCACCACATTCTGAATAATCAAGTGTGACATTTTAAAGGATGTTGTAGTTAATGCAGCACCACCCAACCCCATAATCTCAAGTGCATCTAAGTTCGTTATGTTTGTTGTAGTTGACGCTGATGTCGTGGTGATAGTTTGCAACACCCCATCGACATAAAGTATTACAGAATTTGTAGCACCAAGCGATCCGTTGAACTCTATCGTAACTAAATGCCACGAACCAGAAGTTACCTTATTGTTGTTCGTGCTATTAATTATATTCCCCGCTGTGGCTTTTGTTATTTGAACGCTTACTGTGTCATCTTGTGAAGCGGCTAAGCGATCGCCTTGATATATAAGTACTCCAGGCCTTGCCGCGCCGCCCTGATTGTTAGCCAGTATCGAAAACAGCGATCCGTAAAAATCTTCCATTCCAAACTTGGCCACACAATGAACAGTCCATCTCATGCTTGAGAACCCTGAAGCATGGTGCCACAGATAGCTAAAGTCTGTTCTAGACTGTACTGCGCTAGCCTGCCTGAATAACCCAGCGCCTGTATTATGTATTACATTTGCCCTTTTATTTTTCTCAAAGTATAAATTTCCGGCCCCTTTTGAATCTATTCCTGTAAATGTTTTACTGGAATTTATAAGCGATTTCCATAGTACGACGACACCAAATGAATTTACCTGTCCATATGAATTTGTGGCGTTATATACCAGCCCGGTAGAATCGAACACATCCGCACCTGTTAGTGCGGCGTAATTCGGTGTGGCAGGAATGCCGTATTTCTTCTGTGACCAGATCATATTTCGTTGACTACTGCTACTACATCCATTTTAGTATCTACAGTGTTTACACTACACTGGAGGAATAAGTACTTGCTTGTTATGGTAAGTACAGGTAAACTAATCTCCATCTGCCTGTATTGTGTGCCGTAGCTTATTACACGTGGTGTTCCGTTATCTTTAATACGTATCGTAAATTCACGCATATCCTGTAAGGTCCCGGTTGGATTTGCTATCGTTAGCCCCGCGGCTTGCGCAGTAACAGTGAAAGAGTCATAGTTGTCCAGGTCTGGAGTTAGTGTTGCAGTACTTGCTACCGCTACGGATCGAACCCCCTGTAAAGGAATTGTCACCACGCTGGCATCGTCTCCTGAATCGTCGGTAACCGCTACGCCCCCGCCTACAAAGTTTAACTTAGTTCGTTGGGTTAATGGCGTTCCTTCGTCTTCGATAACGTGACCACCAGTACTGGCATCTACATACGCCTTAACACTCTGCTGCGTGGGAACTTTGGTAGCACTATCAGAGGCCATGTTGTCCTCGTCAATAATCTTGTCGTTATTGATCTTGGAATCAATCTCATCCTCATGCATCTGTCCAATCCTGGATGCCGTGTTAGCGCCTATAGCTGTCTCGTCTTCTATTTGTGCGCGTTGGATCTGAAGATCTGCGTCTGATTTCTGTGCCATCTTATATTATGTTTCCTGCTTGACTGAATACATTATAGGCCTCTATTTCTGTGGCTGCTATTTTCTGCGGTTCGCTCATTGAACCCCAATTTGTGGTGTCAAGATTTACGATGATGAGATACTTGAATATGGGGATATAGTCTACCGGATTGGTTAACACAATCCGGGCAAACTGTCGTTTACGGGAATCTAAATCTGAAGCAATTGTTCGTGCGGCCATTATCATTCCTATGACTACAGCGGGTTCGTAATCATCATCCTCCAGTACTGCTTTCTTGGTTGCCATGTTAGAACTCTATTCTTGAAGCTCTGAGTGTGTAAATGTCATTGGCCATAGTATCGTAGTTATTTCCCGTTACCAGGAAATCAACCGTGGCATCCAGGTTCTCTGGTGTTATCTCTGCATCGACCCCATCCCACACCACTGCCCCTTTGAGTGTAGCAGTCATCTGCGCGATCCACTCTCCGTAATCCTGGGAGTTAGGATGGTGAGCAACACCCGCCGCGATAATTCTTTTCTTTGCCCAAGTCTCATCACCATTCGCAGTGCCACGGAGGAAAGTTGCGATGTCTTTAACCCATTGTTTTGAAATATCCTTATGCCGCTGATGGGTTTCCAGTGCTGTCATTTGTTCGGGAGTGATTGATGTTGCCATTTTATATTTTTTTAAGTGTAGTAAAGTGAATGCATTGTGCCAAATCCGTTACCCAGCGCATTAGTGGTCACCGTTAAGTTACCTGTGGCAGAGGGAACGCGCTGGTTTAAAATAAAATACATACCATTCTTATTGTTCGGCCCAGTGTTCCTGAAGTTAGCTGTCCCAATTTGCACCCATGACAGGGGACTATGCGCATTATATGTACCCGTTGTGGTATTCGTTATTAATCTTGCGATAGTGATATTATTATTCATAGTGTTTGTTACCCCGGTTACCACATGTGTTACAGATGCGCCTCCTGTAGTGTTAAATGTCGGGCCTTGATCTACAGTCCATACCGCGTTAACCTTTGGAGGTCTGATGATAAACATCTGCGTAGACTTCATTACCGCTGAACCTGAGATTGCAAATGTTGGGTCTGCTGACCAGGTCCCGTTAAACGTACACCAGCTTGTCCATATCTCCGGAATACCACCATTACGCTCCTTAGTGGTGGTCCACGTCTGACCACCCGCTGTTATTGTCAACGTTCTGCTATTACTATCACCTACATAGTTTGACACATGAACTAAATCCCCTTGTCTCATGCCGATGCTTCCTATAGAGACATAGGGAGTCATTGGGGAAGAAGTATTAGAGGTATTATCAGCAGGAACCGTTCCATAAGTGTATAAATACGGTAGCGGAAATGGTCCGCCTAATAGGTTATGGTGACGTAGTAAACTCATGCTCTAAAAGGTCCGTCATATTGTAAATTGAATGTAGGTCCTGCTGATACTCTCTTAAAAGAAAGCTCATGCGTATCAGCCGTTCCAACACTTGATACCTGTAAAATTTTTGTCGATTGATACCACCCATCTCCAGCACTCACCTCTGTATACCGCGACATTCTGGTAGTACTTGGTGTTGTAATCCCTATGCCAGAACCTGTTATTGGAATTACAACGTTTAATATTTCTAAGTTAGAATCGTTACTGAGTGCAATGGTAATTGCCCCTGTCACTGTTGTATTATAAAATACCGTCACCTCTTGTGAACTCAAACAATCTATCGTGCTTGAACCTGTCGCTGAGTTGGAGAACGACTTCAGCGTGATACTCCGCTTGTCTTCAACGCTTTTGGCAGTGGCTGGCTTGGTGTCGTTCGTACCCGTGACCATCTCTGCCTGCGTAGCTGCAGCCACGGACTCGAGATCTTTGTTGGAATCTACCCGTAGAAACTGAGAAGCTGTTGTTGAATTAAATCTTGGTGCAGCGGTGAAAGTCATCTTCGCTACCCAGGTCACCGCTGTGCTGAACAGTTGAATGAGCATGTCGAGCAGTCCTAACTCTGAAGGCGCTCTGGCATCATCCTGTCCTGAAGAAGATCCCAGTCCCGCCTGAGTGGCGACTGCCTGTGCCTGTGCTTGTGTAGAGCGTTGTACTGTTCCTGCTGTTGTCGTGTTCCACGCTGCCACACTTGCCAGGTTAGCTATCTGCGAAGCGGTCATCTTCTTAGCCGTGCCTCCCTGACTCACAGCAACTAACTCAGCTCCTGTAGGAGTAGAGGCATCTGATCTAGTTTCAACGTAGTCGCTATATTCCATTATTCAAAAGTTGAATCAAATGTCTCGTCAAATATCTTACCCTGTACATCGGGTGATCCTTCAATACATAGTAGTCCCTGTACAAATTCCACCGACAGGTTAATCACGTATAAATTCCAATCGAAACGGTGTTGTTCGTACACCGTGTTGCCCAGTTCAGTACGATAGATCTCTTCGTGATCGGGATCAATGGAGTAATCAGAATTCAGGAACACAAAGTCGAACCCTGGCACGACCACGTTCTCGGGTAGTCCATTAACAAGCTCTAGAATAAAATTCTCTCCCACACCGACTTTAGTAGCCACCACAATACGCAAGGGTAAATGCATTCGTTTCCCTGCTCTCAATCCCCAGCTGTCTTCCTCTGAATCAACGGATGTCAGCGGTTCTGGCCATCGGATCCAGTGCATATAATCGTAGCGGTCATCCAGCGATACCTGGTCACGCTGCCCTGTACCGTTGATGGTAACTGGTATGGGCTGTTGAGAAGTATTGCCTGTCTTACCTTTCGATCCACGATAGGCAAGCTCGACAAACCCCCAATTCTTGAAGTGCATGTCAGCGGATACGTCACCGAAGTAGTCTAGCACCCAGTCCTCCATCGAAAGCGATATGGTGTCTATGATCCCAGGCATTACTTATTAAGTTCGAACATTAACACGTTCATCAACAGATCAATTTCTGATTGGCTATGATGGAATATTTCCTTCTTGTACTTATCCTGCAGCCAGATGGACTTGTCGTAGTTGTGGGAATTGTTATAGCCTAAACCGTAATCCTGTCCATTGACTATCAAACCATAATCGGCCATCATCTGGCCGAAATTCTGTAGGTTCACGTACCCAGGATTCTTACCGATCGCGGTCTTGTACTCAGCGTATCCTCCGGCGAAATGTCGCTTACCCGTATTACGGGCTTGCTTGCGTGGAGGGATATCAATAGGCTCCGTGCTATAGGTTCCAATGACAGCACCGCCAGCGTCAAGTCCCTGGTCGAAGATTCGTTTCTTGTGTACAGCCAATACCGTATTGATTGCAACACGTTTAGCCCTGTCGGACTTAAGTGCTGCACTTAACTTGACAGATATATTGCGGATTTCATCCACATCCGCAACGTTTGCCTTTCTTCTTTGCCATTATGGTAATTCTGCTCTTGCTGTTACTATACCCTTACACGTAAAGCAGTATGGATCTTCACCCATACCTTGATTCCGCACTGAACGAGTTAAGTTCTTCTCGTACTCCGTGTTGAAGTAGAGCTGTAACTCATCCTTGCGTTCGATCGTCATGGTCATGTACTTATTGATACGGTTACCGAACATGCGCTCGTATAGGAGTTCAAGACCTACACGATAGAATATCGCTTGCTTGAACAGGTTGATGTTCTCACAGGCGAACTTCTCCACCGAACAGAACACATTGTACTTTACATTAAGTCCACCTCCGTTGTACTCGGTGATGCGACCCGTGTACCCTCCACAATCGAAGGCACAGGTATCACAGGAATAGTCACTATACGTAGTGTTATAGTAGCGCTTGATCTCGGTTTGACGGAGCGAATAGGTGTCAGAGTCGTATACTACAAGAATTTTGTCAGTCTCAAAATCAGTATCGATGAAGATCGTATTAAGTCCGGCAGTCACCTCATGGAACTCTGAGTACAGTTCATCACCATCTGCATCCTGATCGAAGATCTTGATCTCAATACCTGGAGATGCATAGTCAAGAGCGCTCCATAAATTAATCGATACCACATGCATCTTTGCATAGCGTGGTAATTGAAATTCTATAGTAACTCCGGCTAATCCTCCAGCATTGACATCCGTTAAGAACTGAGATGTTTCCCGTGAAACTAATTTGGAATCAACGAAGAATTTTTCTTGCAGTTGATGCGTGAGATCGGATACGAAGCCTTGCCAGGCTTTGTCATAGATCATCTCCCAGAACTCAAGATAATCCGCTTGGTCCTCTTTTGTCAGGAGATCCAGCATCGACAGTTCGACCCCCGGGAGATCAACAGCATATAAGCCTGATCTCGAGGGGATACTTCTGTCAATTGTTATATAATCACTATAGCAACTCAAGCGGTTGTGGCTGTGTAGCCAAACACACCAAGCATACCATCGAGATCGTCATTGCAATCAGGAGACACATCAGGAGATGAATCTTCACCAGCAGCAGCAAACGAATCGGGCTGATACACATTGAACATTCCCCAGGTGAGCGAATACATTGACTTCCACTGCTTATCGCACTTGTCGAAATAGAAGTCAAGGTTCCAATCAAATGGATAACCCATTGGATCTCTGATGACGGTGTGAACCTGTGCTTCATCATTGATCATAATGTTACGGTTCTCATTGAATGTCAACAGGTGAAGTATCCTGTACGCAGCCATGATGAACTTGTTAGATCCAAGTACCGAGTTAGCGGCCTGGTCTAAGTAGAACCGTGCATCGCCTTCAATGTTCTCTTCTCCGTAAGGAGTGGTAGCATTACAGCAGGACCAGTCATGCAGTTTATAGAACTGCTGAACAATACCCTGACCGATGATAGCAGGAGTACCATTAAGCTGGTTGTTCTCGTAGTCCAGGACAACCTCAGCGAAGTTACCTGGCAGCGGTACTTTCTGGGAAGACGAAGTAACTGTCAATTGGATTGACTTATACGCTCCTGCAGCTGTGGTAGTACCATCAAACTCATAGTTGACACCGATCTGGTTATCCATCTCAGCGAGAATAAGCTCATCGAGTTTCTGATGGGCAGCGATGATGTCGTGAACACCACGATCACGCATGAATGCGCCAGTGTCTTTGCACAGCGCTACCATGTCATCGTTATTGTATGCACGTACAGGCGTCTTAATACACCCTGAGATCTCGATAAGGGCTTGCTTACGAAGCGGAGAAGCGCCTTCATCGCAGACATTCTGCGCACAGTTGGTGGAGATCTGACAGGGTTTGGTACGCTGATCATAGAGCAGTTTCAGCGTGGCGATCTTCTTACCTTGATCGTAAGAGATTAATGATGCATCTACTCCACCGTTCTCGGGGGAAGTAATGAAATCCAAAGCGCCAGTCTTGCGCTTGAGATTATAGGCGTAGTTCTCGCCAGCCATAGTTTCGGCTTCCTTACGAATGTTCTCGCAAGCGCCAACTATGTCTAAGTTGAATGGCATGTGTTAGGAGTGTTACTCCACCGTTGTACGGGATCCGGCGCGATGGCCTTCTTTGCGTTCAGGTGGACGATGATTACTTTCCTGGGTTGGAGCTGCGGCTTGTCCTGATTGTTTCAGGAAGGGCTTAAACTTTTCTTCCAGCAATGAAGTAATAGTAACTGGGGAGTTACCGTTGAACTTCGGTTTTCCAGACTCGCGATCGTAGACCTGAATCTCATTTTTATCTCCAAGTCTCAAGTCATTGTCTGACTTAATTTTGGACAGGAACACTTGCGTAAAATCCTCGCGGTTCTTTTCGTAAGCTTCTGCTAAAGTAAACTTATTTCCCATGCTTTGCAACTGAGTATCTATCTTGTAGTCATTGAGATACTTCTCTGATTCTAGTTTCTGTTGCTCCAGTTGGGTATTGTATGCTTTCTCTGCTTCGGTAAACTTGCCGGTTAACTCTTGTATGTTACGCTCGTAATCGGCTAACTTCTTCTTGGTAGCTTCATCATCCACTGGTGCAGCCTTAACTTTCTCCAGTATCTTCGGTAATGATTGAGAAATCTTTCCCAGTTGTTTGAAGGTATCTGGTACTCTCTTATCTGGTCCAAGATCCTTTACCATCCAGCGAATATCATTGGCCAGTCCTTTGTCGAGCGATTCAATGAAG
>Ga0208454_1000131_pt1 | contig 52180 bp, 50 predicted proteins | sample EasRivMeERMZT100_FD_187530 | JGI IMG/M metagenome (GOLD analysis project Ga0208454, IMG submission 187530) | Soil microbial communities from meander-bound floodplain in the East River, Colorado, USA - East River MetaG ERMZT100 (SPAdes) (version 2) | ecosystem: Environmental > Terrestrial > Soil...
ACGTCGCCTCCGTAGCACTATCCATCGAGTCCGCCACTCTCAGCGGCTTCTTTGGTCATGCATTCACGCTTCGGAGTTGCCGTGGCCTTAGTGGGCGATATATCCATTACTTATGCGAGTGTCAATAAAAAGAGCAACCGCTCACCGGTTGGCGTAGAGTTGTTGCAGTACGTACGGTTCTGACAAATAGGATGTTTAGCTCGGCGGGAGATACCATTGAATAATACGTTGGCCAAAAAACAGGTAAGAGAGAGCGCCGGCGCAGAGAAAAGGCGCGAACGGCAAAGCTAAGCGGCGACCAGCGCCGGTGAGCACCATGCAGGCAATGCCAACTATCGACCCGAGCAACGACGCAATAAAGAGCGTCACCGGAATCGAAGGCCAGCCGAGAAACGCGCCGATCATCGCCAACAGTTTAATATCGCCACCGCCCATGCCCTCCACACCAGTGAACTTTTCATAGACCCACGCGGTGGCCAGCAAGAATCCGCCACCGGTGACAATCCCAATCAGTGAGCTCAACGGCGACGGAACGATGCTCGACTCGTCACGAAAGAAGAAATAGCCCACCGCCGAAAAAACCAAGCCCAGAACGATGCCGGGCAAACTAATCACATCCGGAACAATCCGAATGTCGAGATCGATGAAGGAAATCACGATCAGCGCGGCGACGAAGACGAAGCTCACCGCAAAACTGAAGCTCAGGCCGAACCAGTGGAGCAACGCCAAGGCAAACAATCCCATCATCAGCTCGACGACAAAATAGCGCGGCGATATCCGCTCGCTGCACGCACGGCAGCGGCCGCGTAGAAAAATAAAGCTGAGCAAAGGCACATTATCATAAAACGCTATCGGCATCCTGCATTTCGGGCAATGGGACGGTGGCGTCACGATCGACTCGCCGTTCGGAATACGGCCGATGCAGACGTTCAAAAAGCTGCCGACAAGTGCGCCAAAAATGCAAATGATCGGCAAACCAAGAAATGGGGAGTATGGCATGGAGTTCATCGTTCGATCATCATTCTTTGCAACATCGCCTCTACTTGCGCCCTCTTCTGGCGAAATCACGCTTGATCTTGAAGCGGCACGTCTGGTTCCGGTCATTGACCCAGATACCAAGAGAATGGTTTTTTACTGCGGCTCTATCTATGGAGCCAATCATAGAATATGCAATGATAACGGTATGCGGGATTATTCTGGTAGAAGTGCCGGACCAAAGCGCGGAACCGCATTCCGGGAAGGAGCCAGGGATGTCCGCTAGGCTTCGGCAGAGAATGGTCAGGAGGAACGAAATTCGCATCCATTCGTTGCGCTCCCCGAGGAAGCAATAGACCGTCTGGTATTCGGTTTTCCACCTGATACCTAAGCGAAGGTCTCACATGACCCTTGGCAACCTCCTCTTTGACTAAATCTATGGAAACGGCTCCAGCGTCGATCGCCTCGATGAGATCTCCGGTCCAGAGATAACCGAGAGGATTCTCCTGCGACACCCACGGTTGAGTGGTCATGTCCGTGAAGTGTAGCAACGCAGTTTCGCGCGCAGAAAATTGCTCTAACGCATTCCACGCTGGGTTAATATCAGCGCGGATGTTCTCGACGATGGACATCTGATACACAAGCTCTTCATACCTCAGTTGACCTTCATCAAGTCTCCGTACGATTTCCCGAATGTCCCAATCAAGGGTTTCGCAGTTTAATACCATGACACTAAACTGGGACCGCCGACCGCTAGATTCAGGCTCGCTGACCGTCAGCAAGTCTGCTCCTTTGAGCGGCAGTGTCCACAGAGCCCGAATGTCCTTGAACACTTGCATATCGGAGTCCAGGTAAATGGCCCTGCCTCGATATTCGGTTAGGGCGGGAATCAGAAAACGCTGAAACGAAAAAGGCGTGCGTGGCTGTTGTTTTGGGTCTCTCGGGAGAGGAATTGCGATTCCCGATCGGTGCAAGGGAAATACTTCGACGCTCATGCTCGCATGCTTGCGAATCGAATATTCGAGGACTTTCACGGGGAGCATCTGAGCTTCCGTCGCGCCCACATACACGCGAATGGGCGATCCGACATCAAGCGGTGCGTAATCGATGCCAGTGGTCATGATAATTTTGGCAATTTCTTCAAACTGTTCATCGAAGCTTTTTCGACCATTCACGAGTAACGTTTTATTCTTCAGATCACCAAAGTCTTGGCTATAGGCAGCACCGCCATCTACCCCTAGAGAACGTATTTTACGGACGCCCGCCTGCGCAAGTAAATTCAATGCAGCTTCAGCGCTGAAGAATCTCACTTGTACCACTGGCGAATCACCGCGTCTCTTCCGTGCCCGGCTATGGTTGTACCATAATAGACGACCCTGCTCATTCAGCTTGCGAAGAACAGTGTTCATCCGGGCGAGTTCCTCCAGATTTCGACGACCCGAGCGGTTATTGACGTGAGGAAACCAGGGAAGCACAAGATATTGGGTATTGGTTAAAATGGTCTCTCCGCAAGCATCAACCACGTCAAAGTCGATCATATGAGCCACGGTGACGGGTTGCTCGCGCACGACATGATTAAGGGACAACGTGTAGTACGGACTTAAGTCGAACTCTTTCCGCCTTGAAAAACTCGGCCCTTTGCCCAGAATTAGCCACAGCCGACTTTTATCTATAGTTTCAAACCAGTCAAAAAAGCTTTGCATTTCCTGCTGGCCTTATTGCCTTTTGCCGATCAGTAAAACTCTTGGTCCATTGCGTTCATTCCGTCTCTCGATCACCTCCACTTTTGTGAAACCCGCACGAGTGAGACAATCGATGATGTCGTGCAACATGAGCCATTTGGAATGGTCGTAAATGCCGGAAAAAACCTCTGAGGAATCAACTTCCCGATATCGCTTATAAGGATAAACCGTACCGTTTACCTCATAGGTCTCCCGGATCTCTTGCTCAAGAGCGTAGTGGGTGTCCATTAAGAGACCTCTATGGATGAAGCTGCCAAGGTCTAATAGATGACTGACAGGATCTTTCAAATGATATAAGACACCGATATGGTATGCGACGTCTGCCTCGATCAAGTTCACATTGAGCGGCCTCTCTTCGACATCGCATTTGAATACTGTCGGGCAGTGTCGAAAAAAGGCACAGCGAACAATCGTCTTAACTACATTTTCAATTCTAGCGTCGATGGCCGTTACCTTTTTTGCATATTGGCAGAGTCCGATCGTATGGATTCCTTCGAAACAACCGATTTCCAGGACATGTTTTGTTGCGAGGTCAAATTGTTCATTGAGCAACAAAATTCGTCTGTCCGGAATACTTCAGGTTCGCTTCGCTTTCCCTGCCAGGCGGCATTGCCGAATCTTCGCCCATGGCGATCCACCGTAAAGCAATTCCAGTTTAAAATACTGTTAAGTTCAATCAAATCCGAATCACGTAACAGATCCACGAACTTGATTTCATTCCGCTCTTCCTCGTAACCTTTTAGGGGTAAACGGTCCCGAAAGTTTTTCCGCCGGTACCCGTGGATGGCGCTTCCCGCCCTCTGAATGCTATCAAGAAGTTTGCCCATGGCTTTTCCATTCTCCTAGTTAACATGTGTTCGAAAAGCTTTACCCAGTGTGCGAAGGCCACAGCTAAGAACACGTTGACGAAGATGATAGTACCAGCCCCACCGATTGATGGCTCTTATCCGGTCATAGACTGGTCCGTCATCAAGTTCACCTTCGGGCAATGTTGGCTCTGCGCATTGAAGCATGAGCAGACAGCAGATGGAGTGGGGATGGCGGGGGGGGCTATGGCGACCAATATCAGCCACAAATAAGTCGACTTTGTGTGCTGTAGCGAGTAATGTACGGATGGAAAAGTGATAACGATGTGCAATATGGAGGTCAGCGAGAGACGTATAGGCGTTTATATCAGGAACGTCAGCGTAGATGGATCCATCGCAAGCCATGAGAGATTTTAGCCGTGTTAGCAAGTCGACCGGATTTTCGACGTGCTCCAATACATGGTTTACGATGATCAAATCGAACGCTGACTCGCCATTCGCTGATAGTTCGGCTAAGCTGGAGTAAACTTTGCTTCCCAGATAATCCCGGGCGAATTTTGCAAATGCCACACTAGGCTCGATGCCAACGACTTCTACGCTTGGCTCTCGTCGCTTAATCTCCTTTAGGATACTGCCTTCGCTGCAGCCCACGTCTAATATCCTGGCGCACTTGAAAAAAAGCTTTTGTTTCTGCAGATAAATTGCCGTGTACTTAGCTCTATCGGCCAAACCGAATTCCTCTATGTATCGGATCGTAGGGGTTTCAGTCCCACGGTAATACCGCCGATACTGATGCGTATAAAATTCCCTCATCGCTTCCTCATTTGGAACAGGGTTGGTCATAACGAGCCCGCACTGACAGCAGCCTGCGGTCTGGACTCCCATGTTATAGCGATCATTGGAGGCAAGGATTCGGAACTCTAGGCCCGCACACAAGGGACAGGGGACTATTGTTTTAGGAGCGTCCCTTAAGAGAAATTTCCCATTTTCATCATTTAAGGTGAGCTGTTTGCCAGGAAGAGGAGATTTCTTGAACCTTTTTTCCAAAAAAATATAGAGCACTACTGTATTAAACAACTGGTGCAATGTTGCCCCGATGGCTAGCCCAACAAGACCGAGCCGCAAGAATCCGATAACTTTTAGGGCGGTTCCCAGTGTAAAGCCAATAGCCCCTATGGTCGCGGGAGTGCCTGTGTCACCTTCAGCGTAAAAGGCTCCTGCTAAGATCTGCCCCATACCACCTGCGATAAGGAAGCCTCCCATGGCTAGCAGTATCCACCAGAGAAGCCTTATATTTTCCACTGTGACTCCACCATGTCCGATAAGCAGTGCCAGAGCTTTTTCGCCAACGAATAAAAGAAGGAGGTACCCTACGGAGGTTACGGTCACGACCCAGCCGAGCCGTTGTTGGTAAAGTCTTCGGTAGCTCAACCAATTGGACGCCGCTGCGGTTCTTACCAGAAGGGGGATCATGGGGACTGTAACGGTTTTGTTGATGAGATCATTTAGCCCTCCGTATATCTGGTGACCGAGGAAAAACAAGGAAAGTCCGCCCGCGGGTACCATGGATGAAAGAAAGCGATCGACTAATGGACCTGATTTGTAATAGATCGTTCCCAAGAGCAACGGTTTTAGCCTATGCCACGACTTAGTGATGGCGGCGCTACCCCAGTTCGGTCTACAGTAAGCTCCCAACCCTGGTAACAATAAGAGTGTCTGTAATATTGCTCGTAGTACGCCCACCCAGGCCGCCATTCTGATACCGTATCTTGGCAAGGCCCAGGCTAGGAGCCCTAAGCCAATAAACGACTCGATGAGGTGACCACACTCCGTCCAAAGAAAACGCTGCCGAGCGTAATGGACTGCCCGCGACACGCCTGCGAGAGCTGAGAAGACCATTCCGATCAGTTGGATTCGAGTTAACTCGGTAGCCAGCAATTTCCCTGCGTCGGATAATCCCGGAAATAATAACGGAATCCAGAAAGGTGAAGACCAACTCAGGAAAACAGCCAAAGCAGTAAAGGCTGCCCCGATAAGCACAAAAAAACTCCAGGCAACGTGTCTAAACTGCTGATCGCCTTCCGCCGCCAAGAGGGGGACTAAGACCTGAGTAAGAGAGCCGGTTATAACCGTTACGAGCAACTGCGGTATAGCCGCGCCAGCAAATAAAGCATCTGTATCTATTCCTGGGCCGACGGCAATTACAACGTAACCATGAATGACGAATGTCACAAGGATGTTAACACCCGTAAGCCCGCCAAGAGATAAAGCGAGCTGATAATTTGTCAGAGCCACTACAGACCGATCCTTATTTTTCGATCCAGCTTCCCATCCTGTAGAAGCCAATCCAGATTGGATCTTTGAAGCACATTAAGTTGCGCACGTAAGCGTCGTTTACATTTCTGCGTGCCTGGACCTCGCGCCGGATTCGAAATAACCGCGGCAGGTCGCGGATCACATCCCGCAGAGCTCTCACATAAGACACCAGAGACCCTCTGAATACCGCCTTTACCAAACACAGCCCCTCGTGAAACACGATCAATGGAAGACAGATAAAAAAGAGTGTTGCTGGTAAGTTTTTTATTAGAACGAAATATTTGTTCCTCTCGTTTAGGTAAATCCGGAGATTGGAAACCCTCGATGAGGTCATTTGGTGTTTATGATAAACGATAGCCTTGGGTACAAACAGGCAACGGTAACCCGCGAGTTGGGCTCGGAAACCTATATCGACATCTTCCTGATAGGCAAAAAATGCCTCGTCAAACAAACCGATAGTCTCAAACAATTGCTTGCGGTAGAGGGCCGCGGCGGCGCAAGCGCTAAACACATAAGCGGATTCATTAAAAAGGTCGGAGTCACCTCGCATTAGCCTTCTCTGATAGGCTACGCCAAACCAACTAAATTCGTCCCCGGCGCTGTTCACACTCGAGGGGTCGAAAAAAAACAGAATCTTTGACGCCGCTGAGCCAACTTCAGCATTAGTATCAAGGGCACCGACCAACTCCTTCAACCAGAGGGGTTGAACTAAGGCGTCGTTGTTGAGAAGCGCGATGTAGAGAGAGCTTGAGGCTGCAATGCCAGCATTGACGGCTGCGCTAAAGCCGCGATTTTCTTTAAAACAAATGATCGTCACCTGAGGAAAATTTTTCTGAACAAATGAGATCGATCCGTCATTCGATCCGTTGTCGACCACGATGGTTTCAAAATCGTTAAATTCCTGGCGGTAGAGCGACTCGAGGCAGGGTCCCAGGAGATCCTTGCCGTTCCAATTAGGTATGATGACGCTCACTCGATTCAATGCCCCTCCATCTCCGATCGATTTAGAGTTTTTTGAACGAGATGAGCTAGGTGCGAACCGAGAATTTTGGGCCTGCACTCATCCTGGAACAACTTCCTCCCCTCCTTGCCGATCCGCTGCCGCAGGAGGGGGTCCCTTTGAAGGCGCAAAATTGCATCAGCCAGAGCCTGGGGGCTTCCCATCTCACATAGAATGGCGCTTTTCCCATCTGCTAAAAGTTCCCGTGCGGCCAGGGAGTCACCAGTAATGAGCGGTTTCCCCATTGCAAGCGCAAGAAATGCTTTCCCGGGTATGACTCTCTTGGCCTTACCCGAAATTCCAAAAACCCCAAGGCAAATATCAGCCTCACCTAATCGAGTGTGGAGATCCTGGGGCGCCAACCAAGGATAAAACTTGACGCGCTTCGGATTGGCATTGCTCATAAGATTCTCGAGGACCGAATCCTCGCGATGGTTTTCGCCAATTAACCAGAACTCGACGTCCTCTCGGTGCAAGAGTTGTGCGGCTTGCAATATGATCGGGACACCATGCAGCGGCACATAGTTTCCGACGTAGACAACGCGCAGAGGTTCAGGACCTGAAAGCTCACCGCAAGGCGCAAATACGGAATCGTCGGCGCCCATGTAGAGCCAGCGGACCTTCTCCTTAGCGAGCCCGAACTCCTGGCAAAAAAAATTGCTTTGCGCCTCCGTATCCACAAGCACAACCGTCGCCAGCCAGCAGGCGCTCCAGTCCACAAAATAGCAAAAGCGGGCTATCAGAGAGTCCTTTGGCGCAAGTCCCCAATCAGAAATCGCCGTATCGTAGAGGGAAAAAAAGGCGTCAAAGATTATCGGCTTTCGTCTCAACTTTGCGAAGGCCGCTAAAAAATAAACATCGATGTGTCCCCAATAACCGACAATGACGGCATCATGCTCGCGCAACAAAAGGTAACGGTAGATGAGAGTGGGATAGGCAAGCAAGGCCCTTCCGAGAAAACGAAACTTATTGCCGAATCCCGAGAGTAGCGCTAGTTTATTGAAGCGAAAGCTCTGCTTCCATAAGGCGAAATGGCACTCAATGACTTCAACGCCGTTTTGCCGCAAGCCAGAGATGAGTACAGCATTGCGCGGATATTCGCGTTCAAACGTTCCCCAATAACAAACTTTCATGGAATCCACGTGCGAGGCGACGCTAATAGGCGACCCATCCTCGTCTTCAACATCTGTATTGCCGCGCCACGAACGGGGCACCGTTAACTTCTCAAAAAAAGCGCGCTGCGCGGAAACTAAACCGAGCATGAAGATGACGGTCGCGTTGGTCAGCAACAACGACCCTGTTTGGGCAGCGATGCTCTGTAATGCAAGGATCTTTCGGTTTGTGCTGCCCATCATCGTCCATTAGGACGATCACCCTACCGCGCGTAGACCTCTCATTAGCGTCTGGCCGTTTGGATATTCTGATGAGTCATGTTCCTTTGTTTCACTGACTCAGCGCCGGGTCGATAGGTGCGGTATCCGAGAAGCTACGAACCGCTCCCCACAGACATCCCGGTAATTCTCCGCCACCGGGACAACAAACTTTCGGATAATAATACGCTCTCCGACCGAGAAAGAGAAGAAAAATTACCGCGGGCACCGGCGAGTCATAGTCGATAAGATGGTCAAAGTACCGCCGTGCCCGCGAGTACTCATGCGCGAGCGTGCAGAGATGACAGCTCCTATCCTGCCACGCCAGCGGCCAAAGCGATTAGGCGGCGCTTGCATTGCGCGCGAGAGTCAAGGCGAGGAAATACAAAGGTCGGTCAGCCGTCGTCGAAGCGCCGGCCGGATTGTTGCCGCTCCATGCGCAAGAGCGCGATTTGCTCGGAGATCAAGCCAAGCATGAAGATGATCACGGCGGTTGTCAACGCGAACACCGACATGTTGGTGAAGCGGTTTTCCGTAAAGTAGGTATAGGCATAGTTTGTCATGCCGGCGAGGAAAAAGAATATGCTCACCGGCAGAAACACCCGGAACGGTGAAAACAAGGTGGCGATTTTGGTGATGATGAGCAAGAAACGGATGCCGTCCGAGATCAAGCTGATCTTGCTTTGCCCGGAACGGTAGAGCGACTGGATCGGCACATACTTTACGGTCAGTCCCGAGCGCAGAAACGCGAGCGTTAAAGTGGTCGGATAAGAAAACGTATTGGGCAACAGATCGATGAAGCGCAAGGCGTCGCGCCGTGCCAACAGGCGAAAACCGGAGGTCAAGTCCTGCACTCGAAAGCAGGTTACGTAAGAAGCCAAGAAATTGTAGAGCGCGTTAGCGGCGTAGCGGTGCAATCTGAGCTTGGAACCTTTTGCGCGGGCACCCACCACCATGTGATAGTTCCCGGCTTCAGCTAGCAATTTGGCAATATCTTCGGGCTTGTGTTGGCCGTCGCCGTCCATCAGGAGAATAGTCTTCCCCTGGGCGGCGCGCATGCCACTCTTTACCGCCGCGCCGTTGCCGATGTTGTAGGGGTGACGGATGACCGTCGCGCCGGCGCTGCTTGCAATCTCTGCGCTACGATCCACCGAACCGTCGTCGACGACGATCACCTCGGCTCTTGGCAATTTGAGAGCGTGGATCTTGCCGAGCAGCTCGGCCAAATTTTCGGCTTCGTTGAAGGCGGGAATGATGATCGAAATCTCAGGCGTGTTATCCATGCAGTTGATAGACGGCGTAGCCGCGCTCGCGAAAGCCAAGCTGGAGCGCTCGGCTGGCAAATTCATTCCATAATCGCCCCTGATCCGGCGTGAGATTGTTGCTGAGAAAACGAGCCAGCAAATCCTCGCGCGCCATGAGATGAGTGATCTGGTATTGCCGGAGCGATTGCTCGATCTGTTCAGCGTTCTTAGCGGTGCGAATGGCGCCCAGCAGAAATCCTGGCAGATCGCCGCCATCGTGAAAATAGTTTCGCTCGCAATAATACGCTCTCCGGCCGGCAAAGAGAAGATAAATTTTCGCGTCCGTGGCAGTCTGCCGATTGATATAATCGAAGGCGGAATACTCCGGCAGCGCGCGGGTTAAGTATTCGTTGCGGCTGACAGCGCCGCTAAGATACGCCAAAGGTTCGGCGTTGCGAAAATGCTTCACCAGGTAAATTCCGTGCCAGCCGCCGAACGAAAGCAAGACAATGGCTAAGACAACGGGTCGTTTGATGCTCGAATAAGTATTGAACACGCCGTAGGTGAACAAGCTCACCAGCAGCGGCACCACGGCAAGAATGTAGCGAATCCGCATTTCGACGAGAAATACCGCGTAGAGCAGTAACAAAAGTGCGAAGCTTAGGAGGATCTTTTTTTCCTCAAGCCACTTGCCCTTAAACGCCCACGGCAGAAATAGTATCAGCATCGGCGTCAGCACCCCGTCAAAGTATTGTGGATTGTCGTCCTGGCCTGAGAAAAAGACTCTCAGCGGCAGTGCGATGATTTGCCAGATACTCTCGCCGAAAAGAAGTTCGCGCTTGTCGAAGATGCCAACGCCGGCGAAACTGGCGGCATCCGGGCCGACTGAATTCGACGCCGCTCGCGCGGCAAAGACGCTGCCGAAAAATGGGTAAAGCGGGTTATTGGTTTGCCACCAGTTTTTAATCAGCCAAGGTAAAAACGGTAGGAGCGTCAGCGTGCCAAAGCAAAAGATTTCTCGGCTTACCGCCGTGAGACTTCGTCGCGGCGGCTTGACGAGCATCAGACCGAACAGCAACGCGATCAGTAGCGCCGCGACTAAGCCGTTGGGTTTGGTCGCCAGCGCGAAACCGAGCGACAGCGCGGCCAGCGCCAGCCAGCTATTCGAGCCACGCTCTTCACGCCACCTGAGCAGACACAAGAGCGACGCGGTTGTGTAGAAAGCGAGAGCAAGGTCGTTGTAGCCCCAATGGCCGAGGCGAAAAATCACCGGCGTCGATAGGAAGAAAAAAGCGCCGAGCCAGCCGTAGACCGCGTTCATGCGCCGCGCCAAATAGGTGTAGAGAAGCAGAGCGGTGAGGCCGGAGAAGAGCAAGTGAATCCACTTGGGCACAAAATCGTAGCCCCAATAAACCCACGGCGTGAACAACATATCAACGAGCATCGGATAGTATGCGTAGGGCGCCATCGGTATCTCAATGATACGTCCGGCTTTGGCGTAGAGCTTGGGGATCGCCAGATGATGCGTCAACTCGTCGCGGCTGGTGGGCGGCAAGACGCCGAGAATCGCTTCTGCGGTGAGAATGATGAAAATGACCGCCCAGAGCGACCAGCCGATCCAACCCTCACCCTTGGGTTGTGCAATGAAATGATAAAGGAAAAACCCCAGCGCGCCGGCCAAGACGGCGGTGACGGTGAAATTTAACGGAGCGCCGTGAACATAGCCAGCCAGACCGAAGAGAAAATAAATTGTCGCCACGCTGCCGAGCAGACAACCCATCCAGCAAGTTTGCGCGAGCAAGCGCGAATAGCGTTCTTCCATTTAAGCTTGTCTGCGCACTTGGGCGCGCGGCTGCGCCTTCGGCGCGGGTGGAATAGGACTCGACTCTTGTGAGATGGCAAACAATTCGCGGTTAAGACAGTTTTTGAATCGGAGCTTTGCTTGGCGCTTCGAGCGCGCTACCGGCGCCGCGCGTAAACGCGCGGCTGGTAGCTAAACGGATTTATTTGGATCGATTCGAGAGTTATTTTTCAATCACTGCGACGACGGCGCCAAATTTTACGAAGTCACCGACCTTGGCGCTAACTAGCATCAGCATACCGTCCTCCGGCGCTTCCACCTCAACGTTGACTTTATCGGTTTCAACTTCGACCAGCGCGTCGCCCTTTTCTACGCTTTCGCCTTGACTCTTGATCCAGCGCAGGATGCGCACCTCGTCGCTCTCGTCGCTCGATCCCAGGCGCGGGATGATCACCTCTTTCTTCATCAAGCCGGCCTAGAGTGACGGCGCGTCGAAACTGTCGGCGAGGGACTTGAGCTTCAGCTCCTGGCGCATATTTTCCATGAATCCGTTGACGTTCTTGTACTTCACCGGGATGTCGTACTTCACCGTGGTGTAAAGGTAATGCAGCTGGGAAAAAATCGCTATATCGGCGACCGACATTCGCTCAAATAGAAAATTTTTGCCGCTATACATCTGATCCAGCGTGTTAAAGTGAGTGTCCCACTCCGCTTCAGCTTTCTGACGCGCCTCCGGCGTCTCGGCCCGACGGATCGCGTGATTGGCGTGGATGAGAATCTCATCCGACCAATCTTCGATCGCCAAACAAAGCCCCTTGTTGGCGGCTCCTTGGGGATAAATTGTATTGGCCGGATGGTTTTTTTCCAAACGGGCCGAGATCACCGTCGAATCGATCACGCACTCGCCGTTGTAGTCCATCGACGGCACCTTGCGTTGGCCGGTGTATTCGATCAGCGACTTACGCTCATCCTTGCGCACATCGACCACCTCATAGGGCACTTTTTTCATTGCCAACACCACCCGAACTTTTTCACAGAACATCGATGTTTGAGAATTGAATAATTTGACCGCCATAAACTTGTCCTCCTTAGTGACTCCCTTTTCTCGTGACGTTGGATATTTGGTTCTTGCCGTGGCCGTGGAGTCATCCATGCATCAAAATAGGAAAATTCTCAACCCCGCTTGCGTCTCTCCTTATTGACCTTGCCGGAGTTCATGAGTATTCTCCAGCTCACACTCAAGCGAACGGAGTGAGAACTAAACGATGGCGAAGTATCTACAGTGCAGTGAGTGCGGCAAGCTGGCGTTTTACTACGACGACTACGTCGGTACTGAGAAACCTTTTTACCGGCGCTTTATGCGTTATCCGGATGGCGAAAGCAAACATGAACCGCCGCGCTGCTTCAGCTGCGGCGGCGTCCCGCGCCTGATCCACAACAACATCAAGGAAGAAAAAGCCGTTGCCAAGCACTGATACGTCGCTAACGCAAAAGATTCTTTAACGGCGCAATTCTTTGGTTCATATCACAACCGTTTTCTAAGCTAGCTTCAGCGCCTCGCCGCGATTATCTTCAAGTGCTCTTGCACCACTTCCGATGGGCAAAGCCGCAAAAATAGTTTTAGGCCGCCGAGAATCACGGCGAGGTCGTCTAATTGACCGACGCCGATGAGAAAATCAGGAAATAAATCGGTCGGCAAAATCACGTAGGCCAAAATGGCCGCGACGATCAGCTTGGGACTCACCGGTACGCGCGGGTCTTTGATCAAGCGCGAAAACAGTTTAGCGAAACTCGGTAGATGGGTGAGCAGCTGAAAGAAGCCGCGCCAGCCGAGCTGTCTGATGATTCTCGTCGGTTTCAGTGCCATGCCTTCAGCCCTCCGTCACTGAACAGACGCCCGAACGCCTCATCCCATTCATTAGAAAGCTGGCATGAAGATCGAGGCGAGTCTAGTGCTTCTCCAAAACTCCCGCCGGATTGCCGCGCGAAAACAATCCCAGTACACCGGCGCGCGCATCCTTCTTTCCCACCACCAGGCCGATGGCGAGAAAAATATAGAGGAAAGAATAATAAAAGCGGAATTGAGGGTCGGGAAAAAACAACTGCGTCGAGAACAGCACGAAAATCACTGCCGCTTCAAAAAGCGAAAAGGATAGATTGGCCAAAATCGCCACGGCGAACAGCGACTGCGCCGCGGTCAAAAACATCTCTTCGATCTGCCGCTGATCCATTTCCATCGGTCCCAACCGTCCCGCCGAGACCATGAAAACCACCGGCAACATGCCGATCAGCAAGGTCCATTGATTGACCTTCGACGACAGCAAAGCCCCCATGCTCGTGCCGGGCTGCGCTCTCAAAGCGAACAAGATGGCGACGATGAACTCCGGAGACTCGGAAGCTAGTGGCGCGAGCCACTGAACCAGGATGAATTCCTCGATGCCAAAAGTACGTCCGGTCGCCAACAGTCCTTCGGCAAAAGGTTCCGCCGCGATAAAAATCGTAACGCCGGAATACAAGAAGAACAGCACGGTGAACAGCCGGCGCGCGCCCTCACCCCAACTTTCGATCATCGCCGCCGGCCCTTCGAGCTCAGGCTCCACATGTTCAGCCTTGGATGCCGCGCGCATGTAGAGGGCGAATATTGCGATGAAGGCGACCGCATCCATCCAATCGAGACGCCCTTTGATGGGAATTAGGAATGAGTAAACCGTCGCCAAGCCCAAATACAAAATTTCATTCTTATGGCCCGCTTCGAGTTCGATGGATTTATTTCCAGTCTTAAGGAAGTAAGTCAAAACCACGGCCGCCCAGCCGACACCGATCAACAAGCGGTTCGCCCCGGTCATATTCGCCATCGCGAAGGCGGTGTACTTCGGGTCCTTCCCGGCTTGCCAAGCGAAGTACATGTCAACGGCGTACTCAGGAAGCACGGCGATCAACGCCAGCAGCGCGATCGCCAGAGCTTGGGGAATGTCTTTCTGCGCCAGTTCGGCGGCCCATGACAGCATAAACGCCGCGCCGAAGATGGCCACGCCCGAGCTAAGTGCCATCCAATGCGGCGGCGGATGTCCCCCTGACAGATGGATTACAATCCATTGCAGACAAAGTAAGCTTGATGAGCCGATCCAAAGCCAATTCGCCATCCATTTCCTCCCAGTGGCACGCGCGGTCGCCAATGAACTCCCGTCCCTATTTCCATAGCCTTTGGATGAAGTCAATGCCCTGAAACGAAAAAGGCGAGCAACCTACGCCGGATAAATTCGGCGGAAAGGAAGGCAAACCGGCAGCGCCGCCCACGCCTGATTGTGCCAAACTCCGCCCGATGCTATCTTTTGTCCGATCGTTAATTGGCTAATCGCGTTTGGAATAGGTCGACTGATAAAATTCTATCGCCTCACAGGGGGCAGAGTGATCCTTATTGGTCAAAGCGGTTTGTTTGCTCGCGCTTGCTTGGCTTTTTACCCCGCTTATTCGGTCCCACAAATATCACTGCCGAGCTGCCTCACCCCAAACCATTCACCAAGCCACAACCTGATCGCTGCGCCGCCATGGTGGGCGATGTCATCTAACCGTTGATTGAAGTTTTCTTGACGCCGGCTGTGCGGGCGGCGCGGAAGCTATACCGAAGCGGTTGCCCTCGAGCGCATCGTGAGCGAGGATAAATTCATGTACGGGATTTTGGTGGAGCTGATGGGAGTCGAACCCACGGCCTCTAGAGTGCGATTCTAGCGCTCTCCCAACTGAGCTACAGCCCCACTTATGGGTTGATAGTCTTGATGTACGCCAGCACCTTATCTTTTAGATCGGCTCTTTTCAATGCGTAGGCCACCGTCGCGCGTACGAAGCCAAACTTGTCGCCGATGTCGTAGCGCTCACCGGTAAAGACGCAGCCAAACATTTTTCGTTGGCGCGCCAGCGCCGCGAGCCCATCGGTCAACTGGATTTCGCCGCCGCGTCCGGGCGGCTGGCTTTGCAGAATTTTGAAAATCTCGGGGCGGAGCACGTAGCGGCCGATGATCGCCATCCGCGATGGGGCTTCGCTGGAAACCGGCTTCTCCACCGTCGCTTCGATCCGGTAGAGCCGCGGCTCGATCTGGTTGCCCTTGATCACGCCGTATTGGTGCACTTCTTCAAGGGGAACCTGCATCAGAGCGATGACCGACTCTTCCTCTCGGTTATAGATATCGATCAATTGCTTGACGCAAGGAATTTCGCTGTCGACCAAGTCATCCGCCAACATCACCGCAAACGGTTCGTCGCCCACTAAGTCGCGCGCGCAGAGCACCGCGTGCCCCAAGCCCAGCGGCACTTTTTGGCGCACCGACACCACCTCGATCATTTCGGCGATTCGGCGCAGCGTCTTGACCATCTCGGTGTTACCGCGGTTGGTCAGTATCTGCTCGAGTTCCGGCGCCTCGTCAAAATGATCCTCGATGCCGTCTTTGCCCCGGCCGGTAACGAAAATGATCTCTTCGATACCAGCGTCGACCGCTTCTTGCACGACGTACTGGATCGACGGGATATCGACGATCGGTAGCAGTTCCTTCGGCACGGTTTTAGTCGCCGGCAGGAATCGGGTTCCAAGCCCGGCCACCGGAATCACGGCTTTTTTTACTTTCATAGGCGATGTTGCGTTGACCACGCTGCTCGTAACGTGGAGCCGTCAAATCGGGTTTCCAAAAAGGGCGAACATCCCTTTTGCGATTATTTCAACTAGCAGCCGGGTTATTACCCCGCTCGCGAAGTGGCTGCGTTTATTAAAGTGAACACTAGACAACCTGTTTGGCCTTGCGCTCGGCGATCTCCTGGCTCGACTTACACTCGATGCAGAGCGTTGTCACCGGACGGGCTTTGAGGCGTTCGATGCCGATCTCCTCGCCGCACTCTTCGCAGATGCCATACTCACCGGCGTCGAGGCGTTGCAAAGCTTCTTGAATCTTGAAAATCAATTTACGTTCGCGGTCGCGAATGAGCAGGATCGAATTGCGATTCGATTCCATCGTCGCCCGGTCCGACGGGTCGGGAAAATTCTCGTCGTCATCCATGGTTTCGACGGTCTTGCCGGCCTCCGAACGCAGCTCGGCGATCCGCTGGTTGAGAAAACTACGAAAGAAATCGACATCTTTTTTCTTCACAAAAAACCCTCTACCCGGCCAATGCCGCGCGTCGAGTATTATAAGTGAATAGCGTAAAACATCAATCGCGTGCGGGGGCAACGAGAGCGAAAAAGAGTTGGCGCGGCGTGGGGGCTCACTCGCCCAAGGAGCGCGGATGAGCCAGTAAGTAGATTTCGGTCGCTTTCGGGAGCATGGAGCGATTCAAGGTCAGTTGCGACTGCGAGACCAGTTTGATCGGATAGTGCTCTCTGGCGAAGGCGGCGAACAGTTCCGCTTGGCGCGCCATATCGTAATGCATCGGAATCACGATTGGCGGCTTAACCTGGCCGATCACTCTGATGATGTCCTCAAACCCCAAATTGGTCATGGCATCGATGGGAACCATCATCACATCGACCCGTTGCAGGACTTTGACCTGTTCGTCGGTTAGTAGGTGACCGATATTACCGAGGTGCGCGATGCACAGACTGCCCATCTCGTAGACAAATATCGAGTTGGCGATGGCGCCCCAACTAGCGCTCCGTTGGCTCGGGATGTTGACGATCGTGATGTCTTTGACGCTGGTGCGGACCGGCTGCCAAGTTTGTTTAAACGTGATGCCGCGCAAAATGATCGGGTTGCCGGTGACCGCGCCGGTATTGTTGTGGGTAAAATGATCGTTGCTCACCGTCACGGCGTCTGCCTGAATGCCCGGCGTCACATTAAAGTTGGGGTCGGCGATCACTTTGGTTTGGCTGCCCGAATGAATCAGAAAACTCGAATGGCCATACCACTGAACGAAAAAATTTCCCAAAGACGGACTCTTGCTATTGCCGCCACGCGCCTGCACCAACTGGCGGCCTTGGTGCAACAAATGCACTAACGAAGGGTTACAAAACGCCTTGGCGACGGCGCGCCACGGCAGAACAAACAGGCTGCTCATGATCGCGATGAAATTTCGCCGTTTCATTTTTCCTCCTCGATGATCAACGCGGTAAAGCTCGACACCACGGTATCCGGCCAACTCCAAGCGTCCTTGGGGAGATCGGCCTTGAAGCAGGTCTGTTCCAGAAAAGTCAGCATGTCCCATTCATGTTCGACCGCCACTTGCGGCAACAGAACAGCGCCCTTGCGGCCGTGAGCAATGTGCAGTCCATGGCGTCCCACCGCCAACGACAGCGGTTCCGCCGTTTTGGCCAACTGCGAAAGCACGGAAATATCGATTTGGATCCGTGCGATCTCATCCGCACGAACCGGCTTCACGCGCGGATCGCGTGTCGCCGCTGCCTCGGTCATCTCCGCCACGGTGTCACGCAAACTCTGGGACGGTGTGCAAGTGCCAATACAACCGCGCAGTTCGTCCTGCTTGAACAAGGTGACAAAGGCACCGTGGCCGGTTTCTTCCAAATATGGATCGTTGTCAGAAAAAGCCCGGCTGGATTGACGGCGCACGACGGACTCAAGCGTTCGCCGGGCAATTTCGATCAGCCGTTTTTGCGACTCAAGCGGAAGGTAAACGTCAACCATGCCCCCTGCCCAATCGGCCTGGAGCTTAGCGCCGCCGTCAGGCGATTACAAGAATGAAATCACGCGGAGCAGCGCTTGCAAATACCATAGAACGCAAGCTGGTGTGAGGTCACTTTGAATCCTTCGTGGGGGAGCTTGGCCGGCGTGATCTCTTTCTGTTGATCGACCAGGACATCGAATACTCGGTCGCAGCTCTCGCAGATAAAATGCTGATGCCGGGCCACCAACGGATCGAAATGCTGCGCCCGCCCGAGTATCAACACTTGCAGCCTGTTATCGGCGACCAGTTTTTGCAAATTGCGATAGACCGTGCCGAGACTGATACGGGAAGACATTTTGCGCACCCGATCGTAGATTTGATCGGCGGTGGGATGAGATGAGTCGTCCTTGACGGCGCGCCAAATCAGTTCGAGCTGCTTGGTATTTCTGGATTGACCGCGCGAACTTACCATCGCTATTCCGTTAAATCCGCCGCCAGCGATGCTTGCTGATCCGCGCTTAACATCGCGCTGGCGCGATAATTGGCGTGATCAATCGCCAGCTCGGCGCGCGCACCGGCAATAAAGTCTCTTTGCGCCTCGGCGGTGAACGGGAAGCGCACATACTGCACCGCGCTAATCTTGTCTTCTTTGCTTCGCCCCTCTTCGAATATGCCGCGAACTGAATGACGCCCGACTTTCAAGGAGACCGCTTCGTCGATGCCTAAAAATTTTAGCAGCTCGTCGCGCAAATGGGTCTGATCCGCAATCTCCAAGAACAACGTCGCGCTAAGCTCATTGGCATTGGGAACGAGCTCATTGTAAACCGCGATCTCTTCGCGAATCTTGTCGAGATCGGTGATTCGTTCGGCGCGCAGCATTTCTTGGATCTGAAAGATCACCGTATCGCGGTTCTCGAACACCAACGACACTCTATCCCCGACCGCCACGCGCCGCAATTTTTTCTTCTCGATAATCTCTTGGCGAAATTCCTGGCGCACTTTTTCGTAGGCCGAGAAGCCCAAGATATCGTCGAGGACAATTTTTTTCATGGTTCGTCGAGAAAAGAACAGTGGCGGATAGAGTGAGACCGCTCACGCCATCCGCCACCTTTGACTCGGCTCAGCCGTTCATCAGCTGCCCAGGGTATCGAGCCCCTTGGCAAATCTTCCGGCGTGGGATTTCTCCGCCTTGGCCAGAGTTTCAAACCATTCGGCCAATTCCGGTAGACCTTCATCGCGCGCGGTTTTGGCGAAACCCGGATACATTTCCGTGTATTCGTAGGTTTCTCCCTCGACGGCCGATTTTAGATTTTTCGCCGTAGTGCCGATCGGCACGCCGGTGCACGGATCGCCGACTTCTTTAAGAAAGTCGAGATGACCGAACGCATGACCGGTCTCGGCTTCCGACGTGTCGCGAAACAAACCGCCCACATCCGGATAACCTTCGATATCCGCCACACGGGCGAAGTAAAGGTAACGCCGATTGGCCTGCGACTCACCAGCAAAGGCGCCCTTCAGGTTATCGTGACTCTTTGTGCCTGCTAAACTTTTTGCCATAAAGCTCCTCCTCCTATTAGTAACAGTTACGAATATGAAAATACCACCGTCATGTCAAGAAACCGGCTTACATTTTTACTAGCGTTATTTTTTGGTGTTTTCGATGAATGGAAACGCCGGCACATAGCGCAAAGATAACCATCGACAATTTCGGAATAATCGAGATCAAAGTCGCGACCGCTAAATCGGCCTAAGCTCATCCTAACGCAGATGATTTGATGGTTTTGCGAATCGATCTCAGCGACGAGCAGCGGCAATCGTGCGGCGACTTAAGAAAACACTAAACACCTGAAGATTGGGTCGGCAAACAGATCATCATACCGCAGCACCATGAGCAGAGGTTCGCACCGTTGACATAGTGTTCGGTTGGCCGATACTATCTGCCACTAAGGGAGGCGAGCGATGGGCAGCAACGGACATGTGGTTATAGAAAAGGATTCCCATATCTGCCGGTATTGGCGAATCAATCAATCGTTAGCATGAGGGAGACCTATCATGAATACTCATAGAATAGCCGTTAAACGAATGATTTTAGCCGGCCTACTCGTGTTCGCGGGGCTTTTTGCCGATCGCGGTTTCACCCAAGCGCCATTTTACCAGGGGAAGACCATCACGATCGTCGCCGGCACCGCGCCGGGCGGGATCGGCGATGCCCGAGTGAAATCAATGTCGCCATATCTGCGCAAATACATCCCGGGAAACCCGGCCATCCTGGTCGAGTATATGGACGGCGGCGGCGGCCGGCAGGTCGGTAATCATATGTTCCGCAACGCCCGCCCCGATGGCCTCACCATCGGGGCATTCAGCAGCTCGGTCATTTCGCTCAATCTGCTGCGTGAGAGCGGCGTGATGTACGACGTCGATAAGTTTATTTATCTGGGCTCGCCGGAAAGCACCAGCCACTTGGTGTTTTACACTCGAAAGGAAGCCGGCCTGAACAATTTGGAAAAACTCCGCGCCGCGTCCGGCGTCAGAGTCGGCGCCCGCCCGGTCGGACATAGTGCCTACATCGCGGCGCGTTTCTTCGCCTACTATTTAGGTTTGAAAGATAGCAAGTTCATTCCCGGCTACTCGGCGCCGGAACTGGACACCGCGTTGCTGCGCGGCGAAGTCGACGCCCGAGCCAACACCGCGACTTCCGTCTGGCAGCGCAATCCCGATTGGGTGGAAAAAGGCCTGATGGATTTTCACGCGATTCTTGAAGTTCCCAAAGGCGTCAAATTCCCTCGCTTCCCCAACCTGCCCGAGATTGAAAGCTTCGCCAAGTCCGAGAAAGAGGTCAAGCTACTCACGCTGTCGCGAACTTTCAGACTGACGGGCTCGCCCTACGTATTGCCTCCGGGAACGCCCAGAGATCGAGTGACGATCCTCGAAGAGGCGATGCGCAGGGTGCTCAAAGATACCGAATTCCTCCGCGAATATCGCAAGATCGTCGGCGAGGACGCCGATCCTTTGATGCCTGAGGAATTGACCAAATCGATCCGCGAGACTCCACGCGACCCGGAGCTGATCGAGATGTTCAAAACTCTCTCCGGTCCCGCGCCGCTGCCGGCGCGATAGCCCCCTGGTGGAATCTCCGGCTTGCGGCTAGCATAGTCGCGGAGATGAGAATGAAAAATATCTCTCGCTGAATGTGGTGTTGCTTTTTTTGCAGAGCCACTTCTGCTAATTTTGTCGAATGGAAACCCCGGCAACGCCTCCCAAAATCTCCATCGACGATTTTCGCAAGATCGAGCTCAAAGTAGCGACCATTAAATCGGCTGAAGCCCATCCCAACGCCGATAAATTGCTAGTCCTGCAAATCGATCTCGGCGGCGAGCAGCGGCAAATTTGCGCCGGTATCAGAAACAGCTACACAGCGGAAGAATTGGTCGGCAAGCAGGTCATTGTCGTAGCGAACCTGGAGACCGCGAAATTGCGCGGCATGGAAAGCCAGGGCATGCTGCTGGCGGCGTCCGACGAAGGCCGGGTCATTATCATGACACCGGAAAAATCGGTGCAAGCCGGCGCCCAGGTAAAATAAATTTTGGATCTTCCGAGGTGACTGTGAAGAGGTATTCACCACAGAGACACAGAGTTCACAGAGTTCGGAGTATTTCATTATAAAAAACTCTTTACTTCGCGTCCTCCGCGCCTCTGCGATGCAATTCCCGAGCTCTGGTTCCGAGGAAAGCCTGAAGACCTTAAATAAAAATCATTCGACCGCGAAAATTAGTTGGGTTTCATGACTCAATTTCCCCCAGGCCGTCCCACTCACTGTTCCATCGACCACGCCGCGTTGCGCTGGAACTTGCAGCAAATCCGCACCCGAGTCGGCGCCCAAGTCAAAATTCTTTCTATGGTCAAAGCCAATGCTTACGGTCATGGCGCCTTGGCTGTGGCGAAAACTCTGCTCGCCGCCGGCGGCGATGCCTTGGGCGTGGCGACGCTGGACGAAGGCTTTGAACTTCGTCAGTCCGGCACCGGCGCGCCGATCATCGTCGTGGCCGGGGTCTATGCCGATCAGTTGCAGCAATTCATCTCTCACTCACTGACGCCAGTGATCTACGATCTAAGTGGCTTGACGGAACTGGAAGGCGCCGTCGCAAAGCGTGGAGCGACGCTCGACATTCATTTAAAAATTGACACTGGCATGGGCCGGCTCGGACTCCGCGCCAGTGAACTAGACAACTGGCTGCCCAGATTAAAAGCGCTAAGAGCACTGAAAATCGCTGGGGTCTTTTCGCATTTCTCCACCGCCGAAAGCGTCGACGGCGACTACACTAAGAAGCAGCTGGAAGTTTTTACCGGCGTCGTCACGCGCCTGCGCGCGGCGGCCATGACGCCATTATTTCACTTTGCCAACAGCGCCGCGACGATCACCCAACCGGCCGCGTACTTCGGCATGGTGCGCCCCGGCATCATGCTCTACGGCGCCTATCCGTCGCCGGCGATGGCGCAACAAATCACTTTGAAGCCGGTGCTCTCATGGCACACAAAGATTCTTCAGCTCAAAAAAGTTCCCGCCGGCACGAGCATCAGCTACGGCCAGACCTTCGTCACCAAGCGTGAAAGTGTCATCGCCACACTGCCCGTCGGTTATGCCGATGGTTACCAACGGATATTGTCAAACCGCGGCGAAGTCTTAGTGCGCGGTAAACGCGCGCCGGTGGCCGGCAGAGTGTGCATGGATTTGACTATGCTCGATGTTACCGATATACGAAATGTCCAGCAGGGAGATGAGGTTGTTCTCCTCGGCCGTCAAGGCGACGCGGAAATCACCGCCGACGAGATGGCCGCTTGGGCAAACACGATCTCTTACGAGATTTTCACCTCCATCGGCGCTCGAGTTCCCCGCATTCACAACAATACTTAGAAGGAGTACCTAGTGGGCAGGATCCAAAGAGCCCTGATCAGCGTTTCTGACAAGAAAGGCGTTGTAGATTTTTCCCGCGCGCTGGCGCAAATGGACGTCGATCTCGTTTCCACTGGCGGCACTGCGGCGTTGCTGCGCGAAAATAACATTCCCGTAACGGATGTATCGGAGCTGACCGGTTTTCCGGAAATGATGGACGGCCGGGTTAAAACGCTTCATCCAAAAATTCATGGCGCCATTCTCGCGCTCAGAGATAATCCCGAGCACGTCGCCAAGATGAAAGAGTATGGCATCAAGCCCATCGACTTGGTGGTAGTGAATCTTTACCCGTTCGAAGCAACGGTAGCGCGCGGCGCCAGCTTCGAAGAGGTAGTCGAAAATATCGACATCGGCGGGCCCAGCATGGTGCGCGCCGCGGCGAAGAATCACCAGCATGTCGGCGTGATCGTCGATCCGGCGGATTACGATACGATCCTTGCCGAATTGAAAGCCAACAGTGGCTCGCTGTCACCGGCCACTCACTTCCGGCTATTCTTGAAGGCGTTTCAGCACACCTCACAGTACGACGGCGCGATTTCCAACTACTTCTCCTCGCTCGACGACAACAAGAAGCCGCAGCGTTGGGGTCAGACGGTCAATATCCAAGTCAGAAAACTCCAAGACATGCGCTACGGCGAGAATCCACACCAAAGTGCCGGCTTCTACGGCACCAAGGGCGATAGCGGGCCTTCCATCGCCAAGGCGAAACAGTTTCAGGGCAAGGAACTCTCGTTCAACAACATTCTCGATGCCGACGCCGCACTTAGCACGGTTTTGGAATTCGCCGATATCGCCACCGTCGCCATCAAGCACAACAATCCTTGCGGCGTTGCGCTGTCGAAAAACTCGCTGGCCGATTCGTTCCGCAAAGCCAAGGCCTGCGATCCGGTATCGATCTTCGGCGGGGTCATCGCGTTTAACCGCCCGGTGGATGAAGAGACGGCCAAGGAACTGAAAGAGATTTTTCTCGAAATCGTAATCGCGCCGAGCTTCACACCGGAAGCCAAAGCCGTGCTATCGTCGGCCAAGCGTTTACTCAATATCCGGCTCTTGGAATTGGACATGAGCGAGCCGCAAGGCGGAGGTTACGATCTTCGCCGTGTGCGCGGCGGCATGCTGATCCAAGACTGGGATATGGGGAAAATCGACGTGCGCGCTTGCAAAGTCGTCACCGAGAGAAAACCGAGCGAAGACGAACATCGCGCCTTAGACTTCGCGTGGCGGGTTTGCCGTCACGTCAAATCGAACACCATCGTTTTCGCGGCACCGGACCAAGTGCTCGGCGTCGGCGCCGGCCAGATGAGCCGCATCGATTCAACCAAGATTGCGGTCTTGCGAGCGGCGACCCATGGCCTCGATCTAAAAGGCTCGGCGGTGGCGTCAGATGCCTTCTATCCATTCCGCGACGGTCTCGATGAAGCGGCCAATGCTGGCGCAAAGTCGATCATCCAACCCGGCGGATCGATCAAAGACGACGAAGTTATCGCCGCCGCCAACGAACACGGCATCGCGATGATCTTCACCGGCATGAGACACTTCAGACACTGATTCATTCAATGCAAAATTAAAAAGTAAAAATTCAAACATAGGATGGCGGCACAAGTCTAAGCTTTCCTCCGAATTTTTTACTTTTTAATTTTGCCTTTTTAATTTCTTATGAAGGTACTCGTCATCGGCAGCGGCGGACGCGAACACGCGCTGGTTTGGAAAATCAGCCAGAGTCCGCGCGTGACGAAAATCTACTGCGCGCCGGGCAGCGCGGCCATCGCTGAACTGGCGCAATGCATCGCGATCAATCCAGACGACCTTGACCGTCTCGCCGACTTCGCCGCGCAAGAACGAATCGATCTCACCGCCGTCGGCCCCGAGCTGCCGTTGACGCTGGGCATCGTCGACCTATTTGAATCGCGTGGCTTGCGGATTTTCGGTCCCAATAAGGCCGCCGCACAGCTCGAAGGCAGCAAAGCTTTCGCCAAAAAAATCCTCGCTGAGAATCATATCCCGACAGCGGCTTTCGGCACTTTCACCGACGCCGCTCCGGCTAAGCGATATTTGACGCAGCAAAAATCACCCTACGTCATCAAAGCCGACGGTTTGGCCGCCGGCAAAGGCGTGCTGATCTGCGCTAGCCGGCGGGAAGCCGAGTCCGCCATCGACGATATCCTCGTCGCCAAAGCTTTTGGCGCCGCCGGTGACAAAGTCGTCATCGAAGAGTTTCTGGAAGGCGAAGAAGCGTCATTCATGGTGCTCAGCGACGGTGAACATGTGCTGCCGCTCGCCTCCTCGCAAGATCACAAACGTGTTTTTGATGGCGACCAAGGGCCTAACACCGGCGGAATGGGCGCTTACTCGCCGGCGCCAGTGGTGACGAACGCGGTTCATGAACGAATTCTACGCGAAGTTCTCGCGCCACTGCTTGCCGGTCTGAAAAAACAAAGCATTCGCTATCGCGGTGTCATTTATGTCGGCTTGATGATCGGCGATGACGGCCCAAAAGTTTTGGAGTTCAATGCCCGCTTCGGCGATCCCGAATGCCAGCCGATCATGATGCGGCTTAAGAGCGACTTGATTCCACTGCTGGAAGCGACAATTGACGGAACGCTCGATCAGGTACAACCGGAGTGGCACGGCGACCCCGCCCTCTGCGTGGTCCTGGCTGCCAACGGCTATCCTGGCGCTTACGACAAGGGCAAAGAAATTCACGGACTGGATCAATTGAAGAACTGGACCAACGGCTTCGTCTTCCACGCTGGCACGACCAAAGAAAGAGACCGTTGGCTCACTACCGGTGGCCGCGTTCTAGGCGTCACGGCGCGCGGCAAAACCATCGCCGACGCAGTAAAAGAAGTCTATCGCTCCGTCGGCGTAATCTCCTGGGACGGCATGCATTACCGCAAAGACATCGCGCAAAGGGCCGTAAAAAGAGTTTCGTCTGCGGGGCCGCTTTCCGAGTCTCGCGTTTCGAGCTAAAAACCCGGAACTCGAAACCCTAAACTCGAAACGAATCACATTCGGAGGAACCCATCATGGCAAACAGCCAACCCAAAGTCGGCATTCTCATGGGCAGCGACTCCGATCTGGATGTCATGCGCGAAGCCGAAAAGCGGCTCGACTCATTCGGCATCGCCTACGAAACGCGAATCATGTCGGCGCACCGCACACCGGACATCGCCGCGGAATATTCCGCCACGGCGACAAAACGCGGCCTAGAAGTCATCATCTGCGGCGCCGGCGCCGCGGCGCACTTGGCCGGAGCGATCGCGGCCAACACGACGCTGCCAGTGATCGGCGTGCCGATCGATTCGTCGGGCCTCAAAGGCATGGACGCCTTGCTCGCCACGGTGCAAATGCCGGCCGGAATACCGGTCGCAACCATGGCGATTGGCAAAGCCGGCGCAGCCAACGCCGGCATCTTCGCGGCGCAGATCGTCGGCCGCAAGGATGCCGAAGTCGCGGCCAAGCTCGTCCAGTTCAAAAAAGAAATGGCAGCCGGAGTCGAGGAACGCGACCGCAAACTCCAGAGTGAAAGAAACCAGAGCTGAAAATTTGACGGACGCCGTCGCCGTGCTTCGTCGCGGTGACGTGATCGTCTTTCCCACAGAGACACTCTACGGCTTGGGCGCCGATGCGCTGAACTTCTCTGCCCTCGAAAAAGTGTTTCAACTAAAATGTCGCGATCCGAACCAACCGTTCCCCGTGCTGGTCTCAGACCGCTCGATGTTAGAGTCGCTGGTCAGGCAAATCGTCCCACTGGCGGAAAAATTAATGGCGCGCTTCTGGCCCGGGCCACTGACGCTCGTGCTGCCGGCGCGCCCGGAGATTCCAAAGCCGCTGGTGAATTCGGCCGGCGGCGTCGGCGTGCGCATCTCCAGTCAGCCCGTCGCGCAGGAAATCGTAAAAATGCTTGGTCGGCCAGTAACCGCCACCAGCGCCAACCCCTCGGGCCAACCTGGTGCACACACCATCGCCCAAGCGCGAGCTTATTTTTCCGGCAAAATTGAATTTTTCGTCGACGGCGGTGAACTAGCGTCGCGCACGGGCTCCACGGTGGCTGCGGTAGCGAACAATAAAATCAAAATTATCCGCGCCGGCGAGATCACCAAGAGCGAACTGGAGATGGCGCTTGGCAAGGGAGTCGACGTAGAATGAAGCAACTCGCTTTACTCTCGTTGCTTGTGACGGCGTGGGGTTGTGATTCCATGAGTGAAACCGTAGCCAAGGCGGCGAAGCGGTCAAAGAAGTGGTCACCCAGCCATTCAACACGCTCAACAGCGCCAAGGACTCGCTGCAAAAAAACGAAGAGAAACAAAAGACGGCACTCGAAGAAGCCGACAAAGAAAACAAGTAAACCCTACCGAGCAATGGCTCTTTCGCGCGTCGGCGCCCGCTTCATTCGCAAGGTTCATTCACGGCGCCTCTACGGTTTGCTCCGTTGGATGAGTATCCGCTCAACCTCTTTGCCGTCTTCGCCGTCGTAATAGTTGACGTTCTTATCGCGCACGTACAGCGCGCGAAAGCCTTGAGCCGGGCCGCCAGCGGTGCTCGCATAGGCACCGACCTTGTTCGAGTCGGGATACTGGGAAATATCCGGATACTCCATCGTGCTGACGACGAGGTAAGTCAGATCCGCCGCGCCCGTATTGATCAGTTGATGGGGAAAATCCGAACCCGGTGGACAGGCGATCACGTCTCCTGCCGTCACTTGAAGTGCTTCTTTGCCGAAGCGCAACGTTCCCTCGCCATCGATGATTTGGATCATCTCTTCATTGCCCGTGTGCGTATGATAGGGAAACGACGTCTTGCCCGGCGCAACCTTAAAGAAGCTGTAGCCCAGCTTCTCTGCGCCGATTTTCAAGCCGACCCGTTTGCGCTGACCGCCAAAAGGCGAATCCTCCGGTCCGTTGATTCGATCCCACGCAAGCTCAGACAGATTAATGATATGTGGATGCCTTGCCATAACGCCTCCTTCGTCTCCGTGATATTTTACAACCCTACCATTGCGCGCGAGGTTTATGCTATCAAAAGAGATCATGCTGGTTCTTTCCGAAAAGCAAGTGCAGGGATTAATCGACCTCGACGAATTGATTGCTGTTCTCGAACAGGCGCATATCCAATATTCCACGGGCAAAGCAGTCATGCCGGTACGTCTGGTAGTGCCTCTGCCGCAGATCCGAGGCCGGATCACCAGCATGCCGGGATATTTGAATGAAGATAAAACCCTCGGCATGAAAGTAGTTACCTATTTTCAGGACAACCCAAAGCAAAACCTGCCGGCGATACTCGCCACGATCATGCTGTTCAGCGCCGAAACCGGCAAAATGATCGCCGTCATGGATGGCGGTTACATCACCGCTATCCGCACGGCCTGCGCCTCCGCGCTGGCGACCCAAGCATTGGCGAATCCTGGCGAGGCGAAACTTGGAATACTCGGCGCCGGCGTGCAGGCGCGCGCCCATATCCAGGCCCTCGCTCGGGTGCGCGAATTGAAGCAGATAAAAATTTTTAGCCCGTCGGGCGCCAGCGCCGCCGGCATCAAGCGTGACATGGAGAAAACCCTCGCTGTGACCATCGAAATCGCCGAGAGCGCCGAAGCGGTCGTGCGCGACAGCGATCTACTCGTCACCGTCACTACGGCAAAAGAGCCGATCGTAAAACTGGAGTGGCTTAAGCCGGGCGTCCACATCAACGCCGTCGGCTCCCATCGGCCCGACTTGCGCGAGATCGACGGCGCGACCTTGGCGCAAGCCACGGTCGTGGTCGATTCGCACGAGGCGATCATGGCCGAGTGCGGCGACATTTTGCTGGCGTTAAAAGAAAAGTCCATCAGCGAAGCAAATATCCACGGCGAGATTGGCGAAGTCCTCGCCGGCGCTAAAGCCGGCAGAAGCAGCGCCAACGAGATCACGCTTTATAAATCCGTCGGCATCGCCATCCAGGATGTCGCCACCGCGCAATTGGTTTATCGCAAAGCGTTAGAGCGAAACGTCGGCACTCATGTGGAAATTTAGCCGTGACATCAAGTCGCAATGTTTCGCATCTCGGGTTGCGTGGTTCGGTTTAACCCGAAACTCCGGACTCGAAACCCGAAACCGCGCGGAGGCGCGATGACCTGGGATCTCACTAGTTACTTTTCTGAATTCAACGGTGCGGAGATGCTTCTGTTTAAGGAAGCCATTCGCGCCGACGTCGCGGCTCTGCAAAAAACCGCGACAATCCTGCCGGAGCTCAATTCGGAATCGGCAAATGCGTGGGAAGACATTTTGCTGCGCAACGAAGATATCTCGCGTCGCATGTCACACCTCGGTTCCTACATCAGTTGCTTGGCCTCTTCCGATGCGCGCAATGAGAGCTATCAAAAAGAGGAAGCCGAACTCACCCGCACACGCGCCGAGCTAGCCAAAGTGCGCATCGAGTTGTTGCGCGCGTTCAAAGGCGCCAAGGACAAATTTTTTACCGACTTCTGCGCCCTGCCTTCTCTAGCGGGGTCGCACAACTATTTGCAGCGCGTGCGCGAGGAAGCGCGCCGCGCCATGACAGCGGAAAAAGAAATCCTCGCCACCGACCTTGGCGTCGACGGCATCCAGGCCTGGGGCCGGCTTTACGACACGGTGTCGGCCAAACTCGAATTCGACATGACCTTTCCCAACGGCAAACGTGCGCGCTTGCCCATGTCGCAGCGCCGCTCTTTGATGGATCATCCCGACCGGCGCGTGCGCCAAGCCGCCTTTGACGGCGGCAACGCGGCATGGCAGAGCATTGAAGACACCGCGGCCGGCGCCCTCAATGCCATCGCCGGTACCAGGCTGACCCTCAATCGCCACCGCAGCGTCGACCACTTTCTTGACATCGCGCTCTTCCAAGCCGCGATCACGCGCAAAACCCTCGACGCTATGTTCGAAGCTCTGATCACAAACTTGGAAATACCGCGGCGAGTATTGCGATTAAAGGCCAAGTCGATGGCGCGTCCAAACGTCGCCTGGTTCGACCTCGGCGCGCCCCTCGATTTGCCGGATCAAGAAAAACTTTCTTGGGAAAACGCCAGATCGATGGTCGGTGCCTCTTTCAATCTTGCCTACCCGGCGCTGGGAAGATTCTTCGCCGAACAGGTTATCGGCAAAAACTGGGTCGATTGGGAGCCCCGCGCCGGCAAACGGCCCGGCGGATTTTGCACCAGCTCGATGCTGAGCAAAGAATCGCGCATTTTCATGACCTACAACGAAGCCCTCGGCGATGTCCTCACACTGGCCCATGAATCGGGGCATGCTTATCACGGCGCCATGATGCGTGACATCCGCCCCTACGCGCGCGGCTACCCGATGACCTTGGCGGAAACCGCCTCGACTTTCGGCGAGAACGTGCTCATGAACGGCATCCTCGACGATCCGACGGTCGGTGATCGCGAGAAAGCGCGCATCCTCGACATCGAAGTCGGTCATGGCGCGGTCTATCTATTGGACATTCCGGTGCGCTACGAATTCGAGAAGACTTTCTACGAAGAACGAGTCAACGGCCCACTGAGCGTGTCGCGTTTGAAAGAGCTGATGGCGCAGACTCAAAGACGCATACTGGGCGACGTGCTCGAAGCCGGCGGCGAAGACCCCTATTTCTGGGCGTCGAAGCTGCACTTCTACATCACCGGCATCACTTTTTATAATTTCCCCTACACCTTCGGTTATCTGCTCAGCCGCGGCTTGTACACCATGTTTAGAAACGAAGGCGATAGTTTCTTACCGAAATACGAAGAATTCCTCCGCCGCGCCGGCAGCGACACCGCCGAGAATGTGGTCAAGCAAACCGTCGGGAGAGATATCGAGACGACTGAATTCTGGAGCGAAGCGATTCAGAGCTTAGAAGCACCTCTCAGTCAACTGCAAGCGCTGTTACCCAAGGTCAAGACACGAAACTCATAACCTGAAACTCAAACACTTCTTAGTTCATCCCCTCCAGCAACGCGGTCCTGAGTAAATCTATCGCATTGAGCGTCATGCGCGAGCGATCATAAGCACCGCGGCCGGCGCTGGTACTTTCGCGTCTGAGAAAAGCCTTGCCATCGGTGAGCGAAACGTAAGTCTGGCCGCGCGCAAGATTTTGAATCTTGCTATCGGGATCGGCGACGGCATGCAGCGCCAATCCGAAGTCACAGCCGGATTGCTGGCGGGCAGCCCAAGCCATCTCATCGGTCAGCGCGACCAGATCTTTCAACGTTTCTTCAACTTCTTGGGGATCACGAGCATTTTTCAACAACGCCCGCAGCGCCTTTTCGCCGTTGCAAATAAACCCGGCGGCAAAATTTTCCATGCTCGCCGTCTGCATCCGCTCGGCCAACTGACCGCAAGTCAAATCTTCGCACACCGCCACGGTCTTGTTCTTCTCGCGCAGCAATCGACCGGTCACATGCTCCATGGTTTCATCGTCGGCGGCGAAAATCGCCGTGCCCAATAGTCCGCGCACCTCGGCCTCCACCGGCGCGATCATTTTCATCGCCTCGTCACGATTGGCCGCCTTGGCGGCGATGCGCACGTCGACTTGGCCGGGCAATGCCAAAACGCCGACAGTTGGATTGCTCGAGTTGGCGATCAAATGGCCGACCTTGTCGTCCACCGCGCTTTCGCCAATGCCGACAATCTTGAGCACGCGGTAATGAATCACCTCGGCGAGGTTGAATTTTTTGCGCAGGTAAGGCTCGACTTCATTCTCGAACAGCCACTTCATTTCCACCGGCACGCCCGGCAACGAAAAGACCACCGCCCGCGGATCTTCAACAACAAAAGACGGCGCCGTGCCGTTGGGGTTTTTTACCGGGATCGCACCCTCCGGCATGTACGATTGGCGAATATTGTTCGGCGTCATCGGCCGGCCGCGCCGGCGGAAATGTTCTTCCACCTGATCCAGCATGCCGGCGTCTTGCACCAACTTGCGGCCGGTCACTTCGGCGACGATTTCGCGGGTCAAATCATCCTGAGTCGGACCGATGCCGCCGCTGGTGATGACGATGTCGGCGCGTTCTAAGGCGCGCGCGATCACTTCCTTCATTCGCCCCGGATTGTCGCCGACCACCGATTTGAAATACAGATTCACGCCCAGCGCCGTCAGCCGCTGCGCCATCCACGCCGAGTTGGTGTCGACGATTTGCCCGAGCAGCAACTCAGAACCAATCGCGACGATTTCCGCGTTTGCCATGGCAACGGTTCTCCTTCAATCAGGTAAAATTTATACCCTAGGCGGCGTCGCTGACACAAGATCGCTCTTGCAGCCTCCGCGATTAGCTATGAACACGGATTCCGCAATTGACGCAGCGGAGCCCGCTGAGCGAGGTGCAATCCTGGAGTCGTGAAGACACCCAACCGTACAGTTGCAAAGTCTGTTTCCGCCTTTGGCACCCCGGCGCTTTTCATTCTCGGAAAAATCGCGAAGCACCAGTGATCGGTGTCGACTCAGGGGCAGCGACCCATTGTCTTCACTACGGAAGGCTCGCGCCCCGCTCGCCTTTACAAGCCGCCGCCCCTCGCGCGAGCGCGCCGACCAATGATACGGTGGGAGTCGATGGCAATTTTACCGCGCGATAACCCTCGACTACAGTTTACTCTGGAATCCGAGTCGACGGGCTCCGGCGCACGCGCCGCGAGGTTTCAAACTCTGCATGGCGAAGTCGAAACGCCGGTCTTCATGCCGGTGGGCACCCAGGCGACGGTCAAAACGCAATCCGTCGAAAGTTTGAAAATGACCGGTGCGCGGCTGCTATTGGCCAATACTTATCATCTGCTGCTTCGTCCCGGGCCCGAAGTTTTCAAGAATTTCGGCGGTATCCACCGTTTCATGAATTGGCATGGCCCGGTGGCGACGGATTCAGGGGGATTTCAGATTTTCTCTCTGCCCCACTCCAGAACGATGGATGAAACCGGCGCGCGCTTTAAAAGCTATGTGGATGGCAAAACGTATTTGCTCTCGCCTGAATCAAGCATCGAAATGCAGCAAATCATCGGCAGCGATATCATGATGGTGCTCGATCAGTGCATCCCCTCCAGCGCCGCTTACGCTCAAGCGCAGGCGGCCATGGAACTCACGCACCGTTGGGCGCTCCGTGCGCTCCATGCCCGAGGCGATTCATCGGCGGCGCTGTTCGGTATCGTTCAGGGTGCCAGCCATCATGAGCTGAGAAAAGTGAGCGCCGAATTTCTACGCGACCTACCCTTCGATGGCTTGGCCATCGGCGGTCTAGCGGTCGGCGAAACTCACGCCGAGCGTTGCGACCTGACCGAACATGTCACCGAACATCTGCCGGCCGATCTGCCGCGTTATCTGATGGGCGTGGGCACGCCGGTCGATATTCTCGAAGCGGTGCATCGCGGCGTCGACATGTTCGATTGCATCATCCCGACCCAACTGGCGCAACGCGGCGTCGCTTTTACGTCCCATGGCAAATTACAGTTGCGCCGCACCGTGTATAAATTTATCGAAAAACCGATTGACGCCGGCTGCGACTGCCCGAGCTGCCGCCAATACTCACGCGCCTACATTCATCATCTGATCAAATCGAACGAGTCGCTCGGCTGGCACCTCTTAGGGATGCATAACCTGGCGTTCTACCATCGCCTGATGGGGGAAATGCGCGAACGGATTTTGACTGGCGACTTTGCCTCTTACTATCAGCGAAAGCGACGGGAGTTGCTGCTCTCCGATGTAGACAATCCGCCGCGCGCACCAAGAAAAGCCAAAGTCTCTAATCCCGCCCGCTTGGGCGATTATGAACTGCACCGCTCGGCTCAGGGTTTCTACAGTATTCGCCAAATCAGCTCCGGCGAAGTCATGCACTCGGTGACGGAGCCGAGTGAGGAAGCGAACAAACTTTACGTCGAGCAGCCGGCGCTCGCGTCGCGCCTCGTTAATAAACGAAGTCACTTCACGGCCGGGGTATTGACCCCGGCTCTGATTAAATATCGCAAAGGGGATGTTCAACCCCCTTTGGAAACCCCATTTAATGGTTCCACGCTGAAATCAGCGTGGTCAACAACAAATTCTGACAACGCAGATGAGTTGGTGATCTGGGACGTCGGGCTCGGTGCCGCTACCAATGCCATGGCAGCAATTCACTGTTTCGAGAGATGCTACACGGTCAATTCCGGAATTGATCTGCGGCCCATGCGTTTGCTCAGTTTCGAGCGCGATCTCGATCCGCTAATGCTCGCCGTCAAGCATCCAGGCTGCATGCCGCACCTGCGTCACAGCGCGCCGTCGAAAATACTTGCCCACGGCAGCTGGCACCACGCTTCAGGGTTGCTCCACTGGCAACTCCTCCAGGGAGATTTCCGCGATTTCATTGATGCCGCCGAGATCCCTGAGCTGATATTTTACGATCCCTTCTCATACAAAACCGACGCTGCACTTTGGACTGGCGAAATCTTTGCGCGGATTTCTAGCCGCTGCGCGGCAAAACCGGCCGAGCTCTACACTTACTCTGCTTCGACCGCCGTGCGTGTGGCGCTGCTGAGCGCGGGTTTTTTCGTCGCGCACGGCGTCGGCACCGGACCGAAAACCGAGACCACGATCGCTTTCACCCAAGCGGAGAGTGCAACTCAGCATCCCTTGGCGCCAAAACTGCTAGACCCAAAGTGGCTCGCGCGCTGGCGCCGCAGCGGGGCAAAGTTCCCGGCGACGATTTCACAGGAAGAGAAAGCGCGCTTAACCACTCTGATCGAAAGCCATCGGCAATTTTTAAACGCGCGCTGAAAATAACGGGTTTTCAGGCTTTCCCGTGAAGTACGGCGCGGAGATTGCACCGCCGGGGCGTCCTTCGACTTCACTCAGGACAGGCTTCGGGCGCGGAGTAAAGAGTTTTTGATTAAGAAATTCTCCGAACTCTGCGTACTCCGTGCCTCTGTGGTGAATTCTTCTTCACAGGAAACCGCTAAGCTGGAATCGGACGGCTGTTGTGCATTACCCTTGTCCGCTTACGCCTTCTTTGCGACAATGGCCGCATGATCATCCTGCTTTCCAACGACGACGGCATCCAATCCGAAGGGCTCACCGCTCTGGAAAAGAGCCTCGCCAAACTCGGCGAGATCTACACGGTGGCGCCGGACCGGGCGCAAAGCTCGATGAGCCACGCGTTGACGCTGCACCGGCCGCTGCGCGTTCACGAACTAGGCCCACGACGAATGTCCGTTGATGGCACTCCCGTCGATTGCGTCAAGCTCGCGCTCACCGGTCTCTTGCCGGTTAAGCCCGATCTCGTCGTCTCAGGCATAAACAAAGGACCGAATCTCGGTGACGACATTATTTACTCAGGAACGGTTTCCGCGGCCATCGAGGGAACGCTCTTGGGAATTCCCGCCATCGCCGTTTCCCTCGTCACCTTTGAGAATTTTGATTTTAACGCCGCGGCGGAATTCACCGCGACGTTGATCGAGCGCATCCAACAGCCCGGCATACCGACGGGAACTTTGCTCAACGTCAACGTCCCCCATTTTCCGAAGGAACAACTCAAGGGCTGGAAATTAACTCGCATGGGCAAGCGCCACTACAGCGAAAACATCGTCGAGCGCGTCGACCCGCGCGGCGGTAAGTATTATTGGATCGGCGGCGACGACCTCGGTTTCGCCCATGACGACGGCACCGATTGCGTCGCGGTGCACGAAGGTTTTGTTTCGGTCACACCGTTGCAAGTCGATCTGACCGACCATAAGCTTTTAAATGACGCTCCGCTACGCCACTTTCCTTGGCCGTAAGCACGAGCGAATCATGCACGACGACGAAGATCATGGAGAGATCAGACTAGATAAATGGCTTTGGGCCGCGCGCTTCTTCAAGACTCGTTTGCTCGCCGAGGTAGCTATCAGAGGCGGCAAAATTGACATCAGGGGTGAGCGTGCGAAAGCGAACCGCATTGTCCACCTCGGCGACCGACTGAATATTCGCCGCGGTCCTTACGAGTGGACGATTATCGTCAAAGAGGCTTCCCGGCTGCGAGGTCCTGCACCGCAAGCGCAACTGCTTTACGAAGAGACCGAGGAAAGTGTTCGGAAACGCGAAGCCACGATTGCTCGAATGAAGCTCGAACGCGCGGCGGGCTTCGACGCGCCCGGCCGTCCGTCAAAACGAGACCGGCGCGAGATCGCCAAGTTCACCAAGCGCGGCTGGTAGCCGGTAGTGCGTTTTCGCCAAGCCACCTTGACTTAACACGTCGTAACCATTATTGGACTAGACTCAGAATTTAGGGAGGAGCCCATGTGCTCAAAACTGATCCTGCTCGGCATTTCGGTTTTCGTCTCGATCACGTTGACCTCGCCGCTATTCGCGCAGTCCGCACCGTATTTCCAAGGCAAAACCATTTTGCTCGTCCAAGGACGCGAGCCGGGCGGCACCGGCGCTCTGCGCGTCCAAGCGGCGATACCGTTTCTTAAGAAATATTTGCCGGGCGAACCGATCATCGTCACCCAGTTCATGCCCGGCGGCGGCGGTAGGAAGGCGACCAATTACGTCGCGCGAAACGCCAAGCCCGATGGCTTAACCCTCGGCAACGTCGGTTCAGGCTTGGTCGCCAATGCCGTGCTCGGCTCCACCGGCGTCGAGTACGATCTCGATAAACTCATCTATCTCGGCTCATCCAACAGCATGGCGCAGTATGTTTTCGGCTCGGTGGCCAAACTCGGTTTGGACAATTTGGAAAAGCTCCGCGCCCGTCCCGGCGTTCGCGTCGGCGCCCAGACCGTCGGGCATGATATTTATATTAACGGCCGGCTATTTTCCTGGATACTTGGACTCAAAGAACCGAAATTTGTCACCGGCTATTCGGGACCCGAGCTCGATCTGGCAATGGATCGCGGCGAGCTCGATGCGCGCGCCAATATTCCCGACACCGTCTTGCAACGCAACCCAGACTTCATCGATAAGAAGCAGCAAAACTTCCACGCGATCATCCAGATCCCCAAGGACGATCGTCATCCCCACCCCGCTTTCAACAAGCTGCCGGAACTTGAGAGTTTCGCCAAGAGCGATCGCGAGCGAAAAATCCTAACCATGTTTCGCACCTTCCGGCTGGTCGGCTCGCCTTACATCTTGCCGCCTGGCACCCCGGCGGAAGCGGTCAATCACTGGCGTGAGGCGATGCGCAAGACTTTTAGGGACCCGGCCTTTCTCAAGGAGTTCAAACGACTGTCGGCGGACGATGCGACCCCGCTGACACCGGAGGCGCAGGACAAAGCGATCAAAGACATCCCGCGCGACGCCGACGTGATCGCGCTTTTCAATAAAATCGCCGGCGCCGACCCTCTGCCGCCGCGGTAATTGAAATACCGTCGACGTACACAAACAAGGCTCAAGCGCGAATTAGACGTGACTTTAATACTCCATCACTCCAAGCTGCGATTTTCCAGGAACTCAACCGCATGATCGACGCGAAGCTTATCACCACGGCGCAAGAAATTCCCGGCTACCGGGTCACGAAAAATTTAGGCGTCGTGCGCGGAATCATCGTGCGCTCGCGTAGTATCGTCGGCAACATCGGCGCCAGCCTGCAAACGCTATTCGGCGGCAACATCACGATCTATACCGAGCTCTGTGAGAAAGCGCGCGATGACGCGCATCGTTTAATGGTCGACCACGCCGGGCAACTCGGCGCCAACGCGATCATCGGCGTGCGCTACGATGCGACAGAAATTGCTGACGGCGTGACTGAAGTGTTGGCGTATGGCACGGCGGTTTACGCCGAAGTCTTTCGCGGCTGATTCGGTAGTAGCGGAATATCTCTCGCAAAGGCGCTAAGGTTTTAAGAAAAAAATTCTTTTCCGAACTTGGCGCCTTTGCGCCTTTGCGTGAGGAATATCCGAGTCCTCGCAACCACTACAGAATATGACACCCGTCAAGCTTTGAATACGATGCCCCGGTCGGCGACGATATCGAACGGATATTGCGCCGGCTCGAGCGCGGTACCGCGCATTTTTTCAATCGTCAGCTTCCGCTGGTAGCGTCCTTCGACGAGTTCCATTTCGAGAGCAATGGTACCCGCGACCAAATATTCCTCGACGCCGCGTAGCTGCTTATCCGTCGAGTAAGTGGTGAGTAAATTCGTCGTACCGGCATTGGCCTGTAACGCGTAAATCAGTTGACGCGCTTGGTCCGGGTTGCGCGCCGCCAACAGCGGTCCAACCGGATCGATGACGACCCGCACCGCACCCATGCGCCCAATGTAAGTATTGAGATCGGCCGCCACTCGCTGTACGTCCACGCCTTTGCCGGGATCGCCCGCGCGCGCGCCGAAATAGGCCGAGGCGTCGAGAATCAAAAATTCCTTGGTTTCGATAAAGGGTGCGAGATCCCAGCCCAACGAGGTCGCCTGCTCGATGACATCGGCGGGCTTCTCGTCGATGGCGACATACAGGCACTTTTCTTTTTCCATCAGCCCGCGCACGAGAAACTGCACGCTTAGCACCGATTTCCCCGTCCCCGGCTGGCCCACCACCAGGTAAGTCTTGCCCTCCCGGAGCCCGCCTTCGATGAGCGCATCGAGCTCGGGAATCCCGGTCGGAATTCGTTTCCCACTCATAAATTGTTAGATCAAGTTTTTGAAAGCCGCGCAGCGCACAGATCAGTATTAAGCCACGCAGGCGATTCTATCGGTTAACGCCGGCGCGTTTTCTGAGCTCGGCTCGCACCCGTTCGATGTCGGCCGAGATCCGTTGCTGTAACTGTTTTTTCTGTTCTTTCGGTCCGCCAGCCTCAGCGTCATAACTCTGCAGCAGCGTGTTCGGCTCAGCCGACGACGACGTCAAGGCCGGCATCATCAATTCCGTTTGCGCCTGTACACCGCTCAGCCCGACTGTCACGCCGATCGGCGCGTGCGGTCGATTGCCGGGCGCCGCCGGCGTGGCAGACTTCAGGGTAGCGCTCTTGGAAAGATTTTGTACTTGAGTTTTGATCGCAGCGATCTCCGCATCACGGCTTTCGAGCGTGGCAATTTTCTCGCCTAGCTGGTTCTGCAACTGGTCGATCCGCGCACTTAACTCCTGGCCCATGCTGTCAATGCCCGCGCCGATCGCCTGCTGCTCGGCCAGCTGGCCTTGCAACGCCGTGAACTCGCTCATGACGCCGTCGCGCAGCTGCGCCGACTGAACCATTTCATTTACCAGCAGCGCGTGAGCTTGCTGCGTGCTCGACTCAGCTTGAACCAAACGCTGCGCGATCATGTGCAGCTCACCTTGCATCTCGCTCAACCGCGCATCGCGGCCTTCGCCATCTTGCTGCGCGCGCAGGAGACAGCTCTGGAGCTCGTGAATCTTCGCCCCAAAATTCTCATCGACATTAGCCAGGATCGATTGCGCCATGATAGTCGCGTGCTGGCCCAGCTCGGCTTTGAGGGCGGCAAGCTCGGCCCGCAGCCCTTCGGCAACCTGCTGTGCGCGCTGGGCTTCGGCGCCGCTCGACGACTGCGCCTGCTGGTAGATTAATTCGACTTGCGTCATCCGGTTGAGCAGTGTGCTTATATCAATTTGTAGCTGGCCAAAGTCGGCAGCCCTCTTCTCTCCCGCTTCGAATTTTTCACTCAAGCGGCTTTCCAGAGCCTCCGTGCGTGCCGCATGTTCTTCCGAACGCTTGGAAAATTCCGCCAACTTATCGCTTACCATGCTTAGTTGGGCACCGAGGCCACGGATTTCGGCGGCGCGACGGTCGAGGGTGCTAAGCGACGTAGTGAGCTTTTCTTGCAGTTCGCCGACTCGAACGGAAACCCGTTCTTCAAGTTGCCTGACCGCGAGATCGTCCCCGGGCGCGGCTGTTATGGACTGATCGAGCCGGGTTTTGAGCGCGCCAATCTCTGCCTTGAGATCCGCCGTGCCGATGAGAGCCGTCTGTTCAAGCCGTGCCATGCGCGCGTCAACTTCCCGACTCCAGCGGCTCTCTTGGTCGGCCGAGATCGCCGTCACGCTGGCCGCCGATTCGATTTGGCCAAGACGTTGCGCAAGTTCGGCGAGGTGATCATGTAAAGCGCCAATCTGGTTCGCGGCGGGAGTTCCCTGTCCGAGCTCAGCGCGCAGTTCGTCAAGTTGTTTCTGTACGCTTGCTTCAACCCATTGCGTGATCGTTGCCGCCGGGGTGTGGCTTTCGAGCGCCGCGACGAGCTGCGTCTTAAGCGTCGCGGTTTCCGCCTTGAGCCGATCGGCGACGATCTCTTCGACGCTTTGGCCCTGACTCGCCGCCTGCGTTTGGGCCTGCTGCACGGAATATTCCGCGCGCGCGATCCGGTCCGTCAAAAGCTTCAGCTCGAACTTGATATCGCCGAGATCGCTGCTGGCGCCGACCTGCGTTTGTTGTTGAATCCGACTTTCGAACTGGTGAAGCTTGCCGCGAATCGCCGCTTCGAGCTGCTCGACATGAATGTGATCCGAGGCCAATTGCCGTTGACTCTCGCCGACTCGCTGCAACTCGACTTTAAGCGCGTCGAGGTCCGCGCTGCCTCTACCGTCATTGGCTGACTCACTTTTCTGCAGCGCGCGGATTTGCCCGAGCAAACTCTCCTCGAGCCGCTTGATCTGCTCGCAGCGTTGCGCCTCACTGGTCGCCAACGCTTGTGCCAAACCTAGGTCTGCCGCGGCTCGGCCTACCAGCCAACCATACAGCAAGTCTTTCCCGCCACCCAAACTGCTTTCCGCAGCTCCGGGAATATCTTTTCCTTCTTCAGGGAGTCCCACGGACCACGCTCCTTGCCATGCGAGAATTAACCGGTACTCCGCACAAGCCGATAGGATTCACCGGGTATTCTCAAGCCAAAAATATGCCACCTAGGTCAAATGCGCTTACTTAACAAAATCCACCGATTACCATTCCGGCTTCGCATAGTTGCCGTGCGTCATTGAACGCAATTGGACTAGTTAGCACCATAATGTGCCAACAACGGAGAGCATTGGCGCAGCCGGGATAAGACTCCCTCGGCAAGTCAAATAATTTCCATCGTGCGCTCCGTCAAGACGGCATTACCTACACCAGCCAAACGTAGAGTAACGCCGATGACTGCCCGAAATTACGTGAGAACTCCCGAACGGCTAGGCGGTTTGCCTGCGTGCGCAGATCTCCGCAACCCGCGCGGTGTGGCTATTTTCATCGATGCCAAGTCGAAACTTTTGCGCCTCTTGTACAGTTTTGTGGTTTTTCCGCCCAGCTTGTCAATTTTCGTACGCCTAAGTTGTTGAAATTCCCATGTTTATCCTAGTGGCAATTATCTTGCTTTATTATTTTGCTTCGGAGTGTAGTCCGGCGTGGTTAGTTTATTGATATGGATCTTCAGGATTTTGTCTGAAGCAGGGCTCGGAGATTGCACCGCCTAGGCGCGCTTCGACGTCGCTCAGGACAGACTCCGGGCGCGCCGTAAAGAGTTTTTGATTAAAAAATACTCCGAACTCTTTGCCTCTGTGGTGAATACTCTTTCACGGGAAACCCGGAAGAGCTTTGGAAATTGCAATTGGGTCGGCTCAGCCGAATCGGAAAGAGAAAGGCGGTCACGATGGCGGCGAGAAAGATTCTGTTGGTCGATGATTCAGAAACCGTACTGCTGATAGAACAGATGATCCTGAAAGAGGAACCTTACCAGCTGATCACCGCGAAGAATGGCAAGGAAGGAGTCGAAAAGGCGCTTGAAACCAGACCGGACCTAATTCTGATGGATGTCGTCATGCCGGAAATGAACGGCTTCGAGGCGGTAAGATGGTTGCGCCAGCGCGACGCGACTCGTGCGGTTCCGATCGTCATGGTCACCACCAAAGCCGAGGCCGAAAGCATGGAAGCCGGCTACCAAAGCGGCTGCAGCGATTATATTACCAAGCCGATCGATTCCACCGAACTTCTGACCAAAGTCCGACACATACTCCGCGACTAATCGGGAATTTGCCGCAATGAAAATTTTTAACGGGCCCCAAAAGGCCGCCGACAGCGCGCCTTCGGCGAGCCGGCGCGAGGCAAGCACCAAAGCGCAGCGCGACAGCCAGAGCCTAACCCAGATAGAGCAGGAGCTCCGGCAACTCAAGGTACAGGTTGCAAGTCTCACACAGGACCTCGAAGCTTGCCGCGCCGAGCTTACCGCCGCCGAACTTGCGGCCGGCGTCTTGCAGCGCCATGAGCCCCAAGGCAAACCGTTTGCCTTGGTCGAGCCGCGGAACGACAGCTTGATTAATCTATTCATCGCCGCCGCGCGACTGCACGCGAGCCTCGACCGGGCGGGCGTGCTCGCGGCGATCCGGGAAATTTTAAGCGACCTCATCGGTTCTCAAGCGATGGCGGTTTTTGAGGTCGATGCTGCTGGCGACGCATTATCGCTAGTAGAATCCATCGGTGTCGACGCCAATTCCATGCGCCGCATTGCGCTTGGCACCGATCTAATCGGCACCGTCGCGAAAACCGGCGCGGCCTATTTTAGCGACGACGCCGAGAGTAAAGTCGTCGCCTGCGTGCCGCTCAAGATCGGCGCGTCGGTCACCGGCGCCATCGTGCTCTTTCGCCTACTCGAACAAAAGCAGCAGCTGGAAATGAGCGATCGCGAGCTGCTCGATTTCATGTCAACCCATGCGGCCTTGGCGCTGTATCGCACCGCGCCACTGGCGCAGGGGCGGGATTCTCGTGGGGCGTACGCATGAAGAACCCGGTCGGCAGCCAAACCAGAGCCACGCTCGACCGAGTCTCGCAGTCAGCACGCTGCGCTGCCCCCCTCGCCGCCGATGCCGCGGCGCCCGCTGACCAGGATGGCTCGCGCAAAAAAATCTATCTCCACCCAGGCCAGCTCTACGCCACCCGCGAAAGTTCGCTGGTGACGACAATCCTCGGCTCCTGCGTCGCGGTATGCTTGTACGATCCCGTCACACAGATCGGCGGCGTCAACCACTTTCTCCTGCCGGTCGCCGGCACTGACGGACAAAAATCGCCGCGCTTTGGCAACTTTGCCGTGCCCGATTTAGTCGGCAAGGTCGTCAAGCTTGGCGCCCAACACGATCGGCTTCAGGCCAAACTGTTCGGCGGGGCTAACGTCATCGAGGCCTTTCGCGACCGGGAAAATCATTTGGGCGCGCAGAACGTGCGTATCGCCCGCGAACTACTCGCCGCCGAAGCGATTCCGGTCATCGGCGAAGACGTCGGTGGTCACAAAGGGCGAAAGCTAGTTTTTCTTACCGACAACGGCTCCGCATGGATCAAGGAGCTATAAGGACGCTCGGCATGGAAATCGATATCGATTATGAAGCGATTTTAAGAACCTTCTTGGCTGAGTCCGAAGAGGACGTCGGCAAGATGGAAGCGGCGCTCCTCTCCCTCGAGGCCGATCCCCAGAATCAGAAACTGCTCGACGCGATCTTCCGCGGTGCGCATACGCTCAAAGGCAACGCCGGCAGTTTAGGGTTTCCCAGGGTTGCCGGCTTTGCCCATGTCTTCGAAGAATTGCTGCAGCGGTTTCGTAATCGCACTCTGGCGGTGACCCAGGAGCGAATTACCCTTTTACTGCGCGCCGTCGACGCGCTCCGGCAAATGATCCCGGAAGCCATCGCAGGGGCCGAGGAGCTGCAACCCTTACATGTAAATCTTTTGCATCAACTGGCTGATGGAAATCCCGCGGCGAAGCATGAAGAGGTGCACACCGCGTCAGCGGATCACGGCGAGCGCAGAAGGCTCTTTGGACGGCGCCAAGAGGATGTCCAGGCCTGGATCGAGCGCGCCGACACCGCGCGCGTCGATATCGCTAAGTTAGACCGCATGCTCAATCTCGCCGGCGAAATCGCCGTCGCCCATGGACGGCTACGTCAGGTTTTGGAACTCGCCGCTCGGCAAGGCGGTCAAGCGCTCGAAGCGCACGAGCAATTGGAACGCCTTTCCCTCGATCTCCAAGAACAAATCATGAAAGTGCGCATGGTGCCGGTGGGACCGATTTTTCGCCAGTACTTGCGCATCGTGCGCGACGTGGCGCAAGCCAATGGCAAAGCCGCCCGTCTGGTGCTTGAAGGCGAAGACGTCGAAGTCGATCTGAGCATGGTCGAGCACTTGAAGGACCCGCTCACGCACATGATTCGCAACGCCTTGGATCACGGCATCGAAGATCCGGAGAGTCGCCGCACCCAGGGCAAAGATCCCTGCGGCGTCATCATGATCAAGGCGCATCATGACGGTGCCACGATCGTCATCGAGCTCACCGACGACGGCGCGGGTCTGAACCGCGAACGAATCGCCAAGCGAGTCCGAGCGATGCGAACGGTTGGCGATTCCGACTCCCTCTCAGACCCAGAGCTTTACAAGTTCATTTTCGAGCCGGGCTTCTCCACCGCCGAAAAGATCACCGATCTCTCCGGCCGCGGCGTCGGCATGGATGTCGTCAAGCGCAACATCGAAGCGCTGCGCGGCGCCATCACCGTCGACAGCCGCCAAGGCCAGGGTACGTCGATCACAATCCGCCTGCCGCTGACGTTAGCGATTATCGAAGGGTTCGCGGTTGGGGTCGGCTCGGAAACCTACATCCTGCCGCTGCATTGCGTACGTGAATGTCTGACCATGCCCGACGATCATCAGCGCAACGATGATGCTTGTGGCGTCATCAACCTGCGAGGGTTACCGGTGCCCTACCTGCGCCTGCGCAATTGGTACGCTTTGCCGGGAAATCGTCCGGCGCGCGAAAGCATCGTAGTGATCGAAGAAAACGGCATGCAGGCGGGCCTGGCCGTCGATCAACTGTACGGCGCACACCAAACCGTGATCAAGCCGCTTGGAGGTCATCTTAAAAATCTTCCCGGTATCGCCGGCTCGGCGATACTCGGCAGCGGGCGGGTCGCTTTGATCGTCGACGTCGGCGCGCTGATGCGTGACGCTATGCGATCGCGGACGGCGGAGCTAAACGGCTTTAAGGAATTTGGGCAAGAGACCCAGGACTCCAGTCTCTCGTAATTGGAAAGGAATTAAATATCGCGGGGCGCAAATTGAATTTAGCCAAGCAACTCTATGGATCAGGGACTTAAGCCATGTCCACGAAGCGCAATCCAACGTCCGACTTGCATTTGGCAATCGGCCGAGCGCACTGGCGCAAACAGCAACGGCAGGAAAAACCAATTCAGACATCGGGCGTAAAGGAGAATCGCCGTGGTCAACACTGGGAGTAACCAGCAGACACAGCACCTAACCTTTCATCTCGCCGGCGAGGAGTACGCCGTCGGCATTTTGAAGGTCAAAGAGATCATCGAGTACGGCACTCTGACCGTCGTGCCGCAAACTCCGCCGTCCGTCCGGGGCGTGATCAATCTACGTGGCAACGTCGTTCCCGTCATCGATCTCGCCATCAAGTTCGGTATGGCCCAATCGCCGATCACCAACCGCACCTGTATCGTCATCGTCGAGGTGACGCTGGACGGCGAGCAGGCCGTCATGGGCGTCATTGCCGACTCGGTGAGCCAAGTCATCGATCTGCCCCCCAGTGAAATCCTGCCGCCGCCAGCCTTCGGCACCCGGATCAAAGCGGACTTTCTCCACGGTATGGCCAAAGCCGACAAAAAATTCTTCCTGATTCTCGACATCGACAAAGTGCTTGCCACCGACGAGCCGAGCGGTCATGGCGCCATCAACCGTCTCGGGACGGAAGCGCAGACCGGCAAAGAGCTGCCCCAGTAGAATTTTAGAGGAGCGAAAATCATGCTGAGAACTCTGACAAGATCAGTCAATCTATCGACCAAAATCTACTTACTCTGTGCGGTCTTCACCGCCGGGTATGTATTGACTGGCGCGCTGGTCTATTCCGCACTCGGCGCCGCGGCCGTGACACAGCTGTATTATGTCTTCGCATTGGGCGGCGCCTTCATTGTATTCGGTTGTTTTCTCGGCTGGTATCTGTCCGATGGCATTGGTCGGCCATTGCTCAATTTCGCCAACCGGCTGGAAAGCCTCAATCATGGCGACGCCGGCTTATTGAAATGGATCAAGGCCGTCGATCGACGCGATGAGCTTGGCGCCGTGGCGCGCGCGTTTAATAGCTTCGCCGACCGGCTCATGCAAATCATCGGCGAAGTACTCGCCGCCGCAAGCGCGCTATCGACGGCGGCTGCGCAGATTGCACAATCCGCGCAAACCCTGAGTCAGGGTACCGCCGATCAAGCCGCCTCGGTGCAAGAAACCTCCGCAAGTCTTCAACAGATGAACGCTTCGATTACCCAGAACGCGGAAAATTCCCGACAGATGGAGCAGATGGCATTTGACGGCGTCAAAGGCGTCGATGAATCGAGCCGGACCGCGACCCAGTCGGTCACAGCGATGAAAACCATCGCCGAGAAAAATACCATCATCGAAGCGATCGCTTATCAAACCAATTTATTGGCGCTCAATGCGGCGATCGAAGCCGCCCGCGCCGGTGAACATGGCAAAGGCTTCGCGGTGGTCGCCACTGAAGTCAGAAAATTGGCCGAAAGAAGCCAGGAAGCCGCCAAGGAGATCGCTCATCTTACCACTTCCAGCGTCAATATTGCCGAGCGCTCAGGCACGCTGCTCAGAGAGCTGGCGCCAGCGATCAAGAAAACCGCCGAACTGGTTCAGGAAGTGGCCACGGCTTCACGCGAACAAGCCAGCGGCGTGGCGCAGGTCAACCGGGCGATGGCCGAGGTCGATCACGCGGCGCAGCGCAACGCGGGCGCGGCGGAGCAATTGACCGCCACCGCGGCGCAGATGGCCGTTCAGGCCGAACAGCTCGAACGGCTCATGGATTTCTTCAAAGGGAAAAATCGCCCTGGACCAGCCACTACAGGCAAATCTAACGACGCCTTCCAAACTCTCGACGGCTTTTCCACGCCACGACAAGAGCGCGTCAAATCACCGGCCGCTTCGGCGCGGCGCAGCAAGACCGCACACCAAGACGGTGTCGAGACGCCCGGCCTATTTTCGAAAAGATCGAAGGCCGCGACTCCAAATGGCGAAACACCAGGGCAGGCGAGCGAGCAGTTCACAAGATTTTAAGAATGAGCCAACGGCAGAGTGCTTCGATACGAAAAAAACATTCCACGTGGCTGAGCTAATCCTATCGACGCGCGGGTACAAAGGAGTGCGACATGAAGTTAGTCCGTCAAAGCCTTAAGCTAAAAGTCGCGGCAGCAATCGCCGCAACCTTGATCTTGGTGCTCGGTATAGGCACCTGGATCAATATCTCATTATTCAGCGAAGAGTATCTCAACTGGTTACAAGCGCGCGCCGAGGTCGTCGCCAAACCGCTCCAGCAGCGCATTCGCGACGTGCTCTCTCAAGTCGGTTACAATCCGTCGGTGTTCATCGTGCTCACCGGCGACATTGAAATACTCATGAAAGAAAATCCGGAACTCTCTCGGGTCGCAATCTTCGATCAAACCGGCAAGCTAGCGGCCGACAGCGACAAGACCCCAAACAAACATCAGGACGCCAATGGGCGGGTTCAGCGAATTATCGAACGGCAGCCGCAGCGAACCACAACTCTGCAGATCGGCGATAACTATTACACGCTGCTGGCCATTAAGCATGAAAAAGCCACGCTGTACTTGTCCTTGGTTTCACGCGGAGAGATTGTCAAGGCCGCTAGCTCGCGGGTGACCCGCACATTTTTCCTTTTGGCGCTGATCTCCCTGGTCGTCGCCGGCATCGGCGTCTATATCGTCATCCAACACTGGGTCTCCAGACCGATCCAAAACCTCGCGCTCCTTGCCGACGCCGTGGCCCGGGGCGACTTGACCCAAGTGCCGGGTCGCATCCATGACGACGAGATCGGCGAATTGGCAAAAGTGTTCACTAAGATGGTCGAAGGGCTACGGAGCATGACCTATCAGGTCAAGTCGGCCGCCGAAGACATGGTTTCGGCTTCCAGTCAGGTTTCCTCGTCGGCACAACAGTTATCGCGGGGCACCAGCGAACAAGCTGCATCGGTCGAAGAAACGACTTCCAGTCTCGAACAGATGAGCGCCTCGATCACCCAGAACGCGGACAACTCCAGACTGATGGAACAAATGGCCAATCAAGGCGCCCATGAGATGGCTCAGTGCAGCCAAGTGGTGATCGAATCGGTTCACGCCATGCAATCGATCGCCGAGAAAATCTCCATCGTCGAGGAAATTGCCTATCAGACGAACCTGCTAGCGCTCAATGCCGCCATCGAAGCCGCCCGCGCCGGCGAGCATGGCAAAGGCTTCGCCGTCGTCGCCACCGAAGTCAGGAAGCTCGCCGAACGCAGCCAGGTCGCGGCGCAAGAGATTGGCGCTTTGGCAGCCAAAAGCGTCGGCACCGCGGAACGTTCCGGTGAAGCCCTCAGAGCGTTGGTGCCATCGATCAGAAAAACCGCCGAGCTAGTGCAAGAAGTCGCCACCGCGTCGAGAGAACAGTCCGCCGGGGTGTCCCAGGTCAACCGAGCCATGGGCCAAGTCGATCAAGTCACTCAAGCCAGCGCCTCGGCCGCCGAAGAGCTGTCCGCGACCGCCGAACAGGTAGCCGATCAAGCGGCCAAGCTGCAAAATATCATCAGCCGCTTCCGCTTGGACGGAATGAAACTTGCTCCGATAGCCGTAAGCGCTCTGTCCCGATCGGCAACTCGTGTGTCAAGCCAGCGAATTGGCGCGGAACTACCGCGCGCCGACAAGGAATACCGAGCGACGAGATCAGGGCCATCCATGGGGACAGCCTCTCGGGTTGACCCCGGAGAAACAAGCTTGGACGGAATCGAGGAATTATGAACGGGCGACTAAACGGCGCAATTCACGTCCTGATAACAAGGCCACTTGGGTGAGAATAGCGAGTGCAGACCAGCAGCTGCAATGATGCATAATCATCCGGATATCGAAACGGCGCTCCAACCGATCACGGAGCAAGAGTTTAGCCGGTTTCAAAAGCTGATCTACGGCGTCGCCGGCATTCACCTCGCGCCGCACAAGAAAGCTTTGCTCGAAGCGCGCTTAAGCAAGCACATTCGTGAGTTGGGACTCGATTCCTTTGACGCCTACTACAAGCACGTCGTCGCCGCGGGCCAAGACGACGAACTCGTTCGCTTGCTCGATCGGGTGTCGACCAACGAAACTCATTTTTTTCGCGAGCCGCGGCAGTTTGAGTTTCTTGAAAGCCGGGTCTTTGAGGAATGGCGCGAAACGGCGGCCGCGGGTATCAAGCCGAAACGGATTCGCCTGTGGAGCGCCGGCTGCTCCAGCGGCGAGGAGCCCTACTCCATCGCCATGTTGCTGTTGGATCATTTTCCGCAGCACAACGGTTGGGAACTGGAAATTTTCGCCACCGATCTTTCGACCAGGATACTCGACAAAGCCCAAGCCGCAATTTGGCCCGTCGTTAAGGCAAAAGAAATTCCCGAGAAATATTTGCAGCGCTTTATGTTGCGCGGCACCGGCTCACAGGATGGCAAGATGAAGGCGGGCGCGGAAATCCGCTCATTGATCCAGTTCGAACGGCTCAATCTCAATGACGAACGCTACCCGATCGCCGGCCGGTTCGACGCGATTTTTTGCCGCAACGTCTTGATCTACTTCGATACCCGATCGCGCACCCGTGTCATCGAGCGGTTGATCGACCATCTAGCGCCCTCGGGCTACTTGTTCGTCGGTCACGCGGAAAGTCTGAGCGGCATTACCGACCGTGCGCGCCATGTCATGCCGACAGTTTATCGATTGAACGCGGATGAACCGCGCAATCTAGACAGCCGAGGCGCGGAACTTTAGAAAGCGGCATGACCAAACGATGAATAACCCTCGGGAAAACACGTTGCATGTGCTGGTGGTCGACGATTCCGCCGTGGTGCGCGAGGTGATGACCGCCGTGCTGTCACAAGAGCCGGGCTTCAGCGTGGCGGTGGCGGCCGATCCGTTTATCGCCATGAACAAAATGAAGCAGCGCCGGCCGGACGTCATCATCCTCGATCTCGAGATGCCGCGCATGGACGGTCTTACCTTCCTGCAAAAGATTGTCAGGGAAGATCCGATCCCGGTCGTCATCTGCTCGGCGCTCACCGGCCAGGAAACTTCCATCGGCTTGCAAGCGTTGGATGAAGGCGCCGTGGAGGTCGTCACCAAGCCGCGTTTGGGCGTAAAAGAGTTCCTCTATGAGTCCGCCGTAACACTGATCGACGCGGTGCGCGCCGCCGACAGGTCGCGAAAAAAAATCCCGCGCGTCGCCAATCCAGCACCGTCACCGCGCCTGAGCGCCGATGCTGTGCTGGCGCACAAAACCGGCGGCAACCTTGCGCTCACCACCGATAAAGTGGTCGCCGTCGGCGCTTCCACCGGCGGCACCGAGGCGTTGCGGGCGATTCTCGAGGCGATGCCGCCGGACGCGCCGGGATTGGTGATCGTGCAGCACATGCCGGAGGGATTCACCAGCGCTTTCGCCCAGCGGCTCAGCCAAACTTGCCGCATCGATGTCAAGGAAGCCGCGACTGGCGATCGGATCGTTTCAGGACGCGCACTGATCGCACCGGGCAACCGCCATACGTTAGTCCGGCGCAGCGGCGCGGTTTACATGATTGAGGTCGTCGACGGGCCGCTGGTCTCGCGCCACCGGCCCAGCGTCGATGTCCTGTTTCGCTCGGTGGCTCAAACGGTCGGCCCCAACGCCATCGGCGTCATCATGACGGGAATGGGCAGCGATGGCGCGGACGGACTCTTGGAAATGAAGCAGGCCGGAGCTTTGACGATCGCTCAGGACGAAGCATCCTGCGTGGTCTTCGGCATGCCCAAAGAAGCGATCGACCGTGGCGCGGTGGATCAAGTTGTCGGACTCGGACAGATACCCCGTTGTATTTTGAACCGGCTGAAAGAGAACCAGAACACGATTAATGTCAGATGAACTGAAAACCAAGGAGAACATATGGAAGCCAATGGAACGAAGGTTCGCGTCCTAGCGGTCGACGACTCAAAAACCATGCTAGCGATGATGTCCGCTTACCTGAAAGGCAGCAACTTCGAACTGGTGGCCACGGCCAACAGCGGTCCCGAAGCTTTGGAGAAGTACAAGGAGCACAAACCTCAGCTGGTGCTCTTGGATGTCGTCATGCCTGAGATCACGGGGCTCGAAATCCTCGAAAAGATCCTCGGAGCGGATACCAGCGCCTGCGTGGTCATGGTCAGCTCGCTCGGCACGGAAAACACCGTGCAAGATTGTCTGAAAAAAGGCGCCAAGAGTTTCGTGCAAAAACCGATTCAGAAAGATGGCATGCTGGCGACCCTCAAAACCGTCTGTCAGGAAGCCGGGGTGGCGCTATGAGCGCAAAGTTTTTCGGCCAGTATCTACTCGAGAAGGGGCGGATCACTTCCCATCAGCTCTTGGAAGCGTTGGAATTTCAGAAGAACGTCAAGCCACCGGTCGGCGTCCTAGCTCTCGAGCGAGGGGTCCTCACTGACGAACAAATCAAAATGGTATTGGCACGGCAGTCGCACAGCGACAAACGCTTTGGCGAATTGGCGGTTTCCATGGGCTTGCTCAGGCAAGCGCAGATCGAGGAGCTGTTACAGCGGCAAACCGGCCACAAAATTTATCTCGGCGAAGCATTGATCGTCAAAGGCTTTATCAGCGTCGAGGTTCTCGCCAAGGAACTAAAAGATTATCAAAAGGAAGAAGACCGCGTCGCCCTCCAGGTCGCCGCCGCTTTCAACGCGGTCGCCAACAAACAGATCGTCAAGACCTTTACCGATTTGATGGTGATGATGTTCACCGATTTCGGCGGCCAGCAAGACGTCAAAGTCGTGCAGTGCGAGACCGGCAAGGAAAACGTCAGGCTCTTCCGCTGGGTCATTTCCCAAAAGATCGCCGGTGAAAACGTCGAGTTCAACTGCTTGCTGTCGGTGCCGCCGAAGCTCATGCTGCAAATGGCATCGACGATGTTGGACCAAAACATCATCACAGCCGATGAGCTGGCGCTCGACGCAACTAAAGAATTCGTCAACATCGCCAACGGCAACGCCTGCGCCAAACTTTCCGAAGACGGCGTCACGCTAACCATGCAACCGCCGGAAGTTTACGAAACGACAACCAAGCCCTATCCATTTCAAAACAAAGAGATCGTCTGTGTCCATCTCGCCGCGCCGGATTCAAAACTAGAGGTGGCGTTTGAGTTTTGAGCCGCACCGCAAATATTCGCCGCGGCGGTTATTATAATGATTGGGTCTATAGGCTTTCCTGTGAAGCACGGCCTGGAGATTGCGCCGCCGAGGCGTCCTTCGACTTCACTCAGGACAGGCTTCGGGCGCTGAGTAAAGAAATTTTGATCAAGAAATTCTCCTAACTCTGCGAACTCTGTGGTCCTGAGAAAAAATTGATTTGTCGTAATCTGGATTGATCCTAGGCGTCGGTGTTTTTTCTTTTTAGAAAAAATCTACCTGCGCCGTAATTATTCTGATGCGAACCGTTGAACCGCTGTTGAGCGG
>Ga0208454_1000133_pt1 | contig 52086 bp, 95 predicted proteins | sample EasRivMeERMZT100_FD_187530 | JGI IMG/M metagenome (GOLD analysis project Ga0208454, IMG submission 187530) | Soil microbial communities from meander-bound floodplain in the East River, Colorado, USA - East River MetaG ERMZT100 (SPAdes) (version 2) | ecosystem: Environmental > Terrestrial > Soil...
ACCTGACATGACATTTTGTGCGCGTGATAGCCACGTATCCAGGCTTCTGTCTGCGTTGAATGCTTGGTGGGACCGTTGCCACGGCCGCGCCCCAACCTAGGATTGGAATATCACATGAACATCAAGCCACTCGACGAGACCGATCCGCTACCCGCGGTGCCTAACAAGCCTACGGAGCCTCAACCGCCGCCCGGGCCGGAGCCCGATCCGTGGGAGATTGGTGAATGGCCGTTTCCATCCGTTCCGCTTGAGAACAGTTGATGGACATCCTGGACAGGCTACGAACTGCGCTGCCCATAGACATGCCGCTGGATGGTTATCGCAAGCTGCGACTACTGCAAGACTGCATCGACGAAATAGTGAAGCTACGGCGTCTTAGTCACCGACTGGACGTAGGAGATGCAGGCTTGGTAGCCGGCGCGGAGTCTGTCGGCTTCACTCGCGAGTTCGATAAGAACAATTCCATCTGAGGCAGAAACGGTGGAGGTACTTCCAGCATCTGCGGCGGGTTGGGCAACCGGGGGCACACTACTTCGACTGGCGTTGTTGCGCAGCCGGGCAATAGCGCGGTCACGATCAGCAGTGATCCGGCGTAGTTCAGCTTTGTACACATCTTCGGCCACCTTTGCATCGGATTGCCAATTCTCTTCGACCTGTCGTGCTTGTTGCGTGGCTTTTAGAACTGCTGCTTGGTGAACGGCTTCACACTCGGCTCTACCCTGAGCGACAGCTTGGCGCCTATCATATAGATGCCAAGCGAACGCAAGTGATAGGCTGCCTGCAATAAGTGCAGCCCATCCCCACGTCGGGATCAGTCTAAGCAGTAGTTGAATCATGCAAGCCCTTGGGTATAGCTCACTGGCCCGTCTCCGAAGTGAGCGGTTAGAACTTCTCGCTTCGCCATTTCACCCATAGCCGGGAATGATATATGAACCCACTGGCCCTCTGCTATGAGTTGCTTGAACTTCAGATCCATGTGTTCGAGGATGTAGTGGGCGACCTTGATCGGTGGACCGAACTCTGGTGCCTTGAAGTCTGCCGCCAGCCCCTGGACATGATCGCTCGTTGGTGCCCCGCCTACAGCCCGATTGACTTCTGGGGATCGGTAGCCGCTGGTGACGAACACCGGGCAACCTAGGGAGTCCCTGACCGCCTGCATGTTTGGCATAAGGATGTTCTTCAGGTTCGCCAATTGGATCGCGTGCGGCATGTTATCGAGCCCCTTTCGGACGGCCGTATCGGACAACAAGAACTCTGACAACCAAAACGACGGCGTAACCTTTTCATCGATCATAACGACTCCTTGCGCTCGATTACTTCTTTCGGATTCGGGATCAGCAAGCATGAAGCTCTGCTCCACTTCAGCGGGTACGTGTTAGGCTTGTCGTTGACTTCGGCGGCCATCCTGATGCACTCTCTCTGTTTCGTCAGGAATCACTCCTATAGCTACGCCCTTGATACTGCCGTCCGCGAAGATTCCTACTATGAACAGTAGGGACCACATGGCTCAATCTCTTCGACGGTGTTGTCATACATAACCGGTCGCTCCAGTTCCATGACCTTGATCGCTATCCCGACGAAGCCCGCACTCAACGCAAGCGCAGCGATCTGCCGTGCCATCGCTTCCGCGCCGGCATTGAAAGCGTCTTCAAGAGTCACGTATCCTCCACCACAGGAGGTTTCGCTTGCCACGCCTTGATGCCCTCCAAGAGTACCAGGGAACCGCTCCACGTCAGGGCATAGATCATGGTGAATTCCCACGTCAGCCTTCCGTTGATCGTCTCGACCATAAGAGCCCAAGTATGAGCCGCGCAAGCGATGAACGCAAACAAGCCGCCCTTCGACAGTTTGCCTTTGTCGTCCCGGAGGAATTCCGATGCGTCGAAATCGTCGGATTTTTGGGCCTTTGCGAGTACCCAGACGAATGCGCCGAATATCGCTATGAAGCCTACCAGCGGGATCAGAACGTTAATTGTCAGTGACGAGATGAGCGCTTGTAGATAACTGTCGTTCTCCTGAGCGTTCACGGCATGCTCATCTCGGCCGTGGGTCGCGCTGCAACTGTTCAATAGAACGCATGACCACGCTTTGCCTTTCTTCGATCCGCGTGACGCGCGCTTCCATCCCGAGTATGTAATTCTCTAAACGACTGGCCATAGCAGTATTTGATTTTGCCAAGTCGCTAAGGCTGGATTGCACCATCAGCGCGGCTATCGGAAGCATAAGCGACCACACCGCGAACCCGATACCGGCAACCCGCATCCAGAATTGACTACGCTGCTCGTCATCGTCCATATCAATCTACCTCAAGCCCTGCAATCGCGGGACTGCGATGTCGCCGAACGCGACACCAAGCACGATCAATATGCAGATCAGGATCGCGCAGACTTTGATGATAGTCCTGAACGGTTCGGGAATTGGAAGCATTCCTACGAGCCAGTACAAGAGACCGGCCACGATGGCGAAGATGATGATGGTGATGAGAAGGGAAATCATGACTTACCCTTCACTCAATCCCACAACAATGCGGCATTCTTGGCTCCTTCTTGGGAGGCGTCTATTGTCAACTCTTACAGGTTAACAGTATGCGACCATTACGTAGTCATCAATTCACAGACCGACAGACTTCGTGCCAGTTCGTACCGTCGCAGACGAGCGTAGCTGTATCGTCAGTCGTTGCTGAAAGGTCTCCAGCGAGTTTTAGGTTCCCGCCATCCGTCAGCACTGCGCCGCTTCCTGAAAAAACCAGCGTTACAGTCCTGCCTGCCTGATTCGTTGCAGGTATGCTTGTGATTGCGTTCGCGCCGCTGATCGAGAAGATGCTACCGAGAACAGGCAGCGTCATGGTCGCTGTAGACGCTACCGTCTGCACGCCGTTACCGACAACTGGCGGCGCGGTTCCTGTGGTAGCGAGATAGATATTGCTATCTGGGCATATCGAAACGTCGTAGTTTCCTGCTCCAATACCAATTCGGCCAGATTGAGCGAACGCCCCAGGCGACAGGAAGGTGTTCTCGGATACAGACCCTCGTAGGGAATGATTTACTCCGATGTCATAAGCGCCTGCGCCCTGACCCGATCCTATGCACTTGTTCCCGCGAATCGTGAACTCGCGTATGTAGTCTACGTAGATGCTGTAATCGTTGGAATTCACGATGATGTTATCGCATATATCTACACCAGTGACCGGGCTTCCGCTCGCATACACGGCAGCAATTCCGTGTGCCCCTGCGGTCGGACCAGTATTGATAACGGTATTCCTGCTGATGACCACTTGGCCATAACCTGCACCAACTCCGGTCCATATGCCAAAGCCTATGCAGGAATCTACATAGTTGTCTGTGCATTCACCAACGGACAACTCAATTGCATAGGCATTTTTCACTCGATTATTGTGTATCTTGCAGCCTCCGCCATTAGTGGCGGCGTTGAAATTGAGTGCATTGAACCGAGTATCATGCACGTTGTTGTTGTGGAATACTATGTTCTTCGACGAGGCATCGAAGAAAAATGCGTACACCGCTTCACCGTTGAATCCGAAAATGTCGAGACCTTCTACTAGCACGTTTGCTGGGTTCCATGCTGCTATGCCCTTCGTATTCATCTGATTCGCAAAGTCGGAAACATTGGGCGTACCGGTCCAATCTGCGCTGACCTTCCCTGTTCCATGAACCAAAAATCCCGACCTTGCGGCAGCAGTAGACGAGCCGAATTCGATGAATCCTCGCTCAACGTATGGAGACGATGTGCTCCACCCAGTCTGGTACGACGCTGCAACCATCGAGACTGACTTCACCCACCCGTCTATATGCCACTCGACGTTATCAACGTCGTAAGCTGTGAAACGGCCGCCAGTATTGATAACCGTCGCGCCCTTCTCAACCACGATTTTGCTATTCGCAGGTATTGCTATATCGTCTGCTAGGTTATACGTCACGCCGGATACGAAGCGGATGTAGCCACTGGCCGCGAGGATGGTCTCGACCTGAGCGGCCGTCACCGTAGAAGGCAACACAGAACCAGTAGCAGATTCTAGAGCATCAAAATTCGCATCCAGTTTGTTAGCGTTGGCCGGGCTCGTCAGCGTGGCGAAGATGTGCGGTAGTGGCATGTTATTTCCTATCGTTTTATGACAGTCATTCGAAGCGCTAGATTGCTGGTAACTATTTCGATTCCAACTACGCTTGCACCAGGTATCGTGCGCAGTATAGATTCAGCCGCGACACTGTGACCGTCGTCCAATTCAAGTGACCATACATGAGACTCAGTGAATGTGCGCGACTCTCCTGGCCCCATGTTTTCGACCTGTGAGATACCGTCATCCAATGGCCCTACAAGTATCCCGCCGCCCGGCAAACCGTCGCCCGTCTCGACAATTGATAGGAACGCAACGACATCCAGCGATAGCGTGTCAGTCGGTGTCGTAACCCTGCGCTGAGACGCGAGACTAAACTCAATAGTTACGACACCGCCGCTAGTGTTGTAGTATGAAGTCTGGCCGAGTTTCCGATCCTGTATGCTCGGTATCGTTGTTGTCCACGTGTCAGTTTCAACAACGGTAGTAATCACCTCCGTCATCGACCCCTGTGCAATACCTGTCGTTTGCACCAGCGGTTGAATCGGAATAACGATGCTGATCTGCGTCGACCATATAGAGCGCACTCCGATGGAGTTGATGGCCCGCGCGCGGAACAGGAACGAATGGCCCGGAGATAGGCCGACGATCAGGTGAGATGTGCTTCCGCCGGGCTCATAGATGGCCTGCCAATCACCAGCCGGGACCGAAGCACGGAATACATCGACATACCACTCAAGCGTGGTTTCGATGTCGTTTTCCCACAGGAGCACACCGTTGTCGTTGACCCATTCGAGGATGACAGGGACCGATCCGTCAGCACTGAACCACGCGGCCCCGGTGCCATCATCATCGAGCCAGATAACCTCTTCGCCTAGATCATTGACCCAACGAACAAATTGCGGACCAAGTTCTCCGGTATCGACGAACTGAATCTCGATACGGCCGTTTTGCCGTACCGCTGCCTGACTGTGCAGATTCCACGTCACCAGTGTTCGCGTGACAATCTGCGCGGTTTCCGTGAACGCGCCCGACGTGACCATCAGGCCCTCGACAGGATCGACTACCCACGGTTTGGGAAGCTCCGTGTTATCTGCCAAATCCTCCAGCGTGAACAGTGTTGCCGGGTCATAGCTCGTCGCGGCGATCTCGCGCAGCAATAGAACGATGCCACCGAACGCGCTGAATCGCCAGACGCGGACCTCGAATGTCTTTGCCGTCCACCCGTAAGCCGGTAGTGTGACCTCGATGACATCGAACAGTTCAAGCGCAAACGCCCGCATGTTCAGCGGCAGCGTAGCGGTCATCGCCTGCCGGCCCTCCAGCAGCATGACCTCGCAGATATCCTGCGCGTGCCAGCCCGAGGTAACCCCGCTCAGCGTAATTTCGCTCGGCAACTCCTGACCGTCAGCCGTGACGTAGGCATCGGCCCGAATTTGCGCGATCGGCGTGATGACGTAGTCCCGATCCTTATCAGAGATCGTCGGCCGGAGCACGTTGTAGGTGTCCGCCATCCCGGTAGCCGGCTGTATGCTGATCGGTTCTTTGCCACTCGCCCATGACTCTGTGACAGTGGCAACTGGCGCTGTGTAGGTACCGGCCCGAACCCTCAACTTGCCGCCGCTCCAGCCGTATTGCCCGGCCATCGAAGCGATGATTTCCTCGAATACATCCCCCGCGTTAGCGTCTGTTTTGGCGACGATGCCGCAGATATAGCGAGGCTCCTCGACCTCGATCGGGATGACCTCATCCCCGTCTCTGATGTACTTGACGTTAAATGTCGTCGGGACATCACACGCATTTGCAGCGTCAATGAACGACTGGATGTCGATTTCGTCGGCACTCAGGTTCCCGCCGAATTCATACATCGCCCAATCAAGAGCGATCAGGGCGGGATTTTCCGTCCACGCAACACTGTCATCGCGCGGGTCCAAACACTTCGCACCACGAACTACAGCAGTGATTTGTGGAACACCAGCCGGGAATGCATCCTGCGTGTATTCGAGCGTCGCCAGCAGTAGCGCGATTTTGTCGAACCGATGCTGGCCCGTATTGATGAGCGTCGGCACCAGCGCATCGAGTTCGGCGCTGATGTCCTGACCTGAAACCCCAAGATATGGCCGGATACGCACGTACTGTGTGCCGGCCACCGCTTGATAGACGACGGACGCTAACCCATCGATAATGGCATCCGTCACGGTTACCGTAGAGCCTTCAACCGCGAATGACGTAATATGAGTTACTTCTGCTGCATCTGTTCCAGGATTGGTGACTATGTATATCCATACCGAGCCCTCTATCGGCTCATTAGCCAGCGCCACCGATCCATTACCGGCGACGATCTGAATCGTCGCAAACTCACTGCTGAAATCCTCCCTCAGATAAGGGGCGACTTGGACATATCCTGTTGGGCTGAGAAGCGGCGCAGAACTCGGCGCATCTGGCGACTCGTTGTGAACGACGATATCATTGAGCCAGATTTGCTCAACAGCGTCTATCTCTCCTGCCGAGAGCGCGAGAACCAACGTGTAGAACTCGCTCTGTGTGCCGTGGGTAGCCTTGAATATCACGCCGTCACAGTTGCGCACGCGGCCATAGCACCGACCGCGGGCCGCGTCCGACACGGCCGTCATGACGAGCCGATCTCTCAGACTTGCATTGAACGCGTCCCGCGCTTTGCGCTGCGCCCTGCGCCGCTGATAGTCACCTACTGGGATTGAGGCAACTAAAGCAGCGGCAGCGGCAGCTATCACCCCGTACTCGAGCGCAATAGCACCGACGATCGCCGGGATGAACGGGATGATCGCCGGCATCAGTCGCCCCTAGTGCATCGCCACGCCAGCGCAGCCGACGACATCGGCACAGCGACGAGGCCAGACTCTCCTTGCGCCATGATGTGCCTGCCAGTGCAGACGGCAAGTGCTTCACGGCCATTGACGACACACAGCACGATATCTCCGGATTGAGCGAATGTCGGCTTGATGCGTGGCCCGAGTTTGCTATCAGCGAGCGATGTAAGGCCGCCTGAGCTGCGCATGATGTCGGCCGCTTGAGTTGGCGTCGAGTACGTGCCGCGCAGATCGTTAGCGGGATCGTCGCCGGTCACGGCCTGTACGGCGTCAGCGGCCCATAACGCACAATCATGTTTACCCCACTCGAACGGAACCTCCATGCGGCGCGCAATGAGCGCAGCGAGGGCAGACTGCCAGTGATGAATGCGGCTCATTGCTGCCCAAACGATGCAGACGGCCACACGTCCTGCTTACTAGATTGACTTACGATGTACTCCAAGCACATATCGCCCGGAACTACTCTTTGCTGATCGGCGTGCGTGTACCGGAGGGGCTTGGCGCGGTTGAATAACACGCCACGATGGTTGGCGACCACAGAAACGCTCGCCGTTTGACTAACTGGATCGTGTACCGGTTGCGCAGTATCGAGATTGCCTGTCCAAATGATCGGCGCTTCGATGATCGCCTCAGTATCAGCATCCAACCACGCAGCGCGGATGATCACCGGACGACCTCGGACAAGCTCGCCGAGCACGATCGCCATGATGGCCGGATCGCAGCCTGTGAGCGTGAATCGCTGAGCCGAAATCTCGGTAGCCTTATCCACAACTTCGTCGATAGCACCGGCCATTCCGATCGCAACCCACGTCTGGCTGTCATACTCGATCGGCATCCGTGAGGTAGCAAGGCGTACAGTTCCACCCGTGAACTGCATCTCGATTAACAGGACGAGCTTTGCCGTACCTGCGGCGATCGCGGTCAACGTGCCAGCGAGCAAGTCGCGCATTACGGCGCCTCCTCAAGAGCGAACTGCGTCGCTTCAGCTAGTGCGCCTCCAGGGTTAGGCACATAGACTCGTCCGAAACTCATCTCCGGCATGATCATGTCGATAGTCGGGCTGTCCCAGATCACCGCCGTAGCGCTGGCGATGGTCGCGCGCACTCGGTTAACGAGCGGAACGGTTAATGTCGTCGCGGCAGCGGTGCAGTCCGAGTAGACCCTGAACAGTTGTCCGCCGGTCTTGACGAAATCACCCGCCTTGAGCGTCGCCCCAGATGTGACTGTGAGGACGAGTTGCGCATCGCCACGAGCCGCCTGCGTCTGCACCGTAGGTGATCCGCGCATGGTCCCTAAAGGAATAGGCCGCGTGTAGTGATACACCGCGAGCCGATTGCCGCCACCAGCGAGAGACTGCAACAACAATTCGGCATCGACGCCATCGGCAGTTGGATTCGGAGGTACGGCGAAAGCCACAGACCACCAGTCCCCGACGAAATCGATAGCCTGTAGAGCGGCATTGAACGGCGACCGGAACTGCGCTCCGCTCCGATTGATTCGCCATTCCATCGAACTCGGACACAGCGCGGCGGGCCACGAATAAGTTGTCATACGTTTGCGAACTGGCCGCTACGTTGAAGCTGGATAATTTCCGCTTTCGCCTGCTCTTTGGCAGCCACCATCGCGTTAACCACGTCGTTGCGGCTAACGTTGGAGCCAACAGCGATGTTTTGCACGATGCTCACGCCGCCGTCCGCAGTCTTGGAGAGAGATTGCGGCAGCGCACGGTCAAGTCGCGCGAAATCGCCGGTAGTCGGTGTCGCGGTCGAACCAAACGAGCCGATGACAGTATTCAAGATGGCCCCGAATGCTGAACTGATACCGGAACTTGCAGATTCGCCAAACGACCGAATGATTATCGGGATGAGCGATAGCGCTTCACCGGCCAAACTGGTTTGCGCAGCCAGTGCTCCCATTACGTCAGTGGTTGGCTTCGTTGCCCTGATCAGTGAGAGTGCTTGTTCAGTCGTCAAATCGAGCGAACGTGTCAGATCAGCTAATGCCCTGTCCTCGCGTGCGAAGTCTCCCGTAGTTGATGTTTTCGGCTGTCCACCGCTCAAGGCTAGATTTAATTGAGCGCCGACAAGACCACTCACCAAGTCGTCACCGAACAGCGCTTTATTGAGTTTGGCGGCAGCCGCCTGCGCGATCATCCTGAGAATCAAGTCTGACCACAGTTGGCCGATCGACTGGAAATCGCCCTTGAGCGAGCGGAATAACGTATCGCCTAGAGCGTCTTGGATATTCCGGCTTGCCTCAAGAGCGAACTCGCTCATTTGCGTTGTGCTCGATTTGAATGACTCGTCGAGTTTCTTTATCTCATCCTTGACGCGTTCAAAGTTCTCCTGGTCGCCCTTTTGCGTCGTGAGCAATTGGCGTTCACGTAACACTACAACCTGCTCGCGTAGTGCTCTCGTCCTGGCGTTTTCGGCAGACGCTGCTAACTCCGCTGCGAGCGCAGCTTCCTTTTCTGTGATCAGCGCCTGTTGCTGGGCCTTGATGATCGCAGCGCGCGCCTCTCCCTCGGCTCCGATGAGTGCGATCTCTTCTCGCAGCCTAGCGTTACCGTTGATGATGGCTTCGGTTTCGGATTCGAGCGCATCTTGCTGGCGCTGAACCCATGCGACAACCGACTCGCGTGCCTGCTGTTCGTCTTTGAGAGCTTTGGCTGAGTCGATCAGCGCAGCCAGTTCCTTGATCCGCTTCTCGCCCGCTGGAGTAAGCCCTGTGAGTCCGCGCCGGATGTCGAGTAATGTCTGCTCGGCAGCCGATAGATCGCGCGTCTTGTCGACCTGCTTTTGCAGAGCCTCGATGTAGCGTTGAGCTTCGCCGATAGCCTTGGAGCCGGTGATTGATTTTGGAACCGGCGGCACTTGCAGCGTCGGCAGCGGAGCGACGCCCTCTACCCTGCTACGCCCCAAAAATCCAGGCTCGCGTGGTGCCAATTTGTCCGCAACACCTTTTAGCGCATCTGATACGCCGGCCGCTTCTCTCTGAAGCGCGGCCAATTTCAGGCGCGCATGATCGATGCGCTCCGAAAGCAACGAATCCTTTTTACCGCTGCGCTCGAACTCGGTGTTCATTCGCACGATGCTGTCGCCAACGACGTTAATACGCTGGTTAAGCGTATTAAGTTTCGTCGTGAGCACACCGGACTCGTTCAGGCCGAGTCGCATCGCGATACTTCCGCTGATACCGCCTGCGTCGTTTAGATTCTTGAAAAACGAGTTGAGCGCAGGGATCAGATCAGTCGTAAACGCGCGCGCGGCATCGAGCACATTCTTTTGCAGCGATGAAATCTGTTGGTTGAACTTTTCAACCGCTTGCGCCTGTTCCGTGGTGACAGTGCCGACGAGTTTCGTCTGCTTCGCCAACTCATCAAGGAACGGCGCAGACTCACGAATGCTCTTGCCGAACAGTACTTGGATCGCTCGCGCCTTCTCACCGTCAGTTGCGAACCGAGACAACGCAACAGCCGTTTGCCGAAGAGATTCCGCAGGGTCTGCCCGCTTGAGTGCTTCGGCGTCAAGGCTTAGCGCCTTGAATACTTGGCTAACTTCGTTCTTACCGTCTACATCGCTCAGCGCCTTGTTGAATTTGACGAGAGAACTGGCCATGCCATCGAATGACGTTCCCGTCCGTGCGCCAACATCTTCTAGCGCGCTAAGAGTTTCTATGCTCGCGCCAGTAGCGTCGCGCAGATCATTCAGGGCATCGACACCGCGAAGAATCTCGCGAGGCACATTGACCAGCGCGCGCCCGATCTGTTGCGACAGATCCGCAAGCAAGTTACCGGCGAACGAATCGCGGATACCTTTGCCTGAGTCTTGGGCCGTCTTCTTGAGACGTTTCAAGCTGTTCTCTGCGCGCTTGGTGTCCGTCTCGAACGAGCCGGTCTTCATCAACAGATCGATGATGATCGAACCTAAACTCATGTCATGCTCTCTTTTCTATAGGTGGTTTCACGCCGAACGCCGCCATTGTTTTCACATCAGCCGCCGAATAGCCTTCCGGGACAGGCTCGGGTGCGAGCCAGTCGAGCATGGCCTTCACGTCGCCGCCTCCGATGCTGCGCGCGATGAGCGCAGCGGGCCGGTGGATGCGATGGAAATCGTCAAACGGTTGTTGACGGTAGAACGCGACCCAGGCCATGAACTCGGCCTGGGTCATCGCAGACTGCCACTCGGCTACTGTCCGGCCGCCAAGCGCAAGGGCGAGGACGTGCCAGATCCATCGCTCTCCTCCGGCGGCAAGACTTTTCCCGCTTCACCTACACCGTTGATTTCGAGCACGACATTAGCGATGGCATTCGCCGCCGATGACTTGAGGTTCAGCGCCTGTTTGTACGTCAGCGCCGACTTACCATCTGGCTCGCACAGGGACGCGGCGATGAGCCGCGCCATGCTACCGAGTTGCTCGTCCTCGTCCTTCGACTGCTCGTACCGCGCGAAGCGCCGGAACTCGATCGCCGGCAGCTCCTTGAAATAGAGCTTGTGGACGCTGCCGTCTGAGAGCGTAACGTCTCGCTCGTGGATGGTGTCGCTGATGAACAGTGATTCGCTCAGCATCACACCGCCCAATGCACAGTGGTCGCACCGCTCGGCTTGAGCGTCATGGTGCCGCGGACAACTTCATTCGTCGCTAAGTCGATCGTCAGGTTTGAGATGGTCGCGTCGAACTGAAACGTCGTGCGGTCAGGCGGCGGAACGAGCAGATTGTCGGTATCGACAGTCGGCGCGTTAGCCGAGTCGCTAAGACCCACCATCCAATTGACTTGAGAATTCGCTTCTTGCAGCGTGAACAACGCCTGATGCGAACCGTCTCCAGCGTAGAGAATGAACGGCACCGATACATCGCTCGTGTCGGCGAAGCCGCCTATCGACGTACGTTTAGACGTGATATTGCTGAGGCACGTCGTGTCGATCGTGTCTTTCGTGCCGCCATTGACCCCGGTAATTCCAGTTGGGCAACTGAGTTGCGTCACCGTCGGATCTGTTGTCGTCAAGCTGTCGACGAAGTAGAGGTGCGAGCCCTTGGTTTCGAATGCATTATCAATTACAGCCATGATAGGCCTCCTACAAAGAAAAAGGGCCTCATCGAGGCCCTTCGGGGGGTGAACTGATACGAATATCCCTAAAGAAGAAGCGTCACTTTCGCATGTTTCTTCATGTTCTCTAACTTCCAAAGTGGCCGCAGATTTGGAAGCGCCCAAACTCTCCTTGCCACGTTTAATGGGTCAATAGTGAAATCGAATGCTGAAACCGGTGTTATGTGATCAATGTGCCATTCACCATAGTTTTCCCAACACATCGATCCAACAAACTGGCGCTCAAGGTGAACCTTCAGTTCCTCAGCGGAATAGCCAACTACATCAAAACATTTGCGACCAGACTTGTTTCGCCTGATCGAGTTTCTTAAACCGCAGCCGATAGCACGCCGCAATTTGTCAAGTGGATCTGACTTCGTTCGCTGATATCGTTCACGTTGATTTCTCGCCACCCGCTCGCGCGTAGCCTTATCGTCTCGATACTTTGCAGCAGCACGCTCAGATCGACGGACTGAGGCTTTTATGTTTGCCAATGTCGAGCGAGCTATAACGCTAGCGCGCACTTCAGGATTAGACCTATATCTTTCGGCTACATATGCCTTATGACAGGACTTGCACGCTGGCATCGGACGACCAGTCGGTATACGATAGAAATCATTAAATGGTTTGCATAAACCACACTGTGTGCAAACCTTAACTCCTGTGTCATTTATCGCCGGCACGAAGAGATTTTATTCTCTTCCTACCCAAAAGTCGAATTGCAGACCTATCCGAAAAAGTTTCGTCTCGGTCTCGCGTAGGTCGATCGGGATACCTGTCATATGTGCGTATGGTTCGACCGCATCGCGCACAGCTTCAGCCAGCAGTTCAATACCGGCATCAGTCTGATGCCAGCAATCGACTTGCACAGTCGATCTGTCTGCTGTCGGCAGATCGCTCAATTGATTTTCCGGTACGTCGCTGATGACGGACCATGTGATATACGGGCGCGATGTGTCCTGCGGCGCACTACCATGACGGTAGATTCGAGGCGGATTCGATCCAACGATGTTTTTCACGTCAGCCGAAGCCTTCAGTGTCTGGAATACTGGTGGAAACATCACTCACCTACAAATTTTGCCCGGAACGTCCGAACCCTCGATCGAGTATGTGACGCAGGCCAATTGCTCCTCGCGCTCTTCGGGATCGCCGCCGCCGCAAGCTGACAACAGACACAAAAGCAACAGCACCCGCATCATCGACCCTTGTTTTGCGCCGCCAACTTCTTGACGATCCGATCGATGCCCTTGACCAGCTCGGACTCGACGGTGCGGATCGCATCGGCAGCTTTGCTCAGAAACGCCGGCCTGATCCACGGCTCGGCCGGTTGTTGACTCGAACCGTATTCGAGGAGTTGCGCAACCTTGAGTGTCGTTACCGGCTTGCCTTTACGATCAGGGTACGTCTTGCGCCGCACGCGCACTAGGTAGCGTTCACCTTTACCACTGGTCGGTGCCTTGCCGCGCGAGGCAATAAGGTTTTTAGACAAAAAGCCCGTGCTCAAGCGCTTATCATCGTCCGTTGCATTGGCCGTCACCGCTGCGAGGTTCGCCTGCTCAGCCTTGAGGATGACTAGCGCGCCTTTACGTAACGCAGCTTTCACAGGCCCGCCGCGCTTGCTCACGATTTCGGGCGGCAGCGACTGCAACGTAGCCAGCACGCCTTCTAGTCCGTGGAGTTGCAGTTCAACGCGCATTAGGGTTTGTACCTATGTGATTTTTCGTGCCATGTGCAAACATTGTTACTAAAGGAGTTTGGCCTATGAGTAGACGTAATTGGTCAGGCTGGGAGTTTGGACAGCCCGAACTCTCTAGCGCTGTAGCAAACGCATTCTGCAAGAAGTGTGCTGATCTTGTGCTTGATGGTCTTGACTTCTGGATTCCTGCCGTGTGGGGCGAAATGCAAGAGGGTGCTGGGCGGATGCCGCGGAATGCATTGACAGTCTTCGCCACTAACAGAGAAGATGTTGCGCCACCTGTCTTGCGGATTGACATCACTAAGATGTTGCGCGAAGACATTGCCGACTGTCGTAAAGATGGCTCCTTTGCTGTTGGTCTGCTGCGAATTGCGGCTGAGATGGATGTATTGAGCGCAAGCATAAAGCGCGCCGTCAAAGTTGGGAGTCGTATCAAATGAAAAACTGGTGGCACCGCAAAGTGATGCCTGATGCACCTCTGGATCACTGTACAAAGCACGGTGACATAGTTGCTGTGCGATTGATCTGCGTCCGCGACGATGAGATAAAGGCACTCGGCGTACCCGATGGAATGGTTATGTTGCCAGGGCGTCTATGCCCACTGTGCTTAGCTGAGTTGGTGCAAGTAACTCAAGTCATGTCCACCCGTAGCGCTTGAACGCAAAACTGTAGATCGAGTCGCGGCCAGCGACTATCTCGAACGTCTGACGATCGAGCATCATAAACCCGTGCAGCGTCATCCAGTCAGCGAATCCATCGACCGTCCAATAATACAAGTGCTCGCCGGGCCGATAGTGCTTTGACTTGCGGATTGAATCCAAATCCTGGAACAGCGGCATGCTGGCAAACACGAACCCGTGTAGCGGAACGTGCTGCAAGTATCGCTCTGGATCAGACAGGTGTTCGATCACGTCCCAATACGTGTGCGCCCCGAACTCATTGAGTCGTTGCGCCCACAGATCATTGCGCTTCAGCCATTCGATCGCGACCGGGTTGATATCGTAACCGTAGGTATTCGGCCGGAGCTTCATGAACTCGCCTGAGCCTATGCCAATGTCGACCACCTTACCGGTACCGAACCAATCGGCGACAAGATTGATTCTCCCAGTATTGATCTTGCGCGCGATCTCCTGATCTTCGTAACTCAGGCACTTATTGTAATAGTCCTCATCGTAGGCCACGATGTGCGAGCGGTCGCGCTGGTACGCTATGCCGTGCTGCCTGCACAGCATCAAGTCACCATCGGCCTCGGCCGGCAATGCGGCTATGAATCTGTCCATATGGCAAAGATATCCAGTTTCTGCACCTGATGCGCCGGCAGACTCTCGACGAAATCGATCACGTAGTCCTGCTCGCGCTTGCCACGTCGGTCGACATCATGGAACAATACCGCCCCACAGCGACGCACAAGTTCAAAGTCGCTGCGGATCACGTCCGGGTCATCGTGCGCCCCGTCGATGAACGCGAAGTCGAACTGTAGGCTGTTGATAGCGCGAGCCTTCTGCCTGTCGTTCTCAACGAGGATCAGATCGATGTTCTCGCGTCCGAGCGTAGACCAGAATGCATGCCGGTCCCACGTCTCACCCATACGTTCAAGTTTGCCGTGTACCAGATCGATCGTGGTGACACGATCACAGTATTGCGACATCTCGGCCGCAGACACCCCACGATAGGTGCCGATTTCGAGCACTCGTTTGTATTGTCTTCCGCCGAGCACTCGCTCGAATACGCCGCCACCATCGCGGATGCTGAGCACGGACTTGTTGAGCGCGGCCGGTCCGTAGTGCGAGACGATCTTGGCGGCGAGTGTCATGCCTTGAACCCCACGACAGCGAATGACCACGCCAGATCACGTTCGGAATGAATCACGTTGAAGAACCCAAGATCAGAGACGATCTTAGCCATGTCAGCCGGACGCCACGAGTGTAGATGCTTGCGGCAATTCTGGGGTAGCCAGTATTCCATGTCTGGATGCGGGAGGTAGAGAAACAGCACGCCGCCTGGCCGAAGGATATCTTTCCAATGCTCTAGCGCCGCGATCGGGTTCACCAGATGTTCGAGACAATGGCTCGAAAAGATGTAGTCGCACGGATCACGCGGCAGATCAAGTGCATCGCCTCCATTCTGCCAGTCAATCGGCACAGCGCCAGGTAGCGGCCACTTACTAGCGCCGATATCCAACCCGTACCCTTTGCAAAAATGCAGCGCAGCCGGCGCAATGAACTGCATCGCATTCCCGCCCTTTAGGTAGTCCGGGTACAGCGATCCGTTGTATTCGTAGATCATTTGCCATTATTTCTCATTGTGCGATGCGCCATGATCGCTGCCGTTGCTCTATACGTTGGAGTTTTATTCAATCCATTGCGCGCCACACTTTTCTTCATTTCATTCCAAGCGCGATTCCTATTTTCATCGCTAACAACACAACCACCTATAGGGTTTCTAAAAACCAAAGTGTCAAACGTTTGGTTAGATGTACTCCTGTACGAATGAAACGCCGGGTTTGACAGATCCCATACGCGCATAGACGCACTCTCATATAGTTGATCTGTAAGTTCTATTGTCTCAGTGCATTTGATAGCGCGCCCCACCATTATGTTGAATAACACCCATCCTCTATGTTTGTAGTGTTCTTCATGAGTTGCGCCATCTTTCATATAGGAACGCAATCGATTAGATTCTGCATCCCTTCCACGAAGCATATTGAAAACAAACACGCAATCAAACATCGTTGGTACGAACATCCACAGCACTAAACTTCTTACCACATGCGCAGTAAGTCCGCTGCACAAATCAGCAAATACAACGTCTATATGCCGATTGGTCGCCGCTGGTAGCACTGCATCGAACAAGTTCGCATCTATCGTGAGGACGCCATTTTGTCGCAAATGTTCACGTGTACTCTTGTCGCGTTCTATGGCAATCAGGTTGTTGTCATGAAAGCCGCGAGTTTTTGCGATAGCTCTATCGAAGTCATGAAGACCAGCAAGATAGAGCACTAAAGCATCACGAGGTGATACAACACGTTCTGTTATTCTGTTCCATACCCAACGTCTCCAATGACGCTTAGGGCCAGAATCGTAATTCATCGAAGCGCCAGAGTCTGATGTCTTTGTCATGTCTGATGTTTTAGCATCAGACGACTCTATTGTTTTTAAGGGTTAACCCTAGTTGTCATCTCAACAGCGCCTCGGTCAGTCTCTTGTCCGTCGTGATCGGATAGCGCGATAGGTGCGCTGCCAGCCACTGCCGTTCCGTCTCCGGTACGTGCCCGATCGGATCATCGACATTTTGCAGACGCCAGCGCTCTGTCACGTTGTGAATCCCCGAGTCAAAAAAATCGAACCCAGTCATAAAAACTTCGGCCGGCTCACACGACAGCACATCTAGCAGTGCAGAAAACCCAGTCGTCGGCACATGATCGCCGAGCAGCGTGAAGTAGCTCATGAACTCCTCGACCGTGGGAACGTAGGTCGGGCAAAACCAGAATCCTTTGCGCCGCTCGTAGATCATCCTGAAATCTATACCGTTCAATTTACGGTTCTTCCGGTGCCATGCAGACTGCATGAACTGCGCGTTAGGGCACTTCGCGACGCACAGTTTCACGCCATCGTCGAGTAGTTGATAGCGAGTTTTCTTGATCGCCCCACCGAAATATGAGTAGTAGACATCGACCCGGCGCCCGGTCTGCGAGAATAGCTTGTAGTTGTTGATCCTAACCACGACCTCGTGCGAGTCGATGAACCCCGGCTCGTTATCTAGACACCCCGGACCGCTGCCGACGATTGCTACACGTTTGCCGCCGATCACCCCTCGCACCACTGACCGATCACAGAAGTAAGCCACCAAGCGCCCCGAGAATCCTTTCACGCGGCCAGTCGTCGACAACATGGTGCGATGATGGTTTATGCAGCACCTTGCGCGGCGTGATCTGCCTGACGTACTTTTGCGGCGCCCGCAGACCGCGACTCGACCAGACTAGCAGCGATGGTTTGTCTAGAGCTTCAGCCAACGGAATGATGAACGATGGGTAGCCTATGAATGCGTCGGCCATATGAGCCATGTCGAACAACTCGGGCACTGTCGTTGAATTCGACAGATCGACATCGATACCGGTGAACTTGAACAGCGGTTTTCCTGACCCGATCAGCACAATAAGAGCGCGGCCTGAAAGTTCGTCGATCAGCGTTTGGATCACCCGGCAGTCAGGGAGCAGCTCAGAGCCGAATCCATCTCTCCGATTCATCGGCGCCCGCGGCAACTGCACGCAGACCACCGGCAATCCATTACGCATGATCGGCACGCTCGACGGTTGCCAGTCGAGTCGCAACTCCACCGGCTCTGTGATCCCTGCCTGAATGCAGCAGTCCTGAAACTGCGTCGTCCCATCAATCGGTTTGCGCAGCGAGTAGTGAGCCAAGATATCGACGCCACCGCGCCTGAACGGCACCACCTCCACGCTGTCGCCCAAAGGCCGGAACACGTCAGGCCACGCCGAGCAGACTTGCAGCCGTTCGCCTTTTCGTACCAGATGGCGAGCGATGGCCTGCACATAGATCGCGTCGCCTAGACCGCTACCGCCTCGAATCGATCTCATCTGACCAAATCACGAGCGCGTTAGCTAATGCCCTCGCTTGTGATGTTGTTAGGCGGAAGATGCCCGAATCGTTTTCTTCGATAATGTATACGAGAAGATGATTGTCGTTCTCCGTCACTTCTAGCGTATTGCCACGCTCACCATTCAATCTCAGAATCATGTCGCTCAACACTTCATCAAGAATTTAGGGTCTTCGTATCCCGTGTCGCCGTTGTCATATCGTACACGTAGCATTTTCTCGCCATTAAGCGTGGTCCCTTCTTCTTCAATCTTGCATCTATGACAGTTCTTTTTCCCGGCGATCACTCGATATGGGTATTCACTTTCGTTCCCTATCGATAATTGAACAGGAAGCAGACTGCCGAGCGGGAGTGCTCGCAAGGCATTGCGGCACGCAACGTTCAGTGACGTGCCATTGCCCTCGCTAATCCTGTTTCCATAGGTTGCATAAGCAACGAACATGCGATCCTTCTTGCTATGTTCTACTTTGAACGATACCGTAAACTCGTAATCCATAAAAATGACTCCAATAGTGGAGCATTGATCTTGCATCTAAGCTGCCAGTTCAGGAATAGAGACTAACCCTAACTCTTGATCTAAATCGCCACGCTCGAAACACGTCAACGCGGTTTCGCGTGAGCAGTTCACGACGACACTGCCGCACCGCTTCGCGTAGGCCGCCGCTTTGGCGAACTTGCCGGGCCACATCTTCATGCTAATCGCGTTGCTCATCGGCTCCGGGTAGTCATCGTGCCAATGGATGCGCCCGCCTGTTTTTTGACCATCGAATCCGAGCAGGATGATCCGCGCAGCACCGCCGGCCACCGCGAGCGAGATAGCTCCAGCGCCGGAATTGCCCATCGACCGATACCATGTCGAACCATAGGTCGTCTGCGCACCGTGTCGCCGCCCCGTGGCAACTGTCGTCATACGCTCGCCGCGGAATGTCTTATCGACTTCAGCCCGGTATTCCTGCCACCAACGAGCATCCATCGCAAACAGCACATCAGCCCACGGTGCACGACGAAACGACAGGTTAACTGCAATGGCAGGCAGTCCTGCGGCATGGATGCGTTCGCAATCCTCGGCCGTGAGGCTCGGACCACTGGCAACGCAGACTACCGTGCGGCCCGCCCACCGACCGACCCATTTGGACTTCCCGTCATCCTTCATTCGTGCCAGACGTACACATCAGCGTCAACCATCCTATACCGCTTTCAGGGTCTGGAATTACAGCCTCGATGTTGTAGATCACATCAAAATGGATCGCACGCATGCTCGCCTTAAACCCCGGGCGATACCGAACCTTGAGCCGCGTCGAAACCTTCGACTGAACAGCCTGCGCAGCGATCAGTTCTCGCCCGCTCAGTGGAGCGATCTCTGCCGACAACTGCTGCCCATCGAACGCAGGAACCCATGACTCTAGTTGGTTGCCGTCCGAATCGATGTCGACCACGAGTTCGTCGAAGGTGACGAAGTGACGCAGCGGTCCTGCTTTCACGCCATCCCCAAACGGATACGCAGCGGGCGGAGTAGCGCCTCGACGCCGAGCGGCACCTCGACTATCGTTCCTGCTGCAACCGATTCACGATTCGCGTACAGGTGCCCGAGCATCAGCAGCATCGCCGCCCTGATGGCATACGGTAGAGGCTCGCCACCGTCCGACGTGACGCCATAGCCCGCGAGATAACGGACCTTCACGGCGTTTGCAGCTCCTAGGGTCGCCGGCCAAGTGGTGCCGATCGACGGTAGCAGCCATCCGGGGAGTTGGTAGTTGTCCAGCACGTAGAGATTGTCTGCCAATGTCTGTAGTATTTCGTCAGCATCGTAATACTTGACGCTCACGATAGCGACGACTGGCGGACGCGGCAACTCTATCTCAGCGGACGGGAATGCATCTAGTGCTATCTCCAGTGTCTGCTGGCCGATCGCCAAGCCCGTGAACAGTTCGCAGAATTCGCGCGCCGACCCTTGCATCGCCATAATCATATCGTCGTGTGGATGCGTACCGACACCATCGGTATCGACCACGTAGGGCTGCACCTCGAGATGGGCGCGACATTCCTCGATCGTCAGCGGCTCGGTCTCTGGCGGTGCGATGATTTTCGGGATCATGGTTTGATGCGTCTCGATGTATGCGTGTTCGTGCGTTTCGCCCCTTGCGGGTTGTTGCGTCGTCCTGTTGGCTCGTTCGTCCGCGCCATTGCGTGCTCGTTATGACGTTCGCGTTCCGCGGTCCGTGCCTTGCGCGCCGCCGAAATGATCCCGTGAATGACGACTTCGCCAATTAGCGATTGGCCGTCAACGTCTGCACTGCCGGCCGTTAGTGAGCCCGTCGCAATGTGCAGTCCGAACCGCATCGCGGCGCCGACCACCGCTGCCGCTTGTGCGCTGAGATTCCCTGTGCCGGCGTGCAACCTGAGATGCAACGCGGAACCGGATACAGCCGATAGCCCAGCGACCAAAATGCCGCTCGACGCGTGTATGCGCGCCGCCGTGCCGGAAACCGCCGCCACACCTGCCGCAACTGCACCGGTCGCGGTGTGCAACGTCTTGTGATCGGCGATACCAGCCGCGCTTGCAGACTGAGCGAGCAAAGAGCCCGTCGCATCATGCAGTGGAGCGCTGCGCGAGGCCGATCCAGAAGTAGTAGCCGCACCAGCCGCGAGCACACCTGTAGATGTGTGCAGGGCGGTTCTAGCCGCCGAGCCGGCGGCTGCCGCAGACTGTGCGGCGAGCGAGCCCGTCGCATCGTGCAGATATTTGGCCGAGCCTGCAACGGTAGCGGCACCAGATGCAAGCGCGCCAGTTGAGGTGTGGAGCGTGAGATGCGTTGCCGAGCCAGCGACTACCGCAGCCGCAGCCGCCAATGCTCCGGTCGACGTATGCGTGAGGACGCGGTTTGCCGAACCCGCAGCCGTAGCGCTACCCGCCGCCAGTGCTCCCGTCGCCGTGTGCAGCGTGAGATGCGCTGCTGTGCCGGCTACCGTCGATGCCGCGCTGGCTAATGCCCCTGTCGATGTATGGAGCGTCAGGTGCGCGGCTGAACCAGCGACCGTAGCCGCCTGAGCAGCCAGTACCCCGGTAGATGCGTGTGTCTGTGCAGCCGTGCCGGCTACCGTTGCCGCGCCGGCAACTAAAGCACCAGTTGACGTGTGGAGCGTTAGGTGCGCTGCGCTACCAACTACCGTTGCCGCCTGAGCCGCCAGTGCTCCCGTCGACGTATGAATCGTCGTGCGTACAGCCGCACCAGCGACTATCGCAGCGCCGGCCGCTAGGGCACCGGTCGACGTGTGCAGCGTGAGATGCGCTGCCGTACCGGCAATTGTCGCCGCACCAGCCGCAAGGGCTCCGGTCGCTGAGTGGACGCCCTTGACCTTGAATTTCTGGACAAGCGGTTTAAACGGTTGCCCGCGGCCTAAGCGTGCCATATCACCACCGTGCTATAATCTGTCAATGGCACTGACGCGCAGCGAAAGTGGGAAACGTGGGTCTTTGGCTCGATGGGGCCCTATAGGCACAGGCGGCGACCCAATCGCACGATTTTGGAGCCATGTGCACAAAGGAGCAGACTCCGCGTGTTGGCTTTGGAATAGTCAATCTGCGAGTAGATACTATGGCAGGGCCTGGGATGGAACTTCCGTCGTGTTGGCTCACAGAATGAGTTACCGTATCCATTTCGGGGAGATTCCGAGCGGTATCTGCGTCTGCCATACATGCGATAACAGGGCATGCGTCAACCCAAAGCATTTGTTCCTCGGCACGCATGCTGAGAATACGCGCGACATGGACATCAAGGGTCGCCGCAAGAACGCGCCCTGCAATGGGGAGCGAAACGGGTTTTCCAGATTCACCGATTCGCAAGTCACAGAGATGCGACAGCGCTACGCTGCCGGCGGAATCTCGCAGGTTGCACTTGCGGCCGAATTCCAGACATCCACGACCTATGTCAATGCAATTATTTGCCATAGGGTTCGCCGCTAGTAATACGCTGCGCGTTTCACCGCTTGCCTCAGGAATACTCCGGGCGGCAGACGAGCCGACGGAATCTCAGCCACAGCCAGGCAGCTATAGGCCACATCGTCCGATGCGACCGTAGCTCCGATTACGAAATCAGCAGTTCCTGATGCTCGCTGCCGGAACACAGACGAGCCGAATGCGGCGATGTCGAAATCATGGACAAGCACGCAGTTCGCATTCGGCGCGACGCCAGTTACTACGTTGGTGACACCAGAGTACAGCACAGCAATTGCCAACGCTGTCCGCCCGCCATATTGCAGGGTCAGTGACGGATTAGCCGCGACCCCGTTCTGGCCGTCGTTGTCGATGACCTCCATGTTCCCGGTTACGCCAGCCAGCGAGATCGACACGAAGTGAATGTCGGTCGCCGTAGCCGAGGCTAGATCAACGCTGACCGTTTGATTGCCGGTCGGAATACTAGCGCCCAGGAAGTACAGATAGGTTCGACCCGGTTCCGTTGATGTCGCGGCGTCGGAGCGAACCCGCGCCATCGAAACACCACCGTACGTTACTGTCGATACCAGATCAGTCGATTCCGTCCCGTGGCAGATAGCGACGACGATACCTTTCGGCGTACCGGCTGGCGTATGGGTCCACGTCTGTGGGTCGGTTGTCCCGGTCCTTTGGACCTCTACCGCGGCATCGTAGTAAAGGTCTTTTGTTTCACCACCAAACCAGTCGTCGGCATTAGGATCTGTACTCAGGATCAGCTTAATGCCAGAATTGCCCTCTGCAATCGTATTATCGGTGGCCGATAGGTTCGCTACGCCGTTTTTGAACCCAATGAGAGTCTGCCCAAACACATCGAGCCGAACCACATCTCCGCTGGCAATAGCGTTGGTAGAAGCGGCAAGCTCTGTCGTCACCCCGGCAACGTACTTCCACATCGTGTAAGACGCGGCTGTCGTATGGGGTTCAATGTTGTACTGGGTATGCACCGACGCCGATACGCGAACAGCGGGTCCGGGGGTTCGACCACTGCTAACCGTGCCGACAGTCACCTGCGACCATTGATTAGCGGGCCAAGCAATTGCGTTATAGTACGCTGTTGCAGAGACGCTGGCCGATGACCCGACGATAGCGTTTGAAAGGATTTTGCCGGCTTCTGGTGGATTAGACGCCGGCTTCGACCAATTACCAGCAATCGGATTCTCGTTCGACCTGTTGAAGTCGTCCGATGCAAGAGTGGTGCTCATAGATCACCGATCACTATTCTGCGGCGGGCGAACTGCTGACCCAAGTCGCGCAATGCTTCACGCACGGTCGTCGTGCCTACTATGGCCGAGCGGTCTATGTTCAGAGAGTCAGCAGCCGCGAGCAGAGCATCCCGGATGGCAACCGGGATCTGCGACATCGTCAGATCTAGCCGGCCGGCTAGCGTGAGTTTCTGCCCCAGCCCCTCAGTGCGTTGGATGAACTGAGCGATACCGACGACTACCCGAAGCACCGTTCGGTAGGTCATCGCAGACGTGATCCACTGTGCCGGGATATTCAGCGCCTCTAGTGCGGCCTGTGTCTGCGCGACATTGACCGAATTCTGAAGCGGTGGAATCAGCGTAGCGTCGGCATTCGCATCAACAGCGGTATCCTGCGATGGCGAGGTAGCTGCCCACACGATTGCGGCCTCATCCAAGTCACACATCGACCATTGCACGCCGAGTGCCGGGATGTACTTAGGGCGTCTTGGGTCAGCTTTTGTCCCGGCTCCCTCGATCGGGACGATGAAGAAGCTCATGCTTCAAATAGAAAATATGATGTAGCAATAAGCGTTGACAGCAGTACCTGCCGTGACGCGAATCCTGATGAACTCGCTGCTGTTGAATGTCGGCCGTTCGCCGAGTGGGAACTGTTTCACATACTGATTCGTTGGTGCGACGAGTTGCGGATCGAACATTCGCGTAGCAACAATAGACCCCTCCGCTGATCCGGTGTAGCCTGATTCATCTCCAGCGGCAGTGAGCGCAAGCGGGAAGTCGTCAGTCACGGCTCCGGCATTCGGATCGCCGAGATTTATGATGTCTGCCGCCACGAATTCGGTGATAGTCGCTCCTATAGCTTTCGTACTCAACAGTTCGCACTTGATCGGAGTTGCGGCGGCAGACCCATCGAACGAGATTCCCCATTCGACGATTTCGCCCGTTCCGTTTGTGCTTGCCCCTAGTTTGATCTGGAGCAGCGTCTTGATCGCAGTACCAGTCGTAACCACAGCTTGCGCAGCAGTTGTCGGCATCGGTCCGTTGGCTACGAAATATCGTCCCATATCAGCCTTTCAATCCATCAAGGATAGCGAGACCCGGTCTCGTCGGGCATGACGTACCAGCGAATCATGGTCGTTTAGGTCAACAGTGCCATAAGGTCAGTGACGCTGTACTGACTGCCTGCGTCGACGGCAGTAATGCACTTGCGGATATACATGCATCGATCTACTTGTCCGGTGTCGAACGAGCCTCCATCATTGGCAGTGTTATGCCACCCGAGTTTGAAATAGCCGCCCTCACTGGCATATGGTGCGCCGAGTTGCATCGACGTATTGGAGTAAACCTGCGTACCATCCCTCCAGACCTGTACTTGCCCGGTTCCAGCTGCGTAACCGTGCTTCAGGCGATAAACCCATTTCTGGAATACGCCGGCTGTGGTTGACAGAGTGGTCAATACACCGCCCTGTTCTGTTCCGCCTAAATCCGGGCTATAGCGATACGGCAGTGAGAGTTCCCCATTCCCCACATTGCACTGGATGATGACAGACAGTTCTTGGTCCGGCGTATGAATCTGCCACATCATCTGGTTATCTGTGGCAGCTAGTGCTCCAGAAAGAATCTCCTGTTCGATGGCGATCCAGAATACCTGCCCATTCGTGAATGGCTTGTTGAACCAGTTCATCCAGTCCTCTACCCGGATGCGACCACCCTGCAATGTATCTGTAATCTTGTACGCGAACTTGTAGACCGTTCTACCGCCACGAGTTTTTTTACCGAACCGTTGAGTAGTTCCGTCGACAGTTCCCGTGAATGTGATACCCCCATCCAATGTATCTGATATCGATGAAAGTAACGGAAATTGGTTAGGACTAGATACTCCGATCTGTAAAGCGTGTGTTCCTCCTACCTGCGAGGCATTGGATACAATCGCGTCGAGAGACGCGTAGACAGATACCGCTACCGCAGATTGGATAGCTATCTGCGTGCTCCCGTTAACGCTAGCGGCAACTGCGTCTGTGACGGTGATCGTATATGAAGCGGACCCAACTGTATTTGCCGTACCGCTGATCGTTCCGTTACTCGTGTTGAGCGATAGAGTACTTGGGAGCGATGAGTTGACCGAATAGGAGTATGGGGTAGTCCCGCCCGTTGCCGTCACCGGTACATACGGCGTTATCACGGCCCCCTGAGTGAACGTCGCCGATGCGGTATTGACCTGTACCGTCAACGTCGCTGGAGCCGCATTGACTGTATAAGCTGTGGCCGATGTCAGACTAGATGCATACGAAGTCCCGCTGATAGTTACTGTCTCTACCAACTTGAAAATGTCATTGACCAGATAGTTTGCATCGACGTTGAATGATGGCGAAGCATTCGAGGCGTAAAAAACACCGTTCTTGTAGAAATCCCATCTCACATTGGCTGGAGTAGCCGAGTTTCCATTGAGTGTCCATGTTCCGGCAACGATCGGATATGTGAACCCCTTAAATATGATCCCGGCGCCTTCGCCATTGGCTCTCGTGATGGTCGGCAGTACCGTATTGACAACGGTATTCGTTCCACTGATCGTGATCGAATTCGACGCTGCTACTGCTGCCGCGGCAGGAACACTGAGGGACGATGTAGCTAGGACATCGGCGGTGATCGTGTGCCCGGCCTGTTCGGATTGTGGGGTGTACGTAGCAGTAGCTGACCTCGACCCGACAGGCACTCCATTGTCGTAGAACAGATATCCGTATGTCGAAGCGTTAGCCCAAGTACCGGTAGAACAAGTTAATTGCGTTCCCGGGTCTTGTGTACCGCTCGGGCTGATAGTCGGGGCAACTGAATTTGTCGGTCGAGTACCTGTGATGATGGCTGTCACCACACTTGTTCGGATATTCGACAAGAGCCCGTTAACGTTATCCTGCGCCTGTTGTGAACCGGAGATATAAAAGTCTAGGTCCGACGCTGCAAGCACATACGTAGTCGGCGTTGACGCCGACATCAGATAACCTGGAATCGGCGTACTGGTTCCGGCCGTCAAGTTTACACGGTTCCACTGCCTCCGGTCCGTATGTGCGCCACCAGACCCGTCAGTGACTGATCCCAATGTCCCGAAAGTCAGTGTAGAACCTACCGTTTTTGTCCCAGTTGGTACGCCTGGATCGGTGGTAACCACTGGAGCGCTGGCTTGACCTCCGATCAACGCCTCGATAGATGCGCGCCACTGTTGGAGTGTGCTCCCGTCCGAGAATAATATATTGCTCGCATCATCGGTGAACGTATGGTTTCGTCGGTCTTTCGCAGCGAGTATCTGTGCATCTACATAAGATGTATTTGCTTTCTGTGCCACCGTAGAACTTATGGTGTCACTTTTATCGCCGACCTCATCGAAGTTCGTATCCAGGTCAGCTAAATTTATCGTCCCGCTCTTCGTACCGAATTTATTTGTGAATTGCATATCACGCCGCCAGAATGCGCCAGAGTGTCGTCGCCTCGGGGGACGAACTGCCAGCAAGGTATAAATCTATCCGATGCGGGCCTACAGTCAGCGGGCCCCATGCAACACCAGTCGACGGAGCGGGTTTTGCCGATCCGCCATCGAGTCGATACGTCACCGCCGGCATGACGCCTTCACCGACCCACGACCACCTGACCACGCCGCTTTTTACCGTCGAATCGACGGGCTCATTAGAAAGCACGATCAACGGACGGCGCCATAGTACCGAGTTTGACGACGGAACAGGCACCCCGCCTTGCAATGCAGATACCGCAGCCTGCAACGCAGTAACAGCAGTGTCTAGGGCGAGAATCCGCTTCTCCGCCTGACGCAAGGTCATCGCCATAATTACGGCATCGCCGAATAGGTCAACGACGAGCAGCTCACGGTATCGCCAGCGCCGATCGTCAGGCCGCCGGTCAGATTGATATCCGAGGCAGCGGCAGCGACCTCGCAGTGAACGATCACAGTGCCACCAGCGGTTTCCAGCGTCGCAGTTGCCACTGGCGACGCATTACCTGTCGCGTTGGTATCGCTCGTGATCGCCGCCGCTGTGGCTGTCCCACCGGACGCCGCACCGAATGCCGTCGCCGCGAACGTCAGCGTCGCAGCAGCCGTACCTGGCGAGCCCGCCGAGCCGGTGAGCCGGAACTTGAGTTTTCCGGGGCCGCCCGGGTCGATCTGATCGACGATGAAATCGGCGGTAGCCGTGCGTACCGCAGTCGTGTGTGTTACTGCCATGATTTGCCCTCTGCTGGTGATGTCGACTCCGTGCCGACCAACTCGTAAACCTCGCGCTTGCCTGTACCAGCCCGGATGATCTCGATCGTCATCCGAAGCGTGGCCGGCGCGGCCTTGGCCTCATTCGGCTGTTCAATCACCGACGGCTCGGCAGTGATATTGACTGTTGCGCCATGATCCATATTCATGCCCCTTTCGCGTCTCGACCGCGCTTCACTGCTAGACGCCAATCGCCATTGCTACCGCCCGGTGATAACTCTGTATCGCGTTGAGCGATCCACAAAGAACCACCGTAGGTAACTCCGTCTCCCTTAACATAATGTGTCGCAGGTTTGTAAACGCCAGCATCGAGAACCAGACCTTCTATCTGCGTTTCACGTGAAACAGCATGCGTCCCGTTCTTGAAATCGACCACCAACGTCCGGCCGTGCACGCTCAAACTGATGTCGTCAGGCGACCAGCCGTCACGGCCCGGAGCGCCATCTTTCGGCGCGGGCAACGCTGCAATCGCCCGTTGCACGATGTCTGCGGTTCGGCGTTCGTATTCCAGCGCCATACGTGCCAGTTCAGCGTCGAGTAGCGGACGCACATCGTCGAGCGTGATGGATTTTCCATCAGCACCGCGTTCGCCATCTTTCCCTGGCGCCCCATCCTTACCGTGCCTGCCATCAGCACCGCGTTCGCCTGTAGCGCCATCTATTCCGGGACGGCCGGGTTCGCCAGAAATCCCTTGCGCACCATCCTTGCCTTGTGCCCCGTCCTTGCCATCGACACCATCACGGCCCGGGGAGCCATCTATCCCGTTGTGCCCATCCTTTGGAACAGGAATGGCGTCGAGCACTGCGGATACCCGAGCGATCACATCGGCAGTAATCGCCACTGAGTCGGCGTCTTTTCCGTCCCGTCCATCGGCGCCTCGATCACCGTCTCGGCCCGGAGCCCCGTCTTTCCCATCGGACGGTTTAGGTATGACGGCTACAGCAGCGGCTACCTCGGATCGCGTCACTTGCTCAACGATCGATCGCACCTGCGCCATATCCACGTCGCGCCCGTCCTTCGGGTCCGGGATCAGCGCCCGGACTTGCGCGACGACAGCAGCGTAATCAACCGTGGCATCTTTGCCGTCTCGCCCCGGAGCCCCGTCTTTGCCGTCTCGGCCGTCCTGTGGTTTCGGCAGCGCCGAGATTTCTGCGCTCAATTTGACGCGCGCGGATTCAAACGCCTTGGTGACCTCATCCCGCGTCACGTTCTCGGCGACAGATATCAATTGCGTAATTTCTACGCTATCTCCTTTGTCGCCCTTGTCTCCCTTTTCGCCGCGCTCCGGCTTCGGCAATTCCCGAAGTGACTTCTCGACAGCATCTAGTCTCGGAACCACAGCGGCCAAAGCGTTTGCCACGTAGCCCTTGACCGAGGCAACGATTGAATCGCCAAGAATCGTCAGTTCGGCGCGCATTCCAAGCCCTTCATGATGTGCGCGATAAATTCTCGCGCCTCCTCGGCGGCAGAATCGTCAGCCGGCATATCTGTCTTAGGCGCCGCAGCAGGAGCCTTGCCGAACGGATCAGGCCCAGCGTCTCGCTTGGCAAGCGCAGCGAGCGAGTAATTCTGCTGCTGGATCATCGGCGAATCCCCTCCATCAACAGGCCCGTAATTGAGGCGCCGCCGCGCATTGTTCGGAGCAAGGATCGCTTTATCTACGCCAACTCCTAGGGTCTCCATCAGCGTTTTCTGATCCATTCTGAGTAGGTCATCCAGATCGAAATACGTCCCGAGTTGCCGACCAGCGATCGGTGCAGCCAGACCGAGCCCATCATCCAACAGCGCCTCGATGCTTTCAATCAAAGGCTGCAACGCTTTGCTGTAGTAGGCAGTCTCCAACGCCTCTACGTTGTTGACCGGCGGAACCGCGGCCGCAGCGACCATATGCGGCGGAACGTGAAACGTCGCGCATATCATTGGCGCAGTCATTTCCAACTGCTTGACGAGTTCGGCGTCGACCGAATTCATCGTCATACCCTCGTATTTCAACCCGTCGCCGAGAACGGCCACCTTGCCGATGTTGGCCGGATTGTCGACGCCGTAGTTACGCTCCCAATGTTCCTTGATCCTCTTAGCGGTTTCCTCGCTGATCTGCGCCGGAGCTGTCAAGATGCCGCTCGGCCGCGCCATGTTGGCGAACAACTTCTCGCTGTAAGTCTGTATTTTCAGTGCTTGAGTCGCGGCGAGTGCGCAGGCGTAGAGTGGAGATAACCCAACGAGCGGGTGAAACAGGCACCATGCACGATCGTGAATGATTTCGCTCGCCGGAACCGCGGGAAGGCCCATCGGTACCTGTGCCAACAGATCATCCTGGAGTTGGTAGTAAACCGCCCCATCAGGCGCCACCATAGGCGTGACCCGTTGAGAGTCGAGCACGTACAGCGCAACAACGACGTTACGCGCGTCTCGCTCCTTGAGGATGTATGCATTCCCTGCCCCGAGTTTCGACAGAATCCATGACTCGATAAATTTCTGCCGAATTTGATATCGGTTCGGCCGTCTGAGTACCGGGCTGAATGCCGGGTTCGTGGTCTCGGACCAGATACCGAGCGAATCCTGCTCGACGAGTTGCAAGCGCAGTTTCCCGATATCCCCAGCGATGAGTGTCATGCAGGCGAATACCGTCCAGTTCGCCATCACCAAATCTTGGCGTACCTCTACACCCTGCTGCCATGCCCCGGTAAAACTCTCATGAACCACGGGCCACCAGCCACCACGCGCGTCTACGCCCTGCAATGGAGGGTTCGCCTTGAGCACACGCCCAATAACAGCGATGGCGCGGGATATCGGATTCATTCAGCCACCATGTCGCGGCGCCGATAGTGCAGCTTCGGTTTTGTGCCGACCAGCTCGGCCTCTAATTGTCTGACGATGATGTCGTTCGCAGTTTCTGCGTGCACGACACCAGCGATTTCTGCTCTACCAAGAATCACGAGTACCTTGGTATCTCGTGAGTCGACCATGAATTCGTCTCCGATACATAGATTACGACCAGCGTATCGAAACGCATGGACCGCAACCATCTTTGTCTTTTGCATTACTACCTCGAAAAAGAGCCCCGAACGCGAACGCTCGGGGCAATACCTGTAGATCAGGTCGCGAGTGCACCGTAGTTGGCATCGCCGATCCACGCCACCGCAGACGTGCGGCGCTTGGCGAAGTTGATTCTGCGGACCACCTTGAATGCCGTACTCTCAGTCTGGAACATCGACATCAGCGTAGCCGACGCCGCTACAGGCGTATCGCTCGCACCCTGCGGCGCCGAGTCCTGCTCGATCGTCGCCTCACGAGACATCGACACTTGGACGCCAGTATCGCCGATGCGATATATATCCGATGGTTTCAGGAGAATAATATCGTTAAAACCGACATTATCTCCAGTAATCATCGGATCGCCCATCAGCGTGCCTCCATTCGAAGTCAGGCCCGGGAATTCGATATTCCCAAGGGCGTTGACCATGAGCGAAAGACTCTTGGCTAGGCTCGGCGTGGTGACGAACGTCAGGCCGCTCGAATTCTTCGCCGCAATGAATGGGGCGTAGAGCGAGCGGATATCCTGCCGTACCGAGTCTGCGTCGTCGCCGGCCGATGTAAGGGCGGTTACGCCATTCAGCAGACCAGCCGGGGAAACCCCTGCACTAGCTGCCGTAGCCGACAGGAACGTCGTGTCGATACGCTGTGCACTGGCTTGAGCCAATGCGTCACGCACCAGCATTTCACCAGAAGGATCGCTGTCGGCCATCCATTCGTTGGGAACTGAAGTAAGCGCGCCCACTTTCAGTGGCGTCAGGCTTACATTCATGAAATCGAATGACGTGGCTGGAATTGCCTTCGATTCTCCAACCCAGTAGCCGGTCCCCTGTCCGTCTTGGCCCTTGATCATGACGTTGGCCGGCACGCTGCGTAACGGCAGGCGGTCGAACACCGTCAACGAGTACAGGAATTCCTGGAAGTCACCGGTATAGCGAGTATCCGCCGTGACCAGTTCCGCACCCCACTCGCCGGAGCCTGATCCTGCGCCGGCAACCGCAGCTTTGATCAGCCGCACAAGCGTCGGATTGGTTTTACCCCAACGCTCCTCGGCGATGGCCACCGGGGAAACATCGAGTTGCCGGCTCATCGCCCGCGCGATGATCATCCGCGTAAAGTTTTGGCCCTTGAACTTCTCGTCCTGGTCCTGCGCCTTGACGAAAACATGCCCGCGACTAGAAGTGCCGGCGTGTTGGTTCGTGCCGTCGACCGCCTTGGCGTTCGACGAGTTTATCTGGTCGAATCGCATGCGGCGGATGTCGTCATCGAGCGCCTTAACCTCGTCGGTAAGGGAGTCGAATTCCGACGCCTCGTCGTCCGTGCTGCGGCGGTCTTCCGACGTCCACAGTTCCTTGAGTTCATTCAGGCGCGCGGCCTTTTGCGTGCGCTCTTCGCGCAGTTCAGATAGCGTTTTCATGGTATTACCTTTCGTTCGGGAATTGAAAAACCCGCCGGAGCGGGTTTGTTTCTGGGTACCCGAAACGCCGGGTGGATCTCGGCCGGTCGCGGCCGCTTTGATTGTTTGGATACTTGCATCTTGGTTCGCTGGGATCGTCACGGCCGAGAGTTCGAGCCATTCCCACTTGAGGAAATGTCGACCCCATCTTGAACCTTGGATGTCAGCGGTCTCGATGTCGTTGAATCCTATTGACAGACCGCGGACAAGACCTGACTTGATGAGCGCCCACGCCTCATCGATGAATGGTAGGACGCCGCGGGCGATCTGCGCTTTGATGCTGATCCCGGCATCGGTAACCTTGGCCGCGATGACGTGACCGATAGGCTGTTTAGAGTCGTGCTGCCATAGAAGCGGAATCGGCAATTTGAACTGCGCGCCCTTCGGATCGACGATATCTCCCATGCGATCAGTCGATGGCGTACTAGCGATTCCTTCGATGATTCCGGCGTCATCGAACGACTTAACCTCGAATGTAGAATATGCTCTAAGCATTGCGATTCCTATGCAAAGAAAACCTGATACTCTTTAGGCGCCTCGGGCGCGGTCGGCATAACTCCGATTGCCATTGCGAGTGCAACGAGACCGTCTATTCTCCCGGTCTCGCGCTTCTTGACGAATTTGCGGTTCTCGGCCGGATCGGTCAGCACCGTAGCGTTGTGGTTGCACATATTCAGTACCGGATGATTGCCATGCCTGAGTTTCCGTGCGAGCAGTAGAGATTCGAGTTCTCTGAGGGCCGGTGACATCGATTGAAATCCCTGTCCGAACTCGACGAACTTCGCCAACTCGGTTTCTGTAAATCCGGCACGTTCGAGCCACGGCCTTAGGTGCCGCATATTCCATCTATCAAAACCTATCGCCTGCACATCGCAGCGATCGAACACACCGCGGAGGTGTTCAGCGACGAATTCGTATTCAATCGACGAACCCGGAGACGTGATTAAGTGCCCACTACGTGCCCAATCGTCATACGGCACCCGATCGCGGCGCGCTTTCTCTGCCAGCCCTTCTCCGGGTAGCCAGAATGTAGGCCACACGTCCCACGCATCGCCGAACTTCGCTATTAGCACCAACGCCGTCAAATCGCTCGTGCTCGATAAATCGAGGCCAGCGTAAACCTTCGCGCCGCGCAATTCCCCGAGTGGCTGGGCTCCGTTCTCTGACCACACCGACCGGGGGCAGAATGGATTCCTCGCCTCGACCCGCTGATTCAAAATCAAGTTTCGATACGATGATTCGCGGCTCGGCATGCGCTTGGCGTCGTTTGCCTGTCGCAACACTTCTTCCCGATTCATGAAATCGTCATAGTGCGGATTCGCAAGACGGATCGTCTCCTCGGCGAACGGATCGGCGTCGATCGGCGCACTGTAAATCTCGACCTTGACCCGAGGATCAACGCCGCTGAGCGCATCGTCGATCAGCACCGACAGCAGATCGGCATCGGTCGGCGCCTGAGTCGAGATGATTACCGACAGCGGGTTTTGCTGCGCTGCACTGGCGGTTTCCATCGCCTCATAGAGCACCGACCGCGGCCCCTTGACTTGGCCTAACTCGTCGTGGACGACGAACACCGGGCTGACACCGAACGCTGTCGACGCCTCAGCCGATAGCGCCGTGTACGTCGTTCCTAGTTCACGACAGATCAATTGCTTTAGCGTGTCTCTGACCGTGACGAACGCCGCGATGTCAGGTGACTTGCGCACCATCTTCGCAGCCAGCGCGAACAAGATCGCGGCTTGGTCCCGAGATGTTGCTACCGAGAACAGGTGCCCATTGGCTACGTGTTCAGGTCCGCACAGGTGGAGGAGAAGTAGGAATGCCGAAAAAGCCGTTTTCCCGCCTTTGCGCCCCATCGACAGGATGAACGTCCGTGTCGGCGTATCGTAGATACGCTTGAGCCACGCACGCTGCGGATCAGTCAACTTGACAGGCCGCCCGACGTGCAGACCCTCGGGTATGTAACAGTGCTTTTCGATCCACTCGGCGTTACGTTCACCGCGAGTTTCAGAAAGTTTTTTCACTCGCACCGAAAATAATCCTTGACTATCCGCGCATCATGCGCTATATTTAATACTCACAAGGAGATCAAATGACCAACAGCCAACGAATCGCCAGCCTGAATCCCGGGCAATCAGTCCGCATCAGCGGTGACGCAAAGTGTTGGGTAACGGTAGATCTCAGCTGCAACGGCAAGACCCTGCGCTACGTGCGCAACACAGCAAGCGGATTCCAAGTGTTTCGCACGGTGACGATTGCGCTTTGAGACGCCATGAGTGGCCGACAATCCCAAGCCGTAACCCTCGCCGTGCGCCTCGTGCTGCACGGCTCCACTGTGACGGCAGCAGCCAAGCGCCACGATGTCGCAGTCTCTAGTGTCCGCCGGGCGCTGCGCTTGGCGGGCATCGGGCCGCTACCTCATGGACGACCGAAAAGGGAAATCTGAAATGGACAAGCTGCCAGCGACCGCCGTGCAATCACAAGTCATGCGGACAACGGCCAAGCGCCGGGTATTTCGCCGGAGTGGCACAGATAACGCCGCCGCGCTGATCGGGCATATCACCGCAGGCGACGAAATCTGCGGCATCACGAACGGACAGTTCAGTCTCGTTGACATGATCGAACACGTGCTGAACGAGTGCGGCCCGAGTGACGTTTGCATCGCAACCTGGACAATGGGCATCTACGACACCGAGCGCTCGTTCGAGTTCATTCGCAACAAACTCATCCGCTCGATCCGGTTCGTTCTCGACCCGTCGATGTTCTCGCGCCGGCCAGAGATTGCGTCAATCCTAGTTAAAGGCTTCGGCGTCGATGCGTTCCGGGCAGTGAACAGTCATGCCAAGTTCGCCACGATCCGCGGCGACACACTTGCCGTGTGCATCCGAAGCTCAATGAATCTGAACCCGAATAACCGTATCGAGTCGTTCGATATCTCGGTGTGCGAGCAGACCACAGCGTTTTTCGAGTCGCTGGTCAACGATATATGGGCAAAGATCGATACCGAGAATCGTTCTCAATCGCGCGGCTTGTTCGACGAACTCGTGAGCGTTCAGCCAAGCGGCAAGCGCCCAAACCCGTTTCGGGCGATCGCGGGCGCAGCCTAAACCTCCCACGGCCGTTTAGCGGCGCTCGGTTTGCGCTTGCTCTTGTCATACGTGGTCTGCTGCGTCAGCCTCATCCGAGTAGCGAGCGCTGACATCGCGCGTCCCTCGCGTTCCTGCATCTTGAGCAGTTGATCGTACTCTCGGACATCGAACTGATCACCAGCTTCGGCCGCCGCAATGAGCTGCGCTACCCGATCTGACGAAACTACGTGCCGGCAGTATTGCACCAGCAGCGGATAGGTCTCGGCCCCGAACCAATCGGCCGGCATCCGGTTGACGACTACAGCCCATTCCCGAGACTGCTCTGGCGTCAACTCCGCAGGGGCCCGGGGCCTGCTCGTGCCGGTAACGTCAGTCTCGACGACAGACAGCGCAGCGCTGGAAACTCGACCGGGTTTCACGTTGAACGTTTCACAATGTGAAAACTATGGGCGGGGCACTTTTGAAGAAACGTTTGGCGGCCGGTTTCCCATAACTTTGTGGAAAAGTCCAAGATCACCCCCCGCCGTCCCTATCCGCCAACTGGATACCCGTCTGCCCCGATGGGAACGCGCTGACGGTAGCCTAAGTCTATAGCTGTCTTGACTTCGTGGCATTCGGCGCATAGTCCTTGCCTATTGTCTGGCTCGTCTTTGCCGCCATTTGCGAGTGCTATTCTGTGGTCGATCACCTGTGCGAGCCTGACTCGGCCCTCGGCCTGACACATCACGCACAGCGGGAGCAGTCTGAAGTGCTCTGCCCTGATGGTCTGTAGCCTGCGACCACGGATACGCTTGTCTGTGGTGTGCATCAGCCGAGACTCTGCGTCTGGTCTCGCTCGGCACCTGCGTTACCACCGTCGAGCGTGAGCGAGAGATGTTCCTCGTCCTCATCGGCGAGAGATTTGAGCAGCGTGGTCAACATGGCGAGGATTCGATCCTGCTTTGCCTCGATACTCTTGATTGAATCTGTGAGGTTCCACATGACGGAATGACACACATTTGGCGGAATATAACACAAACCATCTAATGTGCAGACAAAATTGTAACACGTTGGAGTTTCTCTACCCGCTCGCGTTCAGCCTGCTGCATTCTGCTTCTCTCGCCTAACCATGCAGCTATGAGCCTGTCCGACCTGTCGAGCCTCGTGTATATGGTCACCCGTTCACACGCCAGTAGTAATCCCTTGGTGGCTATAGATCCAGGGTGGAGATACCAGACTTCGACTGTGCGCCGCAACTCACTCGGCAACCCGGATATCGCAGAATCAGTAACCGACGCCTCGGCATCGTCGATCGGGATGATTGACTGCGCATCGTAGCCATTGCCATCAACCACCGGGACATCTAGGTTCACGTGGCTGTAGCCGAGACCACCGCTACGGCCACCGATGCGCCAGCGTGCCCAGTTTGTTAGGCGGACATCGACCCATTGGATTCTGGCCATCAGGCAAACACGATCAGGTACACCGCAGCGCAAGCGCCGGCTATGAGCCACACGACCACTAGAGCCTCTACCGTTTGTCTAGACATGATTGGATTGGAACTGAGTTGCGCCGGCATGCGTCAACCCACGCTTGATCTGGTGTCGCTCCGGTTCCGGCTGGGCGATCGAGCGTGAACGGCCTGAGTCCTCGGCGATCTAGGAATACATGCCACTCACCGTAGCGTTTGATGAGTAGCGGCCTCGTGGGCTCAGGTTTCATAATGTCTCGACATTAGGGTTTGTACCTAGTAGATTGTGCTTGAATCGTCGTGCTTAACGCATATAATTGAGTCTGACACTTAGGAGATAACGATGACATTGTGGATTTACGACAGCGGGGCAAGCACCGCTGAAATTGAGCGTGGCGTTGCTGCGGCAATTGATGTATTCGAGCGCCACGCTCTTACGCCGGAGCACTGCGCGGCTCAAGTGCTCGCACTGTCGAACGATGACGCCTACGACGAGCGCGGTGTTGCCGCCTGGAACGAAGCTGACGACGCGGCGATGACGGCATGCTGCGCGGGTTGGAATAGGACGCCTCCGGCCGGACACTTGGAACCGGAATAGGACTCCACCACAGTCTACCCCAAACAAGCTCGCTTAGGCGGGCTTTTGGGCTGCCAGCTATCAGGAGATTGAACAATGTACCGCTTCCAGGTCTGCTACTCAAAGCGTTTTCAGTCTGGCATCTTGCGAGGTCGGTTGTATCACGATCACCTGCGGTTTGTCGATTGGAAAACCGCAAACGACTTCGTGCAACTTTGCTCGAATGATCACATCTTCCACTCGTGCACAGACGATGGCACGTACACGGTCGAGGACGCTGCACTGTTCGCAATCGAGCCGATGCAAGTCTAGTCGTCACATCCGACCCGGTGCCGCCGGGTTCAATGTGCCGATCAGGCACTACTCGAAGGGGTGAAGCAATGAACCATCTTCCACCAGAAGCAAGCGACGCCGAGCGACTTGCAGTCTGCATCGACGAACGAGACCGACTGCGCGCCATCAATGCCGAACTACGCGCCATGCTGATCGAGGTCCACGACACATTGTCGCAGAAATACAGTCCTTCATACGACGATCGGTTGTGGCTGGACAAGATGCAAAAACTGATCGACATGGAGTGATGCGATGAGATTCTACCCGCTCAAAATATCCATCAACGACGTTGTAAATGCTTCAAGAGCCAATCTTGAATGGACTAACCGAGAATTAGAACGTCAGCGAGACAGCCTTCGCGCTATCAATTTGGAACTTGCGAGGCATCTGGATTGGCTGTGCTGCGCCTGCGAAGCATTTGCGCCGAACATCAAAACAGACGAAGCGCGAGCGGCACTCGCTAAAACTACTTCCCAATAACCCTCAAGCTCTGCAACTGAGCACGCACCGCATCAGGAATAGGCGCCCGTAGCGCCCTTTCCTGGGCCACTTGGTCAGCTACCCTTTGCAGGTATTCGTTCGTGGATTCTTGACGTTCCTGGCGCCTCGGGGAGCGCTCGTTGACGTAGACCGATGACCAGCCGGCTTCGACGGTCTGCCACAGTATTTCAGTGGCATCATACCCATCGGCGTGCGCCCTTGCGAGTTTGATCAGTATTCGCTTCTTTGCGGTGTCGGTTAGTGGTGCGTGATGTCCTTTCTTGCGTCTGACCTCGACGAATGCGTCCCATGCGTCGGAGTCAAGCCAAGATGGTGTCATGCGACAGTCCTCGAAATGCGATCCTACTTGGTGAATGTGCCTTTCCAACCATTATCTTCAGGCGAGCCTCCAGGCCATCCCGTAGGAGGTGGGATTGCAACATAGACTTTAGCCCTGCCGTTAGCCGGGGCCTTACGATGCCCGTCTGGCTGTTTCTTGTTTTTCATGTTCCACCGACCCATCGTCGATTCTGATTCTGATGATTGCGTGACTTTCGATTTCATACGCCACCTCTATTGTTGGTGCCGGTTACCTAATCCGGCGCGCATGTCATCAGCGCGGCACCGTTGCTGGTGTTTCGGTTGCCTAGGGCCGCGTCCCTTTTCCAGACAAGAGGATATGTTCACAGATGTCTGGCGCGTTAATGGCACCTAAGCACACACCAATTCCGAGCGGCCCTGCCTCTTCGGCGATCAACGTGTAGTGCTTTGAAGGTAGGCCGTTCCTTGCGCCTATCTGAGAGGCAACCGACATGATTCTGCCCCACTCTTCAGCCACAGCGCCATGCCGCGCCAAGGGTTAAGCTGACTCTCGGCCTACCATCAAAACACTCGTCAACTCGAGCAATACTTTGTGGTGCTGTCTTTGCTACCCGTTCGACTCCGCGATCAACCAGAGCTTTACTAGGACAATGTTCAGACCCGCTAAGGTCTTGAACGAGGACAACACCACAAAACACTCGTCAGCTCACTTTACTCTCGTGAAATGCTTTGAAGGTGGCGTCCTGGAGCTGATCCCAGGAGCAGGCTCTTCGGGCGATTGAAACGTGTCGGCAGTTTCCCACGCACCCCTCAATCCTCCCCGCAATCCTACCTGCCTCGCCTTGCATAGAGGCACCCAGCTTGTGCAATTCGCCACCATCAAAGCACTCGTCAGTCACTGTACTCGCTCATCAAGAGCATGTGAAGTAGGGTTTACACCTATCGTGTGCTCGCACTCTTCCCACGGTGGAGTTTGGCAGTCGCAGCACGGTAATGAGAAGTCTTTGCATTGAGTAGTGTGCTCTGGTTTCGGCCTTCTCGGAGGAACGAACAATGGCTGTAACCATAGATCGATCTGTACTTGGTACACTTGCCTAAGCTCTGGAAGAGTTACTGGTTCAGTGGCTATCAGGGTGGTGGAGTTCCGGGGGTTTTTGGCAAATACTCACCTAACCGCGTGACACGGTTAAGTGAGTGCCTATCAGTAACGGAGCCAGCCCACGGTACGTCAATGGCCCGAGCATCACGCAATGCGTGCTCGACTCAAGGGTTATTCGTCATTGCGACGACCCTTCTACCGATCCCTTGAGACCCTCGCGGGTCACTCATCTCGGTTTGACTTGGGAAGGTTCCCCCGTTGTCCCTCGATGCAGTTACGGCGGCCTTGCGAGCGGTCTACCTGCATCCAGTCAGCACCAAAAAGAAAAGCTCGACCGCTTAGATCGGGCAAGTCCCTGGCATGGGCAGTCGGGCGTGCGCATTGCTAGTACACGTCCTTCCAAACATGCCCGATCTAAACATATCGAGCTTAGCAATGCATACATCAGACTGCCGATCTGACAAGAGAGACTCTACTCCAAGAAAAAGCATAGCGCAAGGGGTTTTTGTTAGGGTTTACCCGAATGACGAAGTGTTTTTTATGCACTACGATTACGGCATGAGGACTGAACAGCCATCAAACGATGAGCTACGCCAAGCGTACTCGAATTATGTGATGACAGGCACCGCCAGTTGGCGAGACATCCTGAACGACCTAAGAGATAGGCGCACGACGTGGTTCGACACTGAGGAACTTGACTTGAGGCGCGCGATAGATCGTGTGCTGTCACCGTGAAATCGCTCGACCTACATTTAACTTGAGTGGAGAACGTATGAAACTGAAGATCGTAAGTGATATTCCGATTCCTGCGAAGGAAAAGCGGGGACCATCTATTCCTGAACAAATGGCTGAGATGAAAGTTGGCGACTCATTTTTCACTACCTCAGCAGTAAATACGGTCCGGGTACAGGCATCGGCGGCGAAAATACGGATACGCTGCGTATCTACGAGCAACGGCCGTCGAGTGTGGCGGGTTGCGTGAAATCACACGAACTGCCGCCGACCGCTGATCTGGCCCGTGCCGCCGCTCACCGTGGCCTGCGGGCTGTATGCTGGTACGACGGGCGGTATTACAAGGCCGGCTATGCCACGGGCGGGGAGCGCGTCTGTATGGCTGTCAACTATGGCAGGCTGGATGCGTGCGAGATGGCGGCGCGGAACATCGAACAGATGGGCGTCGATTGGCTGAAGGAATGGACATGCCACGCAAACCACTGACAGCAGGCGAATCTACAGTAACTGTCTCGGTGAGGGTGTCTCGTAGACATCGAGACCTAATGGTCGTTCACCCACTAGGGGCCGGGGGTCTGGTGCGTGCATTGATGGATCTGGTGAACCCCGCGTTACTACCTCGATTGCCTCTTCAGGCGAGCGAACCACGGCCCAATGACCGCGCCACTTCGCCCGAAAGTCAGACTGTTGGTCCGTCAGTTGGCGAGCTGATGGAGATTTTGACCCGTCCTTCACTTCCAGAAGCCAGTTTCGACCGCGCATCCCGCACAGAAGATCTGGGCATCCTTGTCCAACCCGAGAGAGATCAAGAATACTAGCCCCGATCTTGCGCAACGCATCGACTATCTCTGCGTGATTGCCGTCTAACCTGGAAGCTCTGCGCATGACTCATATCCACATCAATTGGACACGATACAGCGAGACCTTCTGCGCTGTCAATCACTGCCCGACTTGTGACCGGCCAAGACGCATGCTCGGCCAGTTCCAGGAATGGTATGGAACGACTTGGACATGCGCTGGTTGCGGCGACGTATGGACCGATGGCGAGATGCACGAGCGCCCGTTTTGTCCGGGATGGCGAACTGAGAATATCCGGTATGCGCGCGAGAAGTTGGCGTCTATCGGAATCTCGGTGTAAACCCCTATTCCAATGTCTCTCATAGAGTGTACGCTGACAGCATGAAAACTTGTGTTGGATGCAAGAACGCCGCCTGGAAGATGAGCAAGAACGGAAACCTGCACCCGAGCGGTGACGGTAGATGCTTGTACGAATACAAGCTCGCGCCACTCCCTGTGTCGATGTGTTGGATAACTCTACCGAAGCCTAATGGGGGCGTTATCAACCGGCGAGTGAACTGGCCCGAGCATTGCGTCTATTGGACTCGGGCATGAAGCTGACCGCAGAAAACGTCAGGCAACACCTGTGCGATGAATTCCTATACGCACTGAGGGTAGACCCGACTATTCACATCTCGACTCCGGCATGGTCAGAGCACGGTGATACGACGACCGCTGCCTACGATGTGGTGATTAAGATGCTGCTAGATGACGATGGCTTACTACTGGACTTCATAACGATTGTCTCGCGTCAGGCCCAATTCGGGGATGATCTGGCGTGTGAGGCGCTGTCAACTATGGCCCTGCGGCACGAAGACGCGCACGAGGCTGAATTCATCAGAATGGAACTCTCATGAGAGCGTGGCACTTCACAGGAAATACTTTGCGCGACGGCTCTCCGATCCCGCCTGTAGGTGTGAAGCTTGTTTCGCCTGTTGCGCCTATCATGTGTCAGCAAGGTCTGCATGCTTCTTTGCATCCGTTCGATGCACTGCAACACGCGCCAGGGCAGATTCTGCACTTGGTGGACGTTGACAGGATAGTAACAACGCACAATGACAAGGTGTGCTGTTGGGACCGAACGATCATAGCGAGCATGAATGCAACGGATATGCTGAGATATTACGCTCGCATGCAGGCTTTGTCTGTGGTGCATCTATGGAATGCGCCTGACGTAGTGCTCGACTGGATAATGACTGGCGATGATGCGGCACGGGATGCGGCACGGGCTGCTGCACTGGATGCGGTACGGACTGCTGCACTGGCTGCTGCACGGGATGCGGCATGGGCTGCGGTACGGGCTGTGGCATTGGATGCGGCATGGGATGCGGCATGGGATGCGGCACGGGCTGCGGCATGGGATGCGGCATGGGTTGCGGCACGAGATGATTTTGCGTTGTTGGTCAATGAGTGTTTCGAGGAATGGTTATGACATACTCAGATCACGATATGTGCGACTATTTCTGCACTCGCGCGAGGTATACATACAACCCGCACGAGCAGAGCGCATATCCGGTGCCTTTGCTGATGGCCAAAGACGGCATCATCTACCCAAGTCCATTTCTTGATAGTCTAGTCAAGGTCTCGCGCGAGTTCCGCCTCGCTCAGACACCTGGGTACACGCTCAGTGACGCGCATGGTGAAGTTTACGGGGCCGACCTTCGGGTGCCGCTAGAAGATACGTATCGGCGCGAGGCAGACTTACTCCGCCGGCCCCACCCTCATTGGACGCAGATGGACGGCAAGTTCAATGCGATGGTTCTAGCCGCATGGATGCACGATCGTGGATAAGATGACGCCGTGGAGCAAGGCCAATCCTACGCGAGTAGGTTGGTACAACGCATCATTAAGCCGCAATCCTAATACGCGGATGTACTGGAACGGTTGTTACTGGTCATGGGCAGTGTCAATCGGAGACTCCAATTCTGAAGCAGACTTTCGCAAGAGCAACAAACAATACGGTCAATTATCGGTTGAGTGGCGCGGCCTGACCAGACCTCGGATGAAATGGGACTGATGATGGCTGAAGACTACGACTGGAGCGAATACGTGGACACATCCAAGATGCTGCGCAACGTGAACGGCTCACAGGTCCAGACCCGTGTGCAGTACGCAACCCCGATCACTGGGCATAAAGCTAACAAAGCCGCAGGCGTGATGGTGGCAACCGTGATCGGTATCCTGCTGGCGGCGGTGTTGGTGCATTTTTGGAGTACGCCATGATTGTGCTCGGCGAGCGTCCTGACGAAGGTATAAGTTTGCGTGACTACTTCGCTGCTCAGACGCTTGCGGCCATAGCAAATGACCGCTTGTTGTTGTCGGCAGATGAGGCATTCCCACACGAAAGCACGAGGTTTGCAATCGCCAAATACGCATACGCCATTGCAGACTCAATGCTAAAAGTGCGCGATGAGTGACGGTTAGTGGTATCAGACAGTTGGACTGTGTGAGCAATTGGAAAATGAACATCTATCAGAAACTGAACGCAGCGCGCAGGCAGTTCCACTCGCTGGAACTGAAAAAGAGCGGGCAGAACAAGTTCGCCGGCTACAACTACTTCGAGCTTGCGGATTTCCTCGTACCAGCCCTGAGAATATTTGACGAAGTTGGGCTGTGCGCGATTGTTTCTTTCCAGAAAGACCAAGCGGACATGACCATCGTGGATGTTGAGATTGGCATTGGACCGCCTGACGGAGCAATCGTCATCAATAGTCCACTCGGCTCCGCTTCGTTAAAAGGATGCCACGAGGTACAAAACATCGGCGCAGTGGAGACATACCAGCGGCGCTATCTGTGGATGTCAGCGCTCGAAATCGTCGAGCATGACGCGCTGGATGCGGTCACAGGAAACGATACGAACGCGCGCAAAGACGAAAGTATGAAAATCTCCGCGGTGAAGGAATCAGCGAAGTCGCTCGACCTTACCGATGAGCGCAGAAATGAACTGGACGAAGCATCCCAATACATCATCGAACAGTTTGCGGAAGGCAAAGAGGCTGCCGTGATGCGCATTGTCCGGCAGTACGGCGAGAACGACGAGAAGATTTATCTCGCAGACCGGCTCGGCGCGCACTCAAAGGTTCGCTCGTTCATCAAGGAACAATTGCGCCTTGAGCGCGAGGCCGCAAAGGTGAAGACATGAAGTACCGAGTCAGGAGCGGCGATATGGACTGGCACTACGAGACAAAGTATCGTGCTCGTGCTGATGTGCTGGCGGCCCTAGCCATTGACAGGTGCGCACCAGAGAAGTTGGGGCAGATCATCGAGGTGTCAGGCGGGCAGTTCCGTGGAGACCAGACTGTGTACCTGTCGCCGGAGATGATCCTGCGCAGCATGGGACAAATGAAGGATAACAAGCCATGAACGAACGCGACAACTCCGGCATCCTGTTCCGCAACGATAAGGAAGGCGGGAATCCGAACTGGCCTGACTACAAGGGAACCTGTACCGTGAACGGTCAGGAGTTCTGGCTGTCAGCTTGGATCAAGACGGGCAAGAACGGCAAGTTCATGAGTCTCGCGTTCACGCCGAAAGAGGAACGTCCTGTGACGCGCACCAAGCGGCCGGCGCAAGTAAGTGGTTCGTTCGATGACATGGATGATGACATACCTTTCTGATGGACCAATTGACCGAGCACTATCGCACGCTGGCTGATCGCAACTTGGCCGACAGCTATCGCTATCAGGCGCTGCTGTACCACGCGTGGAAGGTCATTGTTCAACAGCAGAAGGGCTTACGCCGTCTGAGTCGCAAGATCAAGAGACTTCAATGCGCCAAATAGTCCTGCTCGACGAGGATCGCAGAAAGCGCGCGCTAGACGCTGTTCGTGAGGCGCAGATAGGTCAAGTCGTCACGATCAAAGAGGCAACCCGCAATGCAGAGCAATCAGCTAGATTCCACGCAATCTGCACCGACCTTGCTAGAAGTGGAATTCTATGGTTTGGAAAGCGACGCTCAAAGGATGATTGGAAAATACTTCTCATTGCCGGCCATTCTGCTGCCACGAAACAAGGCTCAGAGATGGTGCCGGGTATTGAGGACCATCAGATCATCAACCTCAGAGAGTACACCGCTCAAATGAGCAAGTCTCGGATGTCGTCACTGATCGACTACGCGGAAAGTTGGCACGCGCAACACACGGAGCAAGCATGACACACCAATACAAAAGTTACGAGATGAAAGTCTACAAAGGTACGGACTATAAGCATGTAGCTCGGTTTGCGACAAAAGCCGAACTTGTTCGTTCAATGCTGAGTTTCCTATCTCTCGGCGAGTTCTCCATCATTGATGTGTGCCCATCAGATTTGGAGGCTCAACCAAAACTGACTGACGAGGATCTGAAGATAGTTGAAAGTATCCAGAATGACAGGTAAGCAGTACATGCACCTAGTCCACGCTCTACCGTGCGTGGTCTGCACAGAGCTTGGCGAGACGCAGACATCGCACACCCAGGCCCACCATGTCAGGGAAGGCCAAGGGATGTCTCAGCGTGCGCAGGACTGGCTCACGATCCCGTTGTGCGAAGACTGCCATACTGGCCGTTCAGGCATCCACGGCGACCGGTCCCGATGGCGACTGGCGTGCATGGACGAGATGGATGCGCTAGCGTGGACTATCGAGAGGATGGCGAATCGTGATGCCTAACGATTTGAACACACAACGATTCCACATCGGCGATGTGCTGAGTATGACCACAGGGAAACTACTTGGGACGAGCGGCATGGATGGCATCTACCGTATCGCGCAGCACTTAGCAGGCGAGCCAGTATGGACACATCAACTCGGCCGGGTGATGCGCGAGAGCCGACCGCATCTGCTGGCTCAGTTCCCGAAGTTGGAGGCTGTGACTGGCGAAGACGTGACCCCAGAGAACCATCAGCGCTGGTTATCAATGATGGTGGAGACGCTTGGTGAATGGTTCGACGTGGCGCCAATGCCGGAGGCCGCGCACGAAAGCATTGATCCGCTGAGCGAACTGGCTGAGCGCGTTCACCCCGCCAAGATTGTCACGATCGGCGCGTGACGCCGAACGTTGGAGTTGAGCCGGTGCACCCGGCCAGAAAAGGCAACGAATGAGCACAACCGATACGCCGGGGGCACTCGGCTCGAACGACCAGTTAGGCCCCAATGCGCCGTCCGTGGCCCGCGACCCGCACCGAGGCGGTAGAGGCCGCCATTCGGCGCATCAAAGAGCCGCAGCAGTGAGCATGCTGCACAACGTGTTATAGGCGACACGCGTTTCGCGTAACTTGGCCACAACCGGAGCAAGAAGGATGTTCGGATTTACAAGGCGTGCGCAGGTTTGCTCCCATAATCGGACACAGGATCATGTATCATTCACCCGTGACAGTCATGTCCGAGGATTCCCGCCTGGGCGGTTCTCTCCTCCATGTCCGCGCGTTCTCCCCGCGTTGCTGTCACTTCGGCCGGCGTATGTCGGCCTTTTTTTGAGGTAAGCATGGATAAATGCTCCTACTGCGAGGTAGGCCAGGGCAGAGACTGTATCTGCCTCAAGTACGCTCGCTATCGTTGGTGGCCTCTGATCTGTGCCGGTCTGGTGGCATTCTGGCTGCTGTTATTCATCGTAGCAGTGGGGTTCGTGTGATGGACATTGTTGTCAGGCTGCGGGATCACATGAGCGATGGAGTGACATCATCGGATCGTTTCCATCTACGGAACGATGCGGCAGACGAGATTGAACGGCTGCGCAAGGATATTGATCTACTTAGCAAATACTGCGAGACCGGCAGCAGGGCGATTGCCATCGCAGGCGACATGGAACAAGAGATTGAGCGTCTTAAACTTGCAATCAAAGATGCTGAGTTTGGATTTCAAGTCGCATACGATGCCATTGAACGAAAACACATAGACGAGGCGTTGCTGATATGCGGGATACGTGGTGCTCGGCTGAACAAGGTATTGAACAATGAAGAAGACTAGGCCGTGGGAGCGCCCCGGCTACACCTTCAGCATCGGCTGGCCGGTAGGGTTTGTACCTATGTTTGGGAAGATGAATAGCGCGTATCTTTCCCGTGTGGCGTCACAGACTCGTGAACGAGACCTTGATGCAGGTAAGTACTACGCAAAAGGTACGATCACAGGACTAGCTCCTAACGACCATCACAGGCTAAAGAAACTCAGCAAGGCGGAGATATGAAACGCACACAGTACCGCATGATCCTCGATCACCTCAAGGCACACGGCAAGGCCACGACGTGGGAGTTGATGATGGTCTCGCACTCGACCTGCCCTCACGCGCGCATCGCTGAGATGACGCACCACGACGGCCGGCTTGTCTACCCGTACGGGGTAGGTCGGATCACGCGCACGCCAGTAGTACGGAACGGACGACGGGTGACCGAGTACCGGCTCATTAGATGAGTCTGCTCATCGCGTCAGATTGTCTGATTGACGAGGTAAGCTACCGCATGTCTGAGGCCTACTATCGTTATGGAGACTTCGCTAGCACTCACGAGGCACTCGTGAGTAGCGTTAGAGGAGTGGGACGAGTTGCGCGTTGCTGTGCATTCCAACAAGTTAGGATCTGTAGAGCGGGAAGCGCTCGATCTGGCCGCTGTCCTGTTACGACTAGTCGAACAACTGCGGCGCGAGTCTACTATGCGCGCGAGGTCGGTGAAGTGATGCGGATTTATCACCCATTCTGGACCTGGGAAGACATAGGCATGTGGCGAGACGTTTCTGAATCCGAACAGCGGCGCTATTTAAGTCTCGCTATTGATTTTACTGGCGATGCATGTCGCTACGGAGCAGCAATGCTGAATGTGCTGCACGCGATGCCGCTCGCTTGCGAACACAACCTAACCGAGCCGGCAATGAACCGTCAAGCGTGGATCGGTCACGCCGCCTGCTTCCTTGCTATCGATTGTCCTGAATACATTACGCGCGAAGCGTGGGGTCACCTGACACAGCGGCAACGCGACGACGCCAACACGCAAGCGGATTGTGCAATCGCAGAATGGGAGCGGAAGCATGCGAAAGAAGCTAGAAAAGTACATCCGCAACTGGACTTTGAAGGGATATCCGGATGGCTTGCCGGATGAGGCGCCGAGTCGCCTAGAAGATGCAAACAAGGTAGGAAGTTACCGACTGATATGCATAGCTTTGATGAAGAACGATTCGAACCTGTTGACGCTTGGACAGAGCCGACCGCCATGTCGAATCTATATGACCATCAAGCGGGCGGAGTTGATCGCCAAGGGCAAGATCAGCGCTCGTCAACCAGAACAAGAACGAATGTTCTAGAGGCGGCGCTGCGTCGAATCGCGATCGCCTTCCGCGACTTCGATAACGTGCTAGTGGCGTTCTCCTGCGGCAAAGACTCTGGCGTGCTGCTCAATCTCACGTACAAGTACGCGAAGAAGAACGGTCTGCTGCACAAACTCGGGTTCTATTACGAGGACTACGAAGCGGGCTATCGCTTCACCGACGAGTACGCGGCGCGAGCGTTCGGGACGCTGCATGACGTGAAGCATCGGTATTGGCTGTGTCTTCCAATCTCTGCGGCCTGCGCTGTCAGCATGTATGAGCCGCGCTGGATTCCTTGGGACCGCGACAAGAAAGACATTTGGGTCCGTCCGATGCCAGATGAGCCATATGTCATCAACGAGGACAACTGCCCATATCCGTTCGTGAAAGGCACGAAGGGCTTTGATGCTCGCATACAGTTAGCGGAGTGGTACGCAACCACCTACGGACCGACCGCTGTAATGATCGGCCTGCGCGCCCAGGAATCACTGACACGGCGAATCATATTCACCAGCGACAAGCGCACGGAGATGCACAAGGGTCTGAAGTACACGAAGCGCGTCGATCCGCGCACGATGAACTTCTACCCGCTGTATGACTGGATTACAGAAGACATTTGGACGTGCAACGCGAAGTTTGGGTTTGACTACAACAAGATATATGACCTGTACTACCAAGCCGGTCTGACGATCGACCAGATGCGCGTAGCAAGCCCTTTCCATCAGAGCGGACAGAACGACTTGAAACTGTACCGTGTGATCGACCCTAACAACTGGGGACGCATGGTCGGCCGCGTCAACGGCTGCAACTTCGGCGGCATCTATGGCGGTACAACAGCTATGGGCTGGCGCACGATCACGAAGCCGGATCATTTCACATGGAAGCAGTATGCAGAATTCCTGCTATCTACGCTGCCTGGTGGAACGAAAAAAAAGTTCGAGCATCAGATAGCGCGCTTCCGCAAAGAGTGGGCAGAGAAAGGCCGGGGTCGCAATCCAGAAGTGATCCAGGCCATGAAGGAAGAGGGTCTAGAGATTGAAAACACAAACGTAGTCAGCAAGCGCTGCACGAAGCCGAGGCTCTACGAAGTGGTGCGCATCAAGTCTGACTTCGCAGATGAACTAAGTAGCAACTACTCGACCCCATTCCGGCATTGCCCCAGCTGGAAAGCTATATGCATCACCATCATGAAGAACGATGTGGCGATGACCTACATGGGCCTGACCCGCACGCGGGATCAGAACATCAGCCGACAGAAGGCGTTGGACAAGTACACGGCCCGCAAAGCGAAGATGGCGGCGGCAATCGAGGAATCTGAGATATGAATAGCCCAGTCTACAACGTGCGCGCGATCCCGCTGGAAAAGATTCGCGCTAATGCTTATAACCCCAACGCCGTAGCTCCTCCAGAGATGAAGCTTCTAGAACTTTCGATTTGGGAGGACGGCTACACCATGCCGATCGTCTGCTACTACGTGGCGGAGGATGACGTGTACGAGATTGTTGACGGCTATCACCGCTACACAACGATGCTTCGCAGCGACCGCATCATGGAGCGTGAGAAGGGTCTGATGCCTGTCGTCGTGATCGAGAAAGATATCTCGAACCGGATGGCGTCAACGATCCGTCACAACCGTGCTCGCGGCTCGCACAGCATCGAACTCATGTCCAGCATCGTCGCTGAGTTGACTACGGCCGGCATGTCTGACGCGTGGATTCTGCGCCACATCGGCATGGACAAAGACGAACTGCTGCGTCTCAAGCAAATCACCGGGCTCGCGGCGCTGTTCGAGGATCGAGAGTTCTCGGATGCTTGGGTCAACGACGAAGAAGCGATGGAAGCGGCGTGAAGTCAGGCCAGTGGTCATATTCAAGCCTTGCGGAGTACAGAAAATGCCCGCGCATGTGGAAACATAACCACGTCGATAGGCTGCCTACAAAGGCTACGTTTTGGATGCGTAGAGGCAGTAATCTGCACTTACATTGTGAGCGCTATATATCTCGCCAAATAGACCACATCATCCCACCGTTGCTGCGGATCCAGCAAACCCTGATCGAGTTGCGTGAGAAAGGTGCGGCATGTGAGCGCTATTTCAGACTAGACAAGAACTGGAACGTCTGCGAGAAAAGCTCGCAGTGGGTCAAAGGCTTCCTTGATGCCTCATACGTCGATGATGACACGCTTCACATTACGGACTTCAAAAGTGGGAAGATTAAGGATTATCACGCTGATCAATTGCAGCTTTACGCCATCATTGGCGCGCGCGCAGAGCAGGTATCATCTGTCAAAATCAAGGCGGTTTACATAGACCACGGAACGACGCTGCATGAGCGTGACTATGGGCTTGAAGAGCTTGAAGCGCATCGTGATAGATGGCACTCAGAAGCAGAGGCAATGCTGGCTGACGAAACCTATACGCCAACACCTAGTGAGCAATCATGTAAACGATGCTCATACAAAAGCAAACACGGCGGACCGTGTGAACTATGGAGAAACGTATGAACACCAAGCTCTGCCCTCTCAGTGACGCCGAGGTACTCGTTGAGTATGAGTGTCATATGTATACGGAAGGACGCTGGAGCACTGAGGATGTCCCGAAGGCGGTCGAGATAACCACAGTCAGGGTAGACGGTCTCAGAGTCGATCCTGCCGAGTTCTCATTCGATTGGCTAGACCGTACAGCAGAGTACATCCTGGAGACTCTGGCGGCTGAGAGCGAGCGCGCCAGACAGGAATACGAAGCGAGCGGAAAGTACGAATGCAGAGGTTATGATGAAGACATATGAACTAACTGATCGGGAATGGGAAAATATTGCTCGCGTAGGGCTTAACGTAGCATGGGGTGCAATGCAACCATTGACTGCGGATGACGTTGATCCGTCAGTTGGCATACGTTGTTGCATCAAAGCATTCAGGGACGCCAAGAAGGCCATAAGACGCAGCGAAAAGCTATTGCTCGCAGCGCACCCTAGTTATGACTATGTTGATGTTGGCGATGTCACGCCAATTGTTTGTAGTGCATTCATGGGGCTAGATCACGATCCAACCTGTGTCCATCCGAATTCTGTGAATGGTTCTCGATTGCCTCACTTGCTTCGAGCTTTCATGGTAATGGAGAGTCTGTTCAATGCCTATGTGATGATAGACGATCCAGATGCATTCAGAGCTGTCATGGCCGATGAAGTCGAAGACATCTTAAAGGCGAGTGATGGAACGCATATAAAACCGTGACAGAGAACGAGGCCCGCCTTAGCAAATTAGCCAGATTCGGCTACTCGTCCAAGCGCACGCCTAGTTGCTCTGACTGCCGGCACTCTACCATGACGCACTACAGCAAATGCCAGAGGCTCTACTGCACTCGGATTCACGTGATGGTGAACAAGAACGGGATATGCAATGAACACAAAGTTAATTCGCAAACAGACAGCAACGGGTGAAGTCGTGCGGTTCTCCAATGGCCCACTCCATGTTCCAGACATCGAATGGCCACATGAGGGGACGATACCTGACATGACATTTTGTGCGCGTGATAGCCACGTATCCAGGCTTCTGTCTGCGTTGAATGCTTGGTGGGACCGTTGCCACGGCCGCGCCCCAACCTAGGATTGGAATATCACATGAACATCAAGC
>Ga0208454_1000135_pt1 | contig 50293 bp, 45 predicted proteins | sample EasRivMeERMZT100_FD_187530 | JGI IMG/M metagenome (GOLD analysis project Ga0208454, IMG submission 187530) | Soil microbial communities from meander-bound floodplain in the East River, Colorado, USA - East River MetaG ERMZT100 (SPAdes) (version 2) | ecosystem: Environmental > Terrestrial > Soil...
CCACAGCGCGCTCCACGAGCCGACGTCGCTCCAGCCGAAGCGCGCCGGCACCACCACGGCGTCGTGCGTCTTCTCCATCACCGCGCGGTCGATCGAGTCGTCGGGAACCGCGAGGAACGCCGCGCGCTCCGGGCGCACGAAATCGGCGTCCCGCTGCGCGCCTGCCATCGCCTTGGTGACGGCCGCGACGATGTCGGGGCGATGGCGTTCGAGCTCGGCGAGGTAGCGGTCTGCGCGGAACGCGAACATGCCGCTATTCCAGGAGTACCCGCCCGATGCGAGGAATCCCTTTGCGGTTTCCAGGTCCGGCTTCTCGACGAAGCGGTCCACGACGAAGCCTTCGTCGCGCCGCGCCCCCTGCTTGATGTAGCCGTAGCCGGTATGCGGGCTCGCCGGCGCAATGCCGAACACGACGAGCGCGCCCTCGGCGGCAAGCCGCACGGCCGAGCGCACCGCGGCATGGAACTGCGGCAGATTCGAGATCGCGTGATCCGCGGCCAGCACCAGCATCACGCTCGCCTTGTCCGCCAGGAGAAGCGCGGCGGCGGCCGCGGCGGCGGCGGTGCCCCGGCCCGCGGGCTCGAGCAGCAGCGCCTGCGGCGGGCTGGAGATCTCGCGCAACTGCTCCGCGGCGAGGAAGCGATGCTCGTCGTTGGCGATGGCGATCGGTGCCTGCACGTCCTCGAGGCCCTGCAGGCGCACGAGGGTCTCCTGCAGCATGGTGCGCTCGGAGATGAGCGGCAGGAACTGCTTCGGAAGATGCGAGCGCGACAGCGGCCAGAGCCGCGTCCCGGATCCGCCGCAGAGCACAACAGGTACGAATGGCATGGCGGGGCGATTATAGGGTGCTGGAATTAGAATGCCGTCCATGGAGAGACTGCCCGCCCTGGAGCCTTCGGTCGCGGTCCTGATACCGTGCTTCAACGAAAGCGCGACCATCGGCGACGTGGTCCGCAGCTGGCGCGGCGCGCTTCCCGTGGCGCGGATCTACGTCTTCGACAACAACTCGACCGACGGCAGCGCGCGCCTCGCCGCCGAGGCCGGGGCCGTCGTGCGTGCCGAGGTGCGGCAGGGAAAGGGCAACGTCGTGCGCCGCATGTTCGCCGACGTCGAAGCCGACCTCTACGTTCTGGTCGACGGCGACGGCACCTACGATGCCGCGGCGGCGCCCGCGCTCATCTCGACGTTGGTCGAAGGCGAGTACGACATGGTGACCGCGGCGCGCAAGCCGGTCGACCCGGATTCGTACCGGCCCGGACACCGCTTCGGCAATCGCGCCCTGACCGCCATCGTGGCGCAGGTGTTCGGCAAGCAGATCACCGACCTGCTTTCGGGCTACCGCGCGCTCTCGCGCCGCTTCGTCAAGTCGTTCCCGGCGCTGTCCTCGGGGTTCGAGATCGAGACCGAGCTCTCGGTGCACGCGCTCGAGCTCGGTATCCCGTTCTGCGAGGTCGAGACGCGCTACTTCGCGCGCCCCGGCGGGTCGCGGAGCAAGCTCTCGGCGCTTCGCGACGGCTGGCGCATCCTGCTGACCATCGTGAAGCTGGTAAAAGGCGAGCGGCCGCTCGCCTTCTTCGGCACCATCGCGCTCCTCGCCGCGATCCCCGCGCTTTTGATCGGCGTGCAGCTCTGGCTGACGTTCGCGGAGACGGGCCTCGTGCCGCGCTTTCCCTCGGCGATCCTCGCTACCGGCCTGATGCTGACGGCGTTCCTGAGCCTCGTCTGCGGCTTGGTGCTGGATACGGTGACCCGGGGGCGCCAGGAGATGAAGCGCCTCGCGTACCTCAGCCTGCGCTCGTTCGAAGCGGCGAAGCAGCGCGTCTAGCCGGTGCGTGCGCAGCTCGCCCCGCAGCTCACCCGCTTTGCCGTCGTCGGGGCCGTCGGCTTCGCCGTCGATGCGACCGTCCTGCAGTCGCTCGTCAGCGCAGCGGGCTGGTCGCCGTTCGCAGCGCGGGCCGTCTCCTTTCCGGTCGCCCTCGGCTGCACCTTCGCGCTCAACCGCGCCTGGACCTTCCAGGGGCTGCGCCTGCCGCTCGCGCGCGCCTACGGGGCTTACGGCGCGATCCAGATCGTCGGCGCCCTGATCAACCTTTGCGTGTTCTCGATCTGCCTGCTGCTCGCGCCGCCGCTGTACGAGCGGCCGGTGATCGCGCTCGGCATCGGCGCCGCGGTGTCGCTCCTCTTCAACTTTTACGCCACGCGCAGCGTGGTTTTCCGCCCATGAGCGCCTATGGCGGCGCCGCCAATCTCGAAGCGATGGAGGCGGCGGTTCGCTATAACGGCTTCCTGCTGAGCCTCGTCGCGCCGCTTGCCGCCGGGGGCAAGCGGGTCCTGGATTTCGGCGCGGGAAGCGGTACCTTCGCCGCCGAGCTGCAGCGCAGACAAGTCGACATCCAGTGCGTCGAGCCCGATGCGGGGCTGCGGCGGGAGCTGGAGGGGAAAGGGCTGCGGACGCATGCAGATGTCAAGAACATCCGGGCCGAGTCGATCGATCTCGTGTATTCGTTCAACGTGCTCGAGCACATCGAGGACGATGCCGCCGCGCTGCGTGAGCTGCGCACCGTGCTCAAGCCGGGCGGCCGTCTGCTTCTCTACGTGCCCGCCTTCATGATCCTGTATTCGGCCATGGACCGCCGCATCGGCCACGTGCGCCGCTATCGGAAGAAAGCCTTCGCCGAGCTCGTGCGGCGAGCCCGCTTTGCGGTCGACGACGTGCGCTACGCAGACAGCCTGGGGTTCCTCGCCGCGCTGGCATACAGGACTGTCGGCCCTCCGAGCGGCGAGCTCAACTCCCGCGCGGTGCGGGTCTACGACAAATATGTGTTTCCGCTTTCCCGGGCGCTCGATGTCTGCCTCGACCCGGTGATCGGCAAGAATCTCGTCTTGCGGGCAACCAGAACATGATCCTGGTGACCGGCGGCGCGGGTTTCATCGGCGCGAACTTCGTCCTCTCCACGCTGAAAGACAGCGGCGAACCCATCGTCAACCTGGACAAGCTGACCTACGCCGGTAACCTCGGCAATCTCCAGTCGCTGCGCAACGATTCGCGCCACGTCTTCGTGAAGGGCGATATCTGCGATCGCGAGCTGGTGAGGAGGCTGCTGAACCAGTACAAGCCCAGGGCGATCGTCCACTTGGCCGCCGAAAGCCATGTCGACCGCTCGATCGCCGGGCCGGCGGCGTTCGTCGAGACCAACGTGGTCGGCACGTTCTCGCTGCTGGAGGAAGCCAGGGCATTCTCGAAGGACATCCGCTTCCTGCATGTCTCGACCGACGAGGTCTACGGCTCGCTCAGCCCGGACGACCCGGCGTTCAGCGAAACCACGCCGTACGCGCCGAACAGCCCTTACTCGGCGTCCAAGGCAGCCGCCGACCACCTGGTGCGCGCCTACCATCACACGTACGGCATGGCGACCCTTACGACCAACTGCTCGAACAACTTCGGGCCCTATCAGTTTCCCGAGAAGTTGATTCCCCTGACGATCCGCAATGCGCTCGCGGGCAAGCCGCTCCCGGTCTACGGCGACGGCCGCAACGTGCGCGACTGGCTCTACGTGCTCGACCACTGCGAAGCGCTGCGCCTCGTGCTCGAGCGCGGCCGCGCCGGCGAGACCTACAACATCGGCGGCGGCACGGAGGAGGCGAACATCGATCTGGTCCGGAAGCTCTGTTCCCTGCTGGATGAAGCGAGCCCGCGCAAGGCGGGCAGGTACGCCGAGCTCATCACCTTCGTGAAGGACCGTCCCGGCCACGACCGGCGCTATGCGATCGACAGCTCGAAGATCGCGCGCGAGCTCGGCTGGCGGCCGCGCGAGAGCTTCGAGTCCGGCCTTGCCAAGACGGTTCGCTGGTATATACAGAACAGATGAAAGGCATCGTCCTCGCCGGCGGCTCGGGCACGCGGCTCTACCCGGCGACCCAGGTCGTGTCGAAGCAGCTCCTGCCGGTCTACGACAAGCCGATGGTGTACTACGCGCTGTCGACGCTCATGCTCGCCGGCATCCGCGACATCCTGCTGATCTCCACGCCGCAGGACACCCCGCGCTTCGAGGCGCTGCTCGGCGACGGGAAAAAGTGGGGCTTGCGCCTTCGCTATGCGGTGCAGCCGAGGCCCGAGGGCATCGCGCAGGCGTTTCTCATCGGCCGCGAATTCATCGCCGGCGAGCGCGTGGCGCTGGTGCTGGGCGACAACATCTTCCACGGCCACGACTTCAGCGAGTTTCTCAAGCGCGCCGCCGCCCGTGAGCGCGGCGCCACCGTGTTCGCTTACGCGGTCAACGACCCCGCGCGCTACGGCGTGGTCGAGTTCGACGCGCACGGCAAGGCGGTCAGCATCGAGGAAAAGCCGCGGCAGCCCAGGTCGCGCTATGCCGTCACCGGGCTGTATTTCTACGATGCGCGGGTCGTCGAGATCGCGGCCGGCCTCAAGCCTTCGGCGCGCGGCGAGCTCGAGATTAGCGATGTCAACCGCGTTTACCTTGAGCGCGGCGAGCTCGACGTCGTCCCGATGGGACGGGGCATGGCCTGGCTCGACACCGGCACGCACGAGGCGTTGCTCGAGGCGGCGCGCTTCATCGAGACCATCGAGCGCCGGCAGGGCCTCAAGATTGCGTGCCCGGAAGAGATCGCCTACCGCATGGGCTTCATCGATGCGAAGCAGCTCGAAGCACTCGCGGTGCCGCTGGAGAAGAGCGGCTACGGCGAATACCTGCGCCGGGTCCTGACCGATCGGATCCTGCCATGAAGGTGACGCGCACCGACGTTGCGGACGTGCTGGTGTTCGAGCCGCGCGTGCACCAGGACGCGCGAGGCTTCTTCCTCGAGAGCTACAACCGGCGCGCCTTCAAGGAGGCCACCGGCCTGGATATCAAGTTCGTGCAGGACAACACTTCCTTCTCGGTGCGCAACGTACTGCGCGGGCTGCACTACCAGATCCGCCAGCCGCAGGGAAAGCTGATCCAGGTGATGGCGGGAGAGATTTTCGACGTCGCGGTCGACCTCAGGCGCGGCTCTCCGACCTTCCGCAAATGGGTCGGCGTCACCCTCACCGGCGGCGGCCATCGCATGGTGTGGATTCCGGAAGGATTCGCGCACGGCTACCTCGTGCTCTCCGAGCATGCGATCGTGCTCTACAAGACCACCGACTATTACGCCCCGGAGCATGAGCGCTCGATCCTCTGGAACGATCGCGAGCTCGGCATCCGCTGGCCGCTCGGGGGCGAGCCGATCGTGAGCGACAAGGACGCGCGCGCGAGCCCGTTCCGGTCGGCTGACCTTTTCGATTGAGGATTCTGCTCACCGGCCGAAACGGCCAGGTCGGCTGGGAGCTCGAGCGCGCGCTGCCAGCGCTCGGCGACGTGACCGCCACCGATCGCACCGGGCTGAATCTGGAGAACACAGACGACCTGCGGCGGGTCGTGCGCGAAGTCAGGCCGGACCTGATCGTGAACGCGGCGGCGTATACGGCGGTGGACAAGGCCGAGTCGGAGCGCGAGCGTGCCATGCAGGTGAACGCGGTCGCACCCGGCCTGCTCGCGGAGGAGGCGAAGCAGCTCGGCGGGCTCCTCGTACACTACTCGACGGACTACGTGTTCGAAGGGGAGAAGCGCACGCCGTATACGGAAGACGATGCGCCCAACCCGATCAGCCATTACGCGCGCACCAAGCTCGAGGGCGAGCGCGCCATCGCCGCGACCGGCTGCCGGCATCTCATCCTGCGCACCAGCTGGGTCTACGGTCCGCGCGCGGCGAATTTCTATCAGATCATCCTGCGCAAGGCGGCGGCGGGCGAGCCGATGCTCATGGTCGACGACCAGACCAGTGTGCCGACCCCCAGCGTATTCGTGGCGGAATATACCCTGGCGCTGCTCCGGAAAAAGACGACCGGTTTGCTGCACCTCGTGCCTTCGGGAGAGGCTACGCGCTACGAGTTCGCGCGAGCGGTGGTGCAGGGATGCGGCTCGCGCTCGACGATCGAAGCGGCACGCTCGGAGTCGTTTCCAAGCCCTGCGCGTCGCCCCCGGTATTCGGCCATGTCGAACCGCGCCGCCGCTCAGATTCTCGGCGCACCGCTGCTGCACTGGCGCGACGCGCTAGCCCGCCTCAATTAAGCCGCGCGTGCCTCCGCCAGCAAGTTCGACCCGAGCGGCAAGGCGCACCTCCGGCGGTACGATCGAACGGCGCGCGTTCTTCATGGCGCCGAATGATACCGGCCGGCGCGGCTATAATTAGCCCTCCTCGAGGTGGAAGGGGAGCGTCTCCAGCGTTCCACACGCTCAGGCCAGCGATCAGGCATGCGGACGCTCATTGACAATAGGGTTCTGGTGACCGGCGGCGCCGGCTTCATCGGCTCGCATCTTTGCGATCGCCTGATCGCGTCCGACCAGGACGTGCTCTGCGTCGACAATCTCTATACCGGCGTGCGCCGCAACGTCGCGCACCTCCTGAAGCACGATCGCTTCGAGCTGATGCGCCACGACGTCACCTTTCCGCTCTACGTCGAGGTGGACCAGATCTATAACCTCGCCTGCCCGGCTTCGCCGGTCCACTACCAGTTCGATCCGGTGCAGACCACCAAGACGAGCGTGCATGGCGCGATCAACATGCTCGGTCTGGCGAAGCGGCTGAAGGTGCCGATCCTTCAGGCGTCGACCAGCGAGGTGTATGGCGACCCGAAGACCCATCCGCAGCGCGAGGACTACTGGGGAAACGTGAATCCCATCGGCCCGCGCTCCTGCTACGACGAAGGCAAGCGCTGCGCCGAGACGCTGTTCTTCGACTACCACCGCCAGCACGGGCTGGGCATCAAGGTGGCGCGTATCTTCAACACCTACGGGCCGCGCATGCATCCGAGCGACGGCCGCGTGGTCTCGAACTTCATCGTGCAGGCGCTCAAGGGCCAGGAGATCACGGTCTACGGCAACGGTTCGCAGACGCGCTCGTTCTGCTACGTGACCGACCTGGTCGACGCGCTGCTGCGGCTGATGGCGACGCCGGCCGGGTTCACCGGGCCGGTGAACCTCGGCAACCCGCGCGAGTTCACGATGCTCGAGCTTGCCGAGAAGGTCCTGCGGATGACCGAATCGCGCTCGAAGATCGTCTACAAGCCGCTGCCCCCCGACGATCCCGTGCAGCGCCAGCCCGATATCGCGCTGGCCAAGGGCACCCTGTCCTGGGAGCCGCGCGTGGCGCTCGAGGACGGGCTGCGCGAGACCATCGACTATTTCAAGCGCACGCTGCGTGATTGAAAAGGCTTCCTGGCCGACGCTGCGCACGGTCCACACGATCGCCTTCGATTTCGACGGCGTGTTCACCGACAACAAGGTGTACGTCGCGCAGGACGGCGCCGAGCTCGTGCGCTGCGACCGCGGGGACGGGCTCGCCATCGACCTGCTGCGCGCTGCCCAGGCGCGGGGCGGCCTGCGCGCCGACGTATTCGTGCTCTCGAAGGAGCGCAACCCCGTGACGGAGGCGAGGGCTCGCAAGCTGAAGCTGCCGTGCCACCAGGGCTGCGACGACAAGCTGGAGTTTCTCGCGGCGCGGCTGCGTGCGCAGCGCGCGTCGGACCCGCAGCCTTTCGCCGGGGTGATCTACCTCGGCAACGACCTCAACGATCTGCCGGTAATCCTGCGAGCGGGGTTTTCCGTGGCGCCCGCCGACGCGCACGAGCGCGTTCGCCGGGCCGCCTCCGTCGTGTTGCCGCAGGCGGGAGGCAATGGCTTTGTGCGGGCGTTCATCGAGCGCCTGCTCGACATCGAAAACATGACCACTGAGGAGCTACATGAGCTTGTTCATCATCGCTGAGGCTGGAATCAACCACAACGGCGACCTTGGCATCGCGAAGCAGCTGATCGATATGGCCGCCGATGCCGGCGCCGACGCGGTCAAGTTCCAGAAGCGCACCATCGACCGGGTCTACACCAAGGAATTCCTGGATTCGCCGCGCGAAAGCCCGTGGGGCAAGACGCAGCGCGCGCAGAAGGAAGGCATCGAGTTCGGCGAAAGCCAGTACCGCGAGATCGACCGCTACTGCAAGGAGCGCAGGATCAAGTGGTTCGCCTCGGCGTGGGACGTGGACAGCCAACGCTTCCTGAGGAAATTCGAGCTCGAGTACAACAAGATCGCCTCGCCGATGATCGTGAGCCCCGAGCTGCTGGGCGAGGTCGCGTCCGAAGGCCGGCATACCTTCATCTCGACCGGGATGAGCTCCGAGCGCGACATCGACCGCGCGGTCGACATTTTCACCAAGAAGAAGTGCCCGTTCGAGCTCATGCACTGCGTATCGACGTACCCGATGGAGGACGAGGATGCGAACCTGCGCCGCATCGTCACGCTGCGCGAGCGCTACAAGTGCAACGTCGGCTACAGCGGGCACGAGGTCGGCCTCGCGGTGTCGTATGCCGCGGTTGCGCTCGGCGCTACCTCGCTCGAGCGGCATATCACCCTTAGCCGGGCGATGTACGGCTCGGATCAGTCGGCGTCGGTCGAACCGGCAGGTTTCCGCCAGCTCGTCGGAGCGGTGCGCAAGATCCACGAGGCGCTCGGCGACGGCTCGATCCAGATGAATCCCAAGGAAATTCCCATCGCGAAGAAGCTGCGCGGCCACCTGCAATGGGAGTCGAGCTCGGTCGAAGGCACGGTCTACGGCCGGACGAAAACCTGAGACGAAGAACTGAGCACTGTCGCGATCATTCCGGCGCGCGCCGGTTCCAAGGGCATTCCAGGCAAGAACCTGGTGGCGGTGTGCGGACAGCCCTTGATTTTCTGGTCGGTGCGGCAGGCGCTGGCCGCAAGCAGGATCGATTCGGTGTGGGTCACTTCGGACGGCGACGTGATCCTGGACGCGGCAACGAAGGCGGGCGCTCGCGTCATCCGCCGGCCGGCCGAGCTCGCGTCCGATACTGCGTCGTCCGAGTCGGCCTGGCTGCACGCGCTCGACTCGATCGAGCGGCAGGGTCACGCCGTGACCCGCGTCGTGGGCCTGCAGCCGACTTCGCCGGTCCGGGAGCCCGGCGACCTCGATCAGGCGCTCGAGCAATTCGAGCGCGAGCGGCTGGACTCCCTCCTGTCGGTGACCGAAATCCAGGACTTCTTCGTGTGGGAGGCCGCGGGCGACGGCGCCTTTCGGCCGGTGAACTACGACTACCGCCAGCGCCGCCGCCGCCAGGCGATCAGGCCGCAGTTTCGTGAGAATGGCTCCTTCTATGTCTTTCGGCCTGAGGTGCTGCGCACGCAGAACAACCGGCTCGGCGGCCGCATAGGAGCGTTCGTCATGCCTGCGCACAAGATCTTCCAGATCGACTCCGCCGAGGACGTGCGGCTGTGCGAGGCGGTGATGCGCGGGTACGGGCTCGACCGGCTGTGAGCGAGCTCATCCGGCGGCTGTTCTCCCTCGAAGGCCGCGTCGCCATCGTGACCGGCGCCTCGCGGGGCATCGGCGCTGCGATCGCGAGCGGTTTCACCGGCGCGGGCGCGCGCGTCACGGGCGTCGCGCGAAGCGCGCAGGGCCCGTCGAATGTCGACTACCGCGTCTGCGACATCGCGGCCGCCGGCGCGTTCGAAAAGCTCGTCGAAAGCGTCTTTGAGCGCGAGCGGCGGCTCGACATCCTGGTGAATGCCGCGGGAGTCAGCCAGCCGCCGTCGCAGGCCTCGGAGGAGGAACGCTTCGAGCGCACGCTCGACGTCAATCTGCGCTGCACCTACTCCGCCTGCATGGTCGCGGCGCGGCTGATGCAGCGCTCGGGCGGCGGCTCGATCATCAACCTCACCAGCATCAACAGCGTGCTCGGCTTTCCGGGGAATCCGGGATACGTGGCGTCCAAGGGCGGGCTGCGCATGCTCACCAAGGCCCTCGCCGTCGACCTGGCCGGCGCCAACGTGCGGGTGAACGCCCTGGCGCCGGGCTATATCCGCACCGCGATGACCGCGGCCAGCCACGCCGACCGCGCGCAGCGCGAAGCGCGCATCGCCCGCATGATCATCCCGCGCTACGGCGAGCCCGACGACGTGGTGGGCGCAGCGATCTTCCTCGCCTCGGCCGCGTCGTCCTACGTCACGGGCACCGACCTTTTCGTCGACGGCGGCTGGACGGCGAAGGGGCTGTAGTGGCCCGGCCGCGCATCGGCTTCATGCAGGGCAGGCTGTCACCGCCGGTGGACGGCAAGATCCAGGCATTTCCCTGGACGCACTGGCGCGAGGAGTTTGCGATCGCGCGGGCGGCCGGATTTTCGCTCATGGAATGGACCCTGGACGCCGAGCGGCTATACGAAAATCCCGTGATGACGCGCGCGGGCCGGGACGAGATCGCGCGCCTCAAGTCACGCCACGCGCTCGAGATCGATTCGCTGACTGGTGATTTTTTCATGCAGGCACCGTTCCACAAGGCAGAAGGTGGCGAACGGGAGGGGCGCGTGCGCGATCTGCGCGAGGTATGCGCATCCTGCGCGGCCGCCGGGATCACGATGCTCGTCATTCCCCTGGTCGACGCGGGGTGCATAGAGACCCCCGAGCAGGAAGCCGACGTGCAGCGCACCCTCGGCGGCATGCAGGCCGAGCTCGACGAGCTCGGCCTCTCCATTGTGTTCGAATCGGACTTCGCCCCGCGCGCGCTTGCCCGGTTCATCGCCCAGCTCGGCCCGGCCTTCGGCGTCAACTACGACATCGGCAACAGCGCTTCCCTCGGGTTCGACCCCATGGAGGAGATCAACGCCTACGGCGCGCGCATCCGGAATGTTCACGTCAAAGACCGCGTGCGCGGCGGCACGACGGTCCCGCTCGGTACCGGCAATGCGGACCTGGCGGCGGTGTTCCGCGCCCTCGGTCGGGCGCGCTACAGCGGCAACTACGTGCTGCAGACGGCGCGCGCGGTGGACGGAGACCATTGCGGCGCGCTGGTGCGCTACCGCGAGATGACCGAGCGCTGGATCGCCGAGGCGAAGCATGCAGCTTGAGCTCGCCGGCAAACTCGCGCTCGTCACGGGCGGTTCTCGCGGGCTCGGGCTCGAAATCGCCCGCGTGCTGGCGGCGGAGGGGTGCCGCGTGGTGATCAATGGCCGGGACGCGAAAACCTTGAATGCCGCGCAGCGCTCGATCCCCGACAGCGAGGGGCTGGCCGGCGACGTTGCGGACGCCGCGCAGTGCGAGCGGATGGCCCGCGACCTGCGTGCGCGGCATGATCGCCTCGACATTCTCGTGTGCAACGTGGGCAGCGGCCGCTCCGTGCCGCCCGGCGACGAGACGCTTGAGGAGTGGGACCGGATGCTCCGCGTCAACCTGTCCGCGGCGACGAATGCGGTGCACGCGTTCCGGCCGCTGCTCGCCGCGGCGCGCGGCAGCATCGTCTGCATCTCCTCGATCTGCGGACTCGAGGCGCTCGGCGCCCCGGTGACCTATTCCGCCGCCAAAGCCGCGCTGAACGCGTTCGTGCGCGGCTCCGCCCGGCCGCTGGCGGCGGCGGGAATCCGCATCAATGCGATTGCGCCGGGGAACCTGCTTTTCGAGGGCTCGGTATGGGCCGAGCGCACGCGCCGCGACGCCGCCGGCGTAGAGGCGATGCTCGAGCGCGAAGTCGCGTTGCGCCGTCTTGGCAGCCCGAGGGAAATAGCCGATTTCGTGGCCTTCCTCGCCTCGCCGCGCGCCGCTTTTGCTACCGGGGCGGTCTTCGTCGTCGACGGCGGGCAGGTGCGCTCTTGAAAGACGCCTTCGACCTGTCGGGTCGCAGTGCCCTGGTGACCGGAGGCGCAGGGCTGCTGGGCGAGCAGCACGCGCGCGCGCTCGCCGCGGCGGGCGCGAAAGTCGTTCTGGGCGACGTCGACGAGCGCGCGGCGGCTACGCTGGCCGGCGAGCTCAATCGCGAATTCGGCGCGGGGCGCGCAACAGTACTCCGGCTCGACGTGTCGGATCCGGCCAGCGTGCGCACGGCGCTCGAGCGCACCGGCGGCGTGCGGATCCTGGTCAACAACGCCGCGATCGATGCGAAAGTTCAGTCTTCCGGCCTGGCCGAGCCCTCCCGCTTCGAGCACTTCCAGCTCGAGCAGTGGAATGCGGAGCTGAAGGTCGGGCTCACCGGCGCGTTCCTCTGCTGCCAGGCTTTCGGCGGCTGGATGGCGGCCAACGGCGGCGGCGTGATCCTGAACATCGCCTCCGACCTCGGCGTGGTGGCGCCGGACCAGCGCCTCTACCGCAAGCCGGGCCTGCCGGAGGCGCAGCAGCCGGTGAAGCCGGTGACCTATTCGGCGATCAAGCACGGGCTCGTGGGCTTGACGCGCCATCTTGCGACCTACTGGGCCGACAAGCACGTGCGCGTGAACGCGCTGTCGCCCGGCGGGGTGCAGGTCGACCAGCCGGAAGCGTTCGTGAGCAGGCTGTCGCAGCTGATCCCGCTCGGGCGCATGGCGCGGCGCGACGAATACCGCGCGGCGGTGGTCTTCCTGTGCTCGGATGCGTCGAGCTACATGACCGGCCAGAACGTCGTTATCGACGGCGGCCGCAGCGCGTGGTGATGCCGTCGGCATCCATGCGATTCTGCCGCGCTTGAATGCGAAGACTGTCTGCGCTCGAGGCTGCAGGCGTCTTGGGTGTTGCGGCGGCAAGGAATCTCGCGCGGCTGTGCCTGCGCCGTATCCGCACGCCAACTGTCTCGCACGCCGAATACGAGGCTCGCTGGCGCCGCATTCTCGATGACGCCGAATGGAAGCGCTGCGGAACGCTCGAGGATTTCCTCTTCAACACGAAGCGCGATCCGCACCTGGCTCTGGTCGATTCCGCGTTGGTGCATACCTCGAGCACGGAGTACCGGCGCTTTCGCCATCGAAAGGTTTTCGACACGCTTGCGCGCTTCGTCCCGCCCGAGTCAGAGCTCGTCGAGCTTGGCAGCGGGATGGGAGGAAACCTGTTCGGGCTCGCACACCACCAGGCGCCGTGGAAGCTCACCGGCCTCGAGCTTTCTCCTGCTGGAATTCTCTGTGGACAGTCGATTGCGGCAACCTATGGTCTTCCGATCCGGTTCGAGCAGATCGACCTGCTCGACAGCGGCAACCTCGCGTGGCAGAGGATTCGCGGCAGGTACGTCTTCACCTACTACTGCCTCGAGCAGCTCCCGCACCACACCGAGGCGGTCCTCGCGAACATCCTGAAGGCCGGGCCCCGGATGGTGATTCACATCGAGCCCGCCTATGAGCTGCTCAAACCTTGGAAGCCGCTGGACGCGGTGACGTGGCTGTACATCCGCTCCAGAGACTACCAACGCTCGCTGCTTTCCACGTTGCGGGCGATGCCGGTGACCATCCGGGAAGCGAGCCTTCTGCGCTACGCGTCCAGCGCGCAGCACTTCCCCATGGTGGTGGTGTGGGCGCCTAAGTAGGCCGGATTACAATCCCGCCATGGGGTTGCTCGGAAGATGGCGCAACGCAAGGCGCCGAAAGCGCGGGTTGCCGCGCGAAGTTCGGACGGCCAAGGATTCGGGTGTTCTCGAGAGGTTCGGCAATACCCTGCCGCGCGAGGTCAACGAGAGCTACATGGACTACTGGCGCTCGTGTGCCGGCCGCGCGGTACAGGGACTCGCGATTCTGCAGGGCGCAACCCCGGCAGTCCTGGTTCGATCGGCGATCAGCCGGGCCGCGGCGCTGGAAATGTCGGGCAAATTCTCGAGGGAAATCGGCGAGCGATCGCACCAGTCGATCACGGAAGCGGCGAAGTCCTTCCTGGCCGGGCTCACGCGCTCGTACGTGAACCTGAAGCGCCCGGTGACGTTGTTCGGCGAATCCGCGCTGGCGCTGTTCGACGGCGAAATGGGGCGGCTCCTGCAGGAGCAGTACGGATCGCAGTTCACCGTCCTGTGGTGCGATTGCTACCGGGCGACGGTGGGACGGCCTACGGCCTCATGGCTTTGGCATTTCGACAATGTGCCGCTGCCGGCGCTCAAGGTGCTCTTGTACCTGTCCGATACGAAGGACACGGGAGCGACAACCCGGATGCTGGACTATCGGACGTCGCAGTCGCTGAAACAGCGCGGATATCTCGGACTCATCCCGCGGGACCGGACGGCCGACATCAGAAAGCTGGCCGACGCCTGGGGAATTCCGGTGACGGTCCACGCTCCCGCGCTCAGCGCGGGGGACGCGTTGCTGTTCCACACGAACTGCTTCCATCAAGCCGTGACACCCGCTTACGGGTTCAGGGACGTGATGACGTTCTTTGTCCTTCCGGCCCGGCAACCCTGGCGCCAGAGCGTCGGCGACGTGCTGCGCTTGGAGAAGCGACCGGGCGGATTTCCTCCGCAGCCCGAAATGATTCCGGCATGGGCCTGAGGTCGCCGGCGCGCGCGCTCGTCGTCGGCTACGGATCGATCGCGCAGCGCCACCTCGAGAACCTGCGCGCGCTCGGCACGATCCACGAGTTCGTGGTGCTGCGCCCGTCAGGCCGCACGCACGACGCGCCCGCGCACCTGCGCTTCGTGACGAACCTCGGCGAGGCGATGGCCGCGAAGCCGGATCTCGCGGTCGTCGCGAGCCCGTCAGCGGCACACGCCGAGGCGCTGCTGCCGCTGCTGGAGGCGCGCATTCCCTGCTACGTCGAGAAGCCTCCGGTGACCTCGGCGGCAGACGCCGAGCGGCTGCGCGCACTCGTTTCTTCGCAACCCGCGCCTGCGGTGACGCTGACCGGCTGCAATCTGCGCTTCCTGCCGTCGCTTCGCCGGCTGCACGAGCTGCTGCGCTCGGGCGCCGTCGGCCGTCCGGTGCGCGCGACTCTGCAGGCGGGCCAGTGGCTGCCCGACTGGCGGCCGGGCCGCGACTACCGCGCCAGCTATAGCGCGAAGGCGAGCGCGGGCGGCGGCGTGATCTTCGACCTGATCCACGAGATCGATGCCGCCCGCTGGCTGTTCGGCGAATTCGACCAGGTGCGCTCGATCGCCGGGAAGCTCAGTTCACTCGAAATCGACGCGGAAGATACCGCTTGCGTGCTCCTGGGCAGGCGGGCGGGCCCGATCGTCATGATCGGTCTCGATTACGTGTCGCGCACGCGAGTGCGCCGCTACGAGGTCGTGGGCGACGCCGGCACGCTGACATGGGATCTCGCCGCGAGGCGGCTCGAGCTCTCGACCGCCCAGGGCAGCGAGGTGCTCGATTCCGATCCGGCGAGTTTCGACCTCGGGGCTACCTATAAGGCAGCGATGAGCGAGTTTGTCTCCGCCGTCGGGCGCGGCGCGCCGACGTCTCAGGATATCCTCGACGGCCTGGCATCGACGCAGCTCGCATTGCGCGCGAAAGGCACGTGAGCACCATCGCGACGATCTGCGCGCGCGGCGGCTCGCGAGGGCTGCCGGGAAAGAACATCCGGCCGCTGCTCGGCAAGCCGCTGATCGTCTACACGATCGAGCAGGCGCTGGCGTGCCGCAGCATCGACGCGGTCTACGTTTCGACCGACGACGAGGCGATCGCGCAGGTCGCGAGCGCGGCCGGAGCGCGGGTGCCATTCCTGCGTCCCGCGGCGCTCGCCACGGCCGAGGCGCCGAAAATCCCGGTGATCGAGCATCTGGTGCAGGCCGTCGAGAAGGCGGGCGCGCGCGTGGAGCGGGTCGTGGATCTCGACCCGACCTCGCCCTTGCGCGATGTGCAGGACGTCGAGGCCTGCCTGCGGCTGCTCGACGCCGATGCCGACGTCGTGATCACCGGCTACGAAGCGGAAAAGAACCCTTATTTCAACATGGTAGAGTTGCAGCGGGACGGCACGGCCGCCTTGGTGAAGCCGTTGCCCGCGGCCGTCGAGACCCGGCAGGCGGCGCCGAAAGTGTATGCCATGAACGCTTCGATCTACGTCTGGCGGCGGGGCTCGCTGGCAAAGGGGCTGTGGAACGGCCGGGCGAGGCTGCACGTGATGCCGCGCGAGCGCTCGATTGACGTCGACACGCTGCTCGACTTCAGGCTGGTCGAGTTGCTGATGAAGGAGAAACAGGCCGGTGGCGGGAGCTGAATTCGACCTTTCCGGCGAGGTGGTGGTGCTGACCGGCGGCGCCGGAATCCTCGGAGCGGCTTTCGCCGCAGCGCTTTCGCGCTTCGGCGCGAGTGTCGCCATCGTCGACCGTGACGGCGGCAAGGCGAAACAGAGCGCACAAGCCGTGGCCCGCGCCCGCGCCTATGAGGCCGACATTGCCGATCCGAAGGCGCTGCGCCGCCTTGAGGAGCAGGTCGCCGCGGAGCTCGGCGCGCCCACGGTCCTGGTCAACAACGCGGCCGCCAAGAGCGCCCACTTTTTCGCGCCGTTCGAGCAATTTCCGCTCGAAGACTGGGACCAGGTGATGAGCGTCAACCTCACCGGCGCGATGCTGTGCTGCCAGGTCTTCGGCGCCGCGATGGCCGAGCGCGGGCGCGGATCCATCGTCAATATTCTGTCGATCTACGGCATTGTCGCGCCCGACCAGCGCATCTACCACGGCTCGAGCTACGAAGGGCGCGCGATCAACACGCCCGCGGTCTACAGCGCGAGCAAGGCCGCGCTTCTCGGCCTGACCCGCTATCTCGCGACCTATTGGAGCACCCGGGGCGTTCGCGTCAATGCCATCACGCCCGGCGGCGTGCGCAGCGGGCAGAACGACACTTTCGTCGAGCGCTACAGCGCGCGCGTGCCGCTCGGCCGGATGGCGGAGCGCGACGAGCTGAGCGGGGCGCTGGTCTTCCTCGCTTCTCCGGCCGCGTCCTATGTCACCGGGCAGAACATCGTCGTCGACGGCGGCCTGTCGGTCTGGTAACCATGCGCTGCTTAGTGATCGCCGAGGCAGGGGTCAACCACAACGGCTCCGAAGCGCTGGCGATGAAGATGGTCGAGACCGCGGCCGAGTGCGGTGCCGACGCCGTCAAGTTTCAGACGTTCGCCGCCGGGAAGCTCGCAAGCGCCAGCGCGCAGGCGGCCGATTACCAGCGCGCCAATGCCGGCGTCACCGACCAGCTTACGATGCTGAAGAAGCTCGAGCTTCCGGCGCAGAGCTTCCGGCGCCTGAAGGCGCGCGCCGACGCGCTCGGCGTGGAGTTCATGTCCACGCCCTTCGATGCCGACTCCGCCCGCATGCTGGTCGAGCTGGGCATGCGCAGGATCAAGGTCGGGTCGGGGGAGATCACCAACCTGCCGTTCCTGCAGGAGCTCGCGGCATTCGACCTGCCGCTCGTGGTCTCAACCGGCATGGCCGACCTCGACGAGGTCGCCGCAGCGGTCGAAGCGATCAGCCAGGCGCGCGCGCGCAGCGCTTTGCGTGCGCCGATGGCCGAACGGGTGACGCTTCTGCACTGCACGTCGAACTACCCGGCGCGGCCGGAGGACGTCAATCTGCGCGCGATGGAGACGCTGCGCCAGCGCTTCGGACTGCCGGTCGGATACTCCGATCACACCGAGGGCACGGCGATCGCCGTCGCTGCCGCGGCGCTGGGCGCGGTGGCGATCGAAAAGCATTTCACGCTCGACCGGGACCTCGAAGGCCCGGACCACAAGGCGTCGCTTGCGCCCGAGACGCTGCGCCGCATGGTTCGGGAGATTCGCGACGTGGAGGCGGGACTGGGCAACGGCGTGAAGGCGCCGCGCCCCGACGAGCTTCCGGTGCGCGAGCTCGTGCGCCGGAGCGTGACGCTGCGGCGGGCGCGCAAGGCGGGCGAACGCATCGCGCCCGACGACCTGGTGCTCCTGCGGCCGGGCAGCGGCATCGCCCCCAGGGATCTCGCGCGCGTCGCGGGAAAACGTGCGGCCCGCGACTTGCCGGCCGGCGCGACGCTCGCCTGGGAGGATCTGTCCGATTGAGCAAGCGCAGGGTCTGCTACCTGACCGGAACGCGCGCCGACTTCGGCCTGATGACTCGCACGCTGCGCCTGATCCAGGCTTCGCCGGCGATGGAGCTCGGCGTCGTCGTGACCGGGATGCATCTTTCGGACAAATACGGTCTCACGGTGCGCGAGATCGAGGCTGAGCGCCTGTCGATCATCGCCCGGATCGCGACGCCGGTCGACGAAACGAGCGGCGCCGCAATGGCGAGCGCGCTCGGCGCGACCTTGGTCGGTCTCGTGGAAAAGCTGTCCGCATGGCGACCGCACCTGCTGCTCCTCCTCGGCGACCGCGGCGAAATGCTCGCCGGGGCAATCGCCGCCACCTACCTCGGCATCCCGGTCGCGCACGTGCACGGCGGCGAGCGCTCCGGTACGGTCGACGAGCCGGTGCGGCACGCGATTTCGAAGCTGAGCCATTTTCACCTCGTCGCCACCAGCGGGTCGCGCGAGCGCCTGATCCGCATGGGAGAGGCCGCCGCGCACGTGTTCGTCACCGGGGCGCCCGGGCTGGACGAACTGGGGGAGGCGCAGGCGGAGCCGCGCGAAGCGCTCTGCCGCCGCGTCGGGCTCGACCCGGCGCGGCCCGTCTGCCTGCTGATTTTTCATCCGGTGGTGCAGGAGGCGGAGCAGGCGGGTGAGCAGGTACGCGCCGTGGTGCAGGGAATCCTGGCCGCCGGCGCGCAGGTGCTCGCGCTCGCTCCGAACGCGGATGCGGGCGCGGATCGGATCCTCGCCGAGCTCCAGGGGTTCTCGTCGCGCCCGGATTTTCGACTGGCGACGCATCTGCCGCGCGCCAAGTTCGTCTCGTGGCAGGCGCGCGCCGACGCCATGGTCGGCAACTCGAGCAGCGGCATCATCGAAGCCGCGAGCCTCGGGTTGTGGGTGGTGAACGTCGGCAAGCGCCAGCAGCTGCGCGAGCGCAGCCCGAACGTGATCGATGTCCCGCCCGTCGCGGAGGAGGTCCGGCGGGCGGTGAGCGCGGTGCTCGCTCGTCCGCGCGGGCAGTGGCGCAACGCATACGGTGACGGCGGCAGCGCCGAGCGCATCGTGGAGATCCTCGGCCGTCTCCCGCTCGAGCCCGCGGTGCTCGAGAAAATCAATGCATATTGACCACCTCGTCCTGGTCGGCGCCGGCGGCCACGCGAAAGTGGTGTACGACGCCATCGTCGCCGCGAAGGTCGCGACGCGCGTGAGCGTGCGCGACGATGACGCGGCGCTGGCCGGGACCGGTTTCCTCGACCTGCGGATCGGCGCGCCGATCGGCCCGGCGGCGGATCTCCCCGCCCACTGCCACGTCGCCATCGGCGACAACGCCGTGCGCAGCAGGCTGGCCGCGCGACTCGTCGCGGCGGGCAAGCGGCTGGTCGCGGTCGTGCATCCGGTCGCGACCGTGAGTCCGCATGCCGAGGTGGGCCCCGGGGCCTTCGTTGCCGCGGGCGTGCTGATCGCTCCCGGGGCGACGGTCGAGGAATGCGCGATAATCAACCACTGCGCCGTGGTCGACCACGACTGCGTGATCGGCCGGCATGCCCATGTCGCGCCGAACGCGACGCTGGGCGGCGGCGCAAGAGTCGGAGAGGGCGCCCTCATCGGAGCAGGCGCGGTGCTCCTTCCGGGAATCTCGGTCGGAAAATGGGCGGTGGTCGGCGCCGGGGCGGTGGTGACTCGATCGGTACCGGAGGGAGAAACGGTGTGCGGCGTACCTGCGAGACGAAGACGGAATGATTGAAATCACTCCACTCACGATCACCACGAGCGCATCGGTGCGCGAGGCGCTCGATCGGCTGAACCGCACCGGCGAAGGCGTCCTGCTCCTGGTCGACGACGCCGGCCGCCTGCGCCGGACCATCACCGACGGCGACCTGCGCCGCCTGCTGCTGGCGGGTTCAGGGCTGGAGACCGGGCTGAGCGCCCTTCCCGAGCAATCCGCGATCACCGCGGTCGAGGGCATCGCGCCGGCCGAGGCGCTCGGCGTGATGAACGACAACGGAATCGATCACCTGCCGATGCTCGATGCGCAGGGCCGGCCGAGCGAGCTGCTGCTGCGGCACGAGCTCGACAGCAAGATCCTGCTGTCGACGCCGCACCTCGGTGAGGACGAGCTCGCTTTCGTGAAGGAAGCGTTCACCACGAACTGGATCGCGCCGCTCGGCCCCAACGTCGACGCTTTCGAGGAGGAGATGGCGCGCACCGTCGGGATGGCGCATGCCGCGGCAGTGAGCTCCGGGACTGCGGCGCTGCATCTCGCCCTGCGCCTGCTCGGTGTGGGCGCGGGAGACGAGGTCTACACCTCCACGCTCACGTTCGTGGCGAGCGCGAACCCGATCCTGTACGAAGGCGCGACGCCGGTGTTCATCGATTCGGAGCCCGCGAGCTGGAACATGTCGCCTTCCGCGCTTGAGACCGCGCTGCGCGACGGCGAGCGGCGGGGGCGCCTGCCCAAGGCCGTGATCATCGTGAACCTCTACGGCCAGAGCGCGGACATCGAACCGCTGCTCGCCTCGTGCCGCCGCTACGGTGTCGCGGTGGTGGAAGACGCCGCCGAGTCCCTCGGCGCAACCTACCGCGGCCGGCCGAGCGGGAGCTTCGGCGATCTGAGCGCGCTTTCGTTCAACGGCAACAAGATCATCACGACTTCCGGCGGCGGAATGCTGGTCTCCAACGACCGGCGGCTGATCGAAAAGGCGCGCTTTCTCTCCACGCAGGCGCGCGACCCGGCGCCCTGGTACGAGCACTCCGAGACCGGATTCAACTACCGCATGAGCAACGTGCTCGCCGGCATCGGCCGCGGGCAGCTGCGCGTCCTTGGAGAGCGTGTCGCCGCGCGGCGCGCCGTGTTCGAGCGCTATCGCAGCGCGCTCTCGGGGATCGGCGCGCTCGACTGGATGCCCGAGGCCCCTTACGGCACCGGCACCCGCTGGCTCAGCGTCTGCACCCTCGATCCCGCGCTGGCCGTCGGCCCAGAGCACCTGATCGCCTCGCTGGCGCGCTCGGGCATCGAGGCCCGTCGCGTGTGGAAGCCGATGCACCTGCAGCCGCTGTTCGCGGGCTGCCGCTACTACCGCCACGACGACGCCGAGAGCTTCTCCGACCAAGCTTTCGCCCGCGGTGCCTGCCTGCCGTCGGGCTCGAACATGACGCCGCAGGAGCAGGACCGCATCATTCGCGCGCTAGAGCATGCTCTGCGGCGCGCCGAGCACCGGGCGGTCGCATCCGCCCGCTAATCTTCCCGTCCGCAACCCGATGAAACGCTATCGCATTCCCGAGTCGGTCGATCTCGCGCCTTTCCAGCAGCCCGATTCCGCGCCACTGCAGACCCGGTACGGGCTGCCGCGCGAGGTGCGCTTCTGCAAACGCTGCGTGATCTCGAACCAGCGGCCGAATTCGGCCGTCGAGTACCAGCACACGAGCGAGAGCAAGAAGGCGACGATCAATTTCGACGCCGCGGGCGTCTGCGACGCCTGCCGGCTCGCCGAGCAGAAGCACGGCAGCATCGACTGGGAAGCGCGCGAGCGGCAGCTGCGCGCCCTGTGCGATCGCCACCGCCGCAGCGACGGCTCCTACGACTGCGTCGTGCCCGGCTCCGGAGGCAAGGACAGCTTCTACGCCGCGCACATCCTCAAATACAAGTACGGCATGCACCCGCTCACGGTGACCTGGGCGCCGCACGTCTATACGGATTGGGGCTGGAAGAATTTCCAGAGCTGGATCCATTCCGGCTTCGACAACTTCCTGTTCACCAGCAACGGGCGCGTGCACCGGCTGCTGACGCGCCTTGCGGTCGAGAACCTGCTCCATCCCTTCCAGCCTTTCATTATCGGCCAGAAGGCGTTCGCGCCCAAGATGGCGCTGCTGCACCGCATCCCGCTCGTGTTCTACGGCGAGAACGAAGCGGAGTATGGCAATCCGATCGCCGACACGTCGGACGCGCGCCGCAGCTGGTCCTATTTCACCGCCGAGGACAAGTCCAAGGTGTTCCTCGGCGGCGCCTCGGTGGCGGACCTGAAGGAGTATTTCGGCGTCGGCGGCGACGACCTGCAGGCCTACCTGCCCGCCGATCCCGATGAGGTGCGCAGGCAGGGCGTCGAGGTGCACTACCTCGGGTACTACCTCAAATGGCACCCGCAAAGCTGCTACTACTACGCGGTCGAGCACGGCGGGTTCCAGGCTTCGCCCGAGCGCACACCGGGCACCTACAGCAAGTACAACAGCATCGACGACCGCATCGACGATCTCCACTACTACACCACCTGGATCAAATTCGGCATCGGCCGCTCCACCTATGATGCCGCGCAGGAGATCCGCTCGCGCGACATCACGCGCGACGAGGGCGTGGCGCTGGTGAAGCGCTTCGACGGCGAATGGCCGGCGCGCTTCGACGAGGAGCTGTTCCGCTACCTGAGCCTCGACCCGGTACATTTTCCCGAGGCGGCGCACATGTTCGAGGAGCCCGCGATGAGCCGGGCCTACTTCGACCGCCTCGCCGACCGCTTCCGCTCGCCGCACCTGTGGCGCTGGAGCGAAAGCGGCTGGCAGCTGCGGCACACCGTGTGGAACGAGCAGGCGGTGGCCGCGTGATGCGATGCCGAACGTCCGTCTGATCGCACGCCTCGACATCAAGGGTCCCAACCTCATCAAGGGCATCCATCTCGAAGGGCTGCGCGTGGTGGGCGATCCGCAGGACTTCGCGCGGCGCTACTACGAAGCCGGCGCCGACGAGCTGGTGTACATGGACACCGTGGCCAGCCTGTACGGCCGCAACAACCTCACCGAGATCGTGAAGCGCGCCGCGCAGCATGTCTTCATTCCCATGACGGTCGGCGGCGGCGTGCGCAGCGTCGACGACGTGAAGACGCTGCTGCGCGCCGGCGCCGACAAGGTGGCGATCAATACCGCCGCGGTGCGCCGTCCCGAGCTCGTCGCGGAGGTGGCGCAGCGTTTCGGCTCGCAATGCATGGTGTTGTCGATCGAGGCGAAGCGCTCGGCGGCGGGCCGCTGGGAGGCGTACACCGACAACGGCCGCGAGCACACCGGCCTCGATGTCGTCGAGTGGGCGCGCCGCGGCGTCGGGCTCGGCGCCGGGGAAATCCTGCTCACCTCGGTCGACCGGGAAGGGACCGGCAAGGGCTTCGACGTCGAGCTGGTGCGCGCAGTGTCGCAGGCCGTGAACGTGCCGCTCATCGCGAGCGGCGGGATGGGAACGACCCAGCACCTGCTGGACGTGGTGCGCCAGGGCGGCGCCGACGCCGTCGCCATGGCCAAAGTGCTGCATTACGGGACGGTGAGCTTTCCCCAGGTGCGCGAAGCGGCGCTGCGCGAGGGCTTGCACGTGCGCCGCCCATGAACGGGCTGATGAGCACCTATCGCGACGTGCTGCGCTCCTACTACGGGCAGGTCAAGGAGCGCACGGAGCGGCGCTACCTCTTCTATCGGTACGTCTACCGTCCGCTGTCGTTTCCACTTTCGGCGCTGGCGATCCGCGCCGGCGCCAGCGCCGACGCGGTCACGCTCGTCAATCTGCTGATCCTGGTCGCGGCGATGGTTGCCGCCGCCTGGGGCGGCCGCGGCGCGCTAGTGCTGGGCGCGGCGCTGTTCTTCGCCTACTACGTGCTCGATTTCGTCGACGGAAACATCGCCCGCTATTCCGGCGTGTCGAGCTACTTCGGCAAGCTGATCGACGGGATGGTGGACACGGTTTCGTTCGTCCTGTTCACCGCGGTGGCGCTGGGAAACGCGCGCTCCGGCAGCGCCCTGCTGGGCGGCGAGCTCGAGATCGCGCTCGGCGTCGCGACCACCCTTTCGGCTCTGGTGCGGCAGAACTACCGGTGGCGCCTCGCCTACCTGCGCTCGGAAATGGGCCTGACGATCATGGCGGACGCCCACGGCGACAAGCCGCAGTCGACTTCGGGCGAGCAGCGCCCGCCCGCGGTGGTGTGGCTGTTCGACAACGCGGCGACGAGCACGCCGATCGTACTGCTGGCCGCGGCCGCGGCGGATTTCGTCAGCGTCTTCGTGCTGCTGTTCTTCATCCTGTACGGCATCGCCGGAAACCTGGAAACGCTGATCAGCATCGTCAGGAACCGCCCGGCGCTCCTCGGCCGCAGGGATCACTAGGCCGCGCATGAAAGCGATCATCCTCGCGGCCGGCAAGCCGCAGACCGGCGCAGAGCCGGTCTCGAACCTCGTCATCCGCGGCGAGCGCCTGCTCGACGTGCAGGTCTCCGTGCTGCGCAGCGCCGGCATCGAGTCGCCGCGCCTGGTGGTCGGCTACCAGGCGGAGCGGATTTCGCGCCCCGACATCGACATCGTGCACAACGAGGGTTGGCGCGAGGGCGGAAGCCTGGCGTCGCTCGCGTGCGCGGCCGATACCTTCGACGGATCCGACGATGTCCTGGTCTGCTATGGCGACACGCTGTTCAGCCGGCGCGTGCTGGACCGGCTGTTCCGCACCGAGACCGGAGTCGCCGCGCTCTGCTTCCTCGACCGCACGAACCGCGACATCAGCCGGTTCCGGGAATTCGCCCATGTCGACGCCGGCGAGCTGATCGGCATCTCGAGCTCGAAGAGCGGGGACGACGTGCGCACGGTGTTTTGCGGCCTGGTGCTCGTACGGCGCAGCAAGGCGCAGGCGGTTCGCGGCTTCCTGGCCGCGGCTGCGTGGGACGCCGGTGCCCACCTCGGCAGCCTGCTCGACCTACTCGTGAGGAGCGGGGTCGAGGTCGCCCCGGTGCTGGTCGAGCGCGGCTGGCTCGAGCTGTCGTCGCCTGCCCTCCTCGAGGAGGCGCTGAGGGAGGACGAATTCCTCGATACCGTCATCCAGATCCACACCGACTGGGCCGCGCGCGCCCAGCGCTATGACCGGCTGCAATGGGTCAACAACGACCGTCTGCTCGCCGCCATGGTCGACGCCGCGGCAGCGCAACGCGCCGCACGGGTGCTCGACGTCGGCACCGGCTCGGGCAAGGTGCTGCTCGCACTGCGTGATGCCTTCGGCGCCGGGGAGTTCTGGGGCGTCGACCTCAGCCCGGACATGATGGAGAAGATCCCGCGGCGTGAAGGCCTGACCTTGAAAATCTGCAACGCGGAAAGCCTGGAGGGCATTCCCGACGCGCACTTCGATCTCGCCACCGCGCGCATGGTGTTCCATCACGTCGACGACCTGGCGCGCGCCATGAGCAGCATCGCGCGCGTGCTGCGCCCGGGCGGGCGCCTGGTGGCGTGCGAAGGCGTGCCGCCGACCGCGCGCAGCGTGAAGTGGTACACCGAGATGTTCCACTACAAGGAGGACCGACGCACGCTCACCGAGGGCGACCTGATCCATGCCTTCGCCCGCGCCGGGTTCGGCGAAATTCGCACCGAGACCGTGATCATGGAGAAGGCGAGCCTCAACAACTGGCTCGACAATTCCGGCATCCCGCAGCGGAACATCGACGTGATCAAGGAAATGCACTTCAAGGCGCCGGCCGAGGTGGCGAGCGACTACGATATGGAGTTCGTCAACGGAGACTGCCTGATGACTTGGCGCTTTGCGATCGTCACCGGCCGCACGCCGGCGCCACGATGACCACCGTCACCGTCGTCGATTACGGGCTCGGCAACCTGTTCAGCGTGTCGCGCGCCCTCGAGCAGGTCGGCGCGGCAATCGAGCTGAGCGACTCGGCGGGCGTCATCGACCGAGCGACGCATCTCGTGCTGCCGGGAGTGGGCGCGTTCCGCGACGGCATGGCCGGCCTGCGCGAGCGCGGCCTGGTCGAGCCGGTGCGTCGCTATGGCGAGAGCGGCCGTCCATTCCTCGGCATCTGCCTCGGCATGCAGCTCCTCTTCGAGTGGAGCGCCGAGTTCGGGCGTGAAGAGGGCCTCGGGCTCATGAAGGGCGGGGTCGAAGCGATTCCTGCCACCGGGACCGACGGGCGGCCGCACAAGATCCCCCACATCGGATGGAACGAGTTGCGGCTGCCGCCTTCGCGGCAAGCCTGGACGGGTACGCCGTTCGAAGAGCTGAAGCCCGGCACGCCTGCCTATTTCGTCCACTCCTTCACCGCGGTGCCCGCCGAACCGTCGGACCGCTTGGCCGACGCGTATTACGACGGCTGCGTGATCAGCGCCGCCGTTGGCCGCGATGCGCTGATCGGCTGCCAGTTCCATCCGGAAAAGAGCGGCCCGGCCGGCTTGCGCATTCTCGAGTCCTTTGTCCGGACGTGATGGAAACCAAGGGTTCGGGTTTCGTAAGGTCGATTCTTTCCAAGGGTGTCGGGTTCGCTCGTGAAAGCGTTTGGTATGGGCTGCACAAGCTGACGGGTTCATCGTATGTCGCCTACTACGCGCGTCGGATGGACAGCATCGTGAGCCGCAACCCGGCTTGGGGCCTCAGCCTGGACCGAAGCTACCAGCTCGAGTATCTGCGCAGGCACGGCTTGGCGCGGGGGATGGCGATGCTCGATTACGGCTGCGGCGCTTTGGCGGCGGGCATCCTGTTCATCCAGTACTTGGACGCCTCGAGATATTTTGGCGTGGACATATCATCCAAGGTGTTGGAAGAAGGCCGAAAGCGCCTGCGCCTGCAAGGACTCGAACACAAGAATCCGACGCTGGTGCATTTGAAAGGCATCTCGCTCGGCGAGCTGGAAGGAAGACGCTTCGATGTCATCTGGGCGCAATCGGTATTTACGCACATGCCGCCGGATGACCTCCGGGCCGCGCTCGCTCAACTGCGATTGTTGATGGATGCCGACTCCCGGTTGTATGCGACGTATGCGTGTTCTCCGCAGGGTCCGGTACAAAAGCGTTACAAGGATTGGTATTACAGCCCTTCGTATTTCGGCGATGCCGCCAAGCAAGCCGGCCTAGCCGTGGAGGAGATGGCCGACTGGCGACATCCTGCCGATCCCGCGGGCCTGGATCGGATGCTCCGGTTTCGGGTCAGCGGCTAGATCAGATGGAATCGCCGGAGAGCGCGCAGCGACTGTCGCTCGCTCTGCTCGCCACGTTGTGCAGGCTGCCCGCGAAGATCCTGCAGCTCGACGTCTTGGACTACGCAGGATAGCCGATGGCCGGCGGCCTCGTGCGCAACACGCTGGTGAACCTGACCGCGCACGGCGTCAATGCGCTGGTGGCGCTGCTGCTTGCTCCGATCCTCGTGATCGCCTACGGCATCGACAAGTACGGCCTGATCGTCCTGGCGAGGAACCTGCTGCCGGGCGGCTTCGTGAGCCTGTTCGATTTCGGGCTGCCGGAGGCGGTGACCCGCTACACCTCGAGCGCCGTTGCGGGCGGGCAGACCGAGAAGGCGCAGCACCTCGTGGTGTCGGCGCTCGCCATCGCCGGCTTGGCTGCGATCGTCCTGGCCGCGCTCATCGTCGCGTCAGGACACTACCTGATCGAGCTCGTGTTCCGCGTTCCGGGCGAGCTCGCCGGCTCCTTCAGGCTCGCCCTTTGGGCGAGCGCCGCGGCGCTGCTGCTGCAGTTTCCCGGCTGGATTCTCAAGGCAGCCCTGGAGGGCCTGGAGAGGTTCGACGTCGTTCGCACGGCGGAGATCGCGGGCGCCGTCGCCTATGCCGCGGCCGCGGCCGCCATCGCGCTGGCCGGCATCGATTATCACTGGGTCATCATCGCGTTCGTTCTCGCGTCGAGCGCGCGGTTCCTGTACCTGGCCTTCTATCTCGTCTTGCGCAAGCCCGCAGGCCTCGATCTGCGGCGGGGCCGCTGGCGCCCGGCAGAGCTCGGGCCGGCGCTGCGTCACGCCTTTGCCTTCTTTCAGGGCAAGATCCTCTCTGTCGCGTTCAACTTCGCCCCGAGCATGGTGATTTCCGCGCTCGCCGGGCCCGCGGCGACGGGGATCTACGACCTGATGATGCGCATTCCGCGCATGGTGAAGGTGCTGTCGGGGATGCTTGGCACGGCGCTGCTGCCGTTTGCGGCGCGCTCCGAGATCAGGTCGCAGGCCGCGCACGTCGAGCGCGTGGTGTATTCCGGGACCATGCTCGCGGCGGTCCTGGTCTTCCCCGTGGCGACCGCGGTAGCGGTGCTGTCGCGCGATGTCCTCGCCGCTTGGCTTGGCCAGGACTTCGTCCACTTCGCGCCCTGGCTCGCCCTCGCGATGTCGTGGCCGGCGATGATCAGCTGCACCGCCGTCGGCAATTCGATGGTCATCGCCGACCCCCGCGCCGTGAGACAACTCGTCCGGATCAGCGTCGTGCAGATCGCGCTGTTCTACGCCGTTGCCATGGCTCGTGGCGTAGAGAACCTGGCGCTCGGGTTCGTGGCCGGCACGGTGGCGTGCGTGCTGGTCGCGGCGCCGCTGCAGATCGGGCTGCTGGTCGGCCACTACCGGCTCAGTCTGGCGCGCTATCTCGCGCCGCTCGCCAAGGTGCTGGTCACCGGTGCCCTGCTGTTCGTGGTGGTCCACGCGCTCGGCCTCGACGCGCCGCGCGACAACCTGGCCTGGCTGGGCGGACGCCTTGCCGCGTGGTGCATTGCGTACTGGGCGTTGCTCTATTTCCTCGCGCTGTCGGCCGCCGAGCGGCGGGAGATCGACCACGTCGCGCTGCGCCTGGCGAGCGTGCTCGGCGTGCGGCGCGTGGTCGGCCGATGAGCGCGACGATGTGGCTAAGAATTCCTGTAAAAAGTTCGGACGCGTACCACGATCTCGATTGTCACAAACGCGAAATGAACAAATGCCGCCGCGATCAGGAAGACCAGCTCGCTGCCAATGAGGGCAAGCATCAGAAATAGCAGCGGCTCGCCGTAAAGCCAATTGCGGTAGGACAACTGAAAAAACTGGGCCAGGTGCCGCCGGGTATTCCCGGCTTGACGGGATGGACGTGCGGGCGCCGTTTTCTCGCCAACGTTCATCGATGCAAGACGAACCCGAAAATAGTGACCGAAAAGCACAAGGAACGTAATGCTTCCACCCAAAGCTAGAGGCCAAAGGGTGTCGGAGTGACCAACGTTGACGTGGTAGCCAAGCACCAAATACTGTGCGCTGAAGCTTGCGTCGATCAAGCCGTCCAGGAAGCTGCCGAACGTGCTGGAACGGCCATGCCAACGCGCAACCAGCCCATCGGCGTGATCCAGGATCCAGCAGACGTTCAAGCCGATTGCGGCGATCACCACGCCGCCACCATGGGCGAGCTGGAGCATGGCGGCGATGAACACCAGCAACGACGCAATGCTCAATGCATTCGCACTGAGCCGCAGCCGAATGGAGGCCGCAGCAATCAGGATTCCAAGCGGGCGATAGAGGAAGCGACTGGGATAATAGTGCCGTTCCGCCCGATGTTGGTCGGACACTAGATATTGCTGACGAAGCTGCGCGATGAGTGTAATCATTCAGTAGCCCTTGGGCTGCCGTCTAAACGTGCAGAAAGCGTGTCACAATCTTCAGCCCCATGGGTCCGCTCTTCTCAGGATGAAACCGCGTGCCGCTGATATTGTCCCGTGAAACGGCGGCAGGGATTATCCGGTTATGCAGCTTGACTTCCGGGCATGCCTGCCGGCCGCGGTCTTCGCCGCCGCCGTCGCCCTCGCCGCGCTAGGAGCACTGCTCGGCGCTCCGGAGCTCGTCAGAGCCGTGCTCGCGGCTCCGGTCTACTATGGCCTGCCGCTCGGGGTCGGGCTCCTGTTGACGTGGCCGCTGGAATCGGCGCTCACCCGCACGCAGCACGCTTTGCTCGCTTACTTGTGCGGGCTCGTGCTGATTTGCGCAGTCATGGTCGCGCGCGAGCATGCAGTTCCCGCACAACTGAACGTCGATTGGCTTTCATTCCTGATTCTGCTGGCCGCGATTGTCGGGTTTGGGGTCGGCCGCCGGCTGTTCACCTGGAATACGGCAGCCAAAAGCGCCGTCGGGGACTACCTGATCGTGCTGCCGGTCTTCGCAATGGAGTATGCGGCGCGCTTCTGGGTCTTCTCGGAATTTCCGGTGACCGATCTGTTCCAGGCGATCCACGTCATGAAGGGAGCGCTGGAGTTCGGCCGCTTCGACGTGCTCAATCCGTTCGCCGCCGGCTCGTACATGCCGGTGATCCAGGCTCTCGAAGGTCTGCTGGTGCGCTACCTCGGCTACGACCCGCTGTACGGCGCGTGGATCCTGCCGGCATTCGCCACGCTGCCGAAGTTCCTCGCCTGCCGCGCGGTGTTCCAGGTTCTGCTGCGCGAGCGCGCCGCGCGCCTGTTCGCCACCGCGGCCGCGGCGTGCTTCTTCTCCGCCATTACGCCGACCAACGGCGAGCTGACCTTGCTCGGCAGCCTGCTCGTGCTTTCGTTCGGCGCCACCGCGGCGGCCGACGGCCGCCTGGCGAGCGCGCTGCGCGTCGCGGCGCTCGGCGCCTGCGGCGTGTTCCTCGGTTACTTCGCCGCCCGCTCGGTGCCGCTGCTCTACATGACCGCGCTCGGCGCGGCCTGCGTGCTGCCGTATGTGGCGGGGCGCCTGGGCCTTGCCCGTGCGCCGCTCGCGTTGCCCGTGCTGTGCGTCGTCCTCGCCCCGCTGCATCGCTCGGCGCTCGCCTTCGTGCCGATGGCGCTCGCACTCGGCGCGCTGCTGCCGCTCGCCACCGCGTGGGCGCGCGCCGGCGGCGAGGCGCGCGCTCGGCGCCTCGCGCTCGGCACCGCCGGTTTCACCGTGCTCTCCGCGTGCGCGATCGCCGCGCTGCTCGCCTGGATCCTGCTCAACCCGAACGACGATCTGCGCGAGACCGGCCCGGGCGGATGGCTGGTGGAGAACATCCTGGGCGCGACGCCGACCAAGGCGAATATCCTCGCCGGCAGCGGGCCGAAGGTCGCGTTGTTCGAGCTGGCGCGCGCCGTGCTGCCGAGCCTCGCGCTGTTCAGCGGGCTGCTGGTGGCGCTCGGCGCAGCCGCGCGCCGGCCCTCGCCGCAGGCGCTGGTGGCGTGGGGGCTGGCGGTAGCGCTCGGCAGCGCGCTGCTACTCGGCGTGCCGTTCGTCTACCGCAGCGCGTTCCTCGTCGTCACCCTGCTGATCCTTGCGCTGGCCGCCGCCTGGCAGGCCTTCGAGCAGGACGCGGCGGCAAGGCCGCGTCGAGTCCTCCTCGCCATGGCAGGCGGATACGCGCTTGCCGCGCTACCCCTCGTGTATCGTTGCGGAGCAATCGCACGCTGCGAGCGCGCCGATTATCTCGACATGGCGCGCCCGTTTCTCCTGGTCATCGGCCTGTTGGTCCTCGCCAGCGCGGCCGCGGCTGCGCTGGCAGCTCGCCGCGCGAGCTTCCGCTACCTCGCACCGGCGGCGCTTGTCTTGCTGTTCGTGCTGGAGAACGGTGTCAGCCGCAGCTTCTTCATGTCCTATGGATACGGCGCCCCCGACCCCGCGGCGCGCGCGGTCAGCCATTTCGGCCGCGCGGACGTCGAGCTTGCGGCTGCGGTGCGCGTCATGGGGGCACGCGTGCTCATCGTTTCGGATCCCTACACGATGTCGAATCTGCGCGCGCTCACGGGGCTCAACAGCCTGGTCACGTATTCGAACCTCGACACGTTGTCGAAGGCATCGGAGACGCGCTTGCGCGAATGGCTGCGCGGCGTGCTCGAGCGGCCCGGGACGCCAGGCCGATGCGCACCCGGCCATCCCCTCGACGTGGTCGACTACACGGTGAACGCCTCCGAGTTCAACTACTGGCTCGCACGCAGCTCGAGCCCCGAGGTGCCGGGCGCGCTCGTCCTGCGCGACTTCGGCATGCGCAATACGCTGCTGCTCACACCGCATCCCTCGCGCAAGGGAGTGCCCGACCGTTTTCCCGACGCCGAATGGCGTCGGCCGGCGCTCGACAAGCTCGAGGCACGCTTCCCGGGCGAGGCCGCAATCCTGCTGGTGATCGACCGCAAGACCGTGCGCTGGGTGCGCGGCGCGGAGGATATCGGCTACTTCCCCGACGTGCGGCCGCTCGAGCGCGAGCTGGTCGAGCAGCTCGAGCGCGATTGCGGTGCCAGGGTGCACGCCGGGCGCTTCGCCTTGATCCGCTTTCCGATGGCCGGGCGCTAGGTCCCGCGGAGAAAATTCAACCGCTCGAATGACGGGCGGCGTTGCATCTTTCATTACAATGGGGCATGACCCCGGAGCTTCAGGGCCGTCTGCCCTTGGACGTGCAGCTGTCCCGCGCCTCGACGCGGGCCAAGATCGCGCTCGTGCGCGCGCTGTGCCGCGCGTTCGGCGTGTGGGGCGCCAACCGGTTCCTGCTCTCGACGATTGACTGGGGCGTCCTCAAGCCAGGGCGCCCGAGCGTGCTCTGTCTGTACCGGCCGCTTTTCGCCAAGGACCTGGAGGAGCTCAGGCGGCGCACCGACGTCAACTGGATCTACGTCAATAACGAGTTTCTCGGTCACGTGCAGTCGGCCTGGATTCCGCCCGAGATGCGCGTCGAGGCCGAATACCAGAAGTGCCACCGCCCGGAGTACGAGAAGCACTGGACGCAGCTCGAGGCGTTCGGCGCCGGCTTCCTCAGCGCGCTGCGCCGGCGCTGGCCTATCGACGCGGTGCTCACCTCGCATATCGACTATTGGCACGGCGAGGGTGTGCGCCTGGGGGCGCGCCGCCTGGGAATTCCGTATCTCGCGCTGTGCCGCGAGCACATGTGCCTACCGATCGAACAGGAATCGGTGCGGCGCTTCTTCACCGGCTTCAAGTGGGAAGGCGACGCGGTCGCAGTGTTCGGCCAGTCGACCAAGGACATCTTCGTCAACAGCGGCGCGTGCACCAGCGAGCAGGTCGTGGTCACGGGGCCGCCGCGGCTCGACGTTTGGCGCGAGATCGAGCCGCGGGTCGAGCCGCACAACTTGGTCGTGCTGCTCAGCTACCGCGACCCGGACTACCGGGCGCCGCGCTCGTTCCTCGAAGTGCTGCGCATTTTCCGCGCTGCGCACGCGCGCCGCGCCGACGGGGCGGTGTTCTGGGTGAAATCGAAGGACGCAAAGGACACCGAGGAGATTCGCGCGCTGGTCGGAAACACCGGCCGCGATTTCATCATCGATCACGACACGCCGCTCTACGAGCTGCTGCCGCGCGCCCGGCTGGTGGTCGGATTCAATTCGCTTTCGTTGGTCGAGGCCATGTTCACGCGCGCGCGCGTCGCGATCCCGTGCTGGGGCGACGCCGACCGGCCGCGCGAGGAGCTGATGTTCAACCCCGACGACCGCGGCCTGGGCGAGGTGATCGATTTCGCGCGCGCGCCGCACGAGCTCGAGCGCCAGCTCGAAGCCGCAGCGCGCGCTGCGCTCGACGAGCCGGCGTCCGCGGCGCGGCGGCTGGACGTCGTCAGGCGCATCTTCTACGTCCCCGACGGGCGCACCTGCAGCCAGGAGGTCGAGCGCTTCGTGACCGCGCAGATCGGCGCGCGCGCGCCGCTGCGCGCGGCGGAAAGGCCGGCGGCGCCGACGCGCGCGCCGGCAGCCGCCTGGGCCCCGGCCGCGTTGTTCGTGGCCGCGGTCTGCCTGGCGGGCCTTGCGGCGAAGCTCGGCGCTGGCGCTCTGGTTTCCACCCTCCTCGCGGCCCCGCTGTATTACGCCGTGCCCTTCGGGGTCGGCCTGCTGCTGACCCGACCATTCGAGTCCTCGCTCACCAGAACACAGCGTGCGCTGCTCGCTTACTTGAGCGGTCTGGTTCTGATCTGTGCCGTAGTAGTCGCTCGGGAACAGGCGACACCCGCCTACCTCAGCATCCATTTCTTCGCCGCACCTATCTTCATTGCGGCGCTCGCCGGCTTCGCCTTGGGCCACCGCTTCTTCGCCTGGAATGGCGCCGCGCGCGTCGCTGCGCAGGACTTCCTCATCGTGCTGCCGGTGTTCGCGATCGGCCTGCTGGTGCGCTTCGCGGTGTTCTCCGACTATCCGGTGACCGATCTGTTCCAGGCTACGCACCTGATGAAGGGCGCGCAGGAGTTCGGGCGCTTCGACATCCTGAACCCCTTCACCGCAGGCTCCTATGTCCCGGCGATCCAGGTGATGGAGGGCCTGTTGGTGCGCTATCTCGCCTTCGACGGGCTGGTCGGGGCGTGGATCCTGCCGTTGCTCGCCACGCTGCCGAAATTCCTCGCCTGCCGCGCGGCATTCCAGAGCGTGTTGCGCACGCGGGAGTCCGCGCTTTTCGCGACCGCCGTGACGGCGTGTTTCCTGTCCTCGGTCACGCCGACCAACGGCGACCTCGCCACGCTTGGCAGCCTGCTCGCCTTTTCCCTGGTCGCATCCAACGCGCGCGACGGCCGCGCGCGCACAGCCGCGTGGGTGCTGGCGACGGGCTTTGCAGCGCTTGTCCTCGGCCACTTCGCGGCGCGAAGCGCGCCGCTCGCCTTCATCGCGGTGTTGGTGGCGGTGGCTGTCGTGCTACCGCGCCTGAGCCGCGTAGCGGCCCTGCCGAGTAGCCTGCTCGCGCTGCCGCTGCTCGTCGTGGCGCTCGCGCCCCTGCATCGCTCGACGCTCGCGTTCATTCCGCTCACCCTGTTTGCCGGGGTGATGCTGCCCCTGCTCACCGCCTGGCTCGAGCGCCAACGGGCGAGCGCCCAGATCGTCGGCGCGGGTGTCGGCATCCTGACGGCGGTGGTTGGCGCGTGGACCATTGGCCTGCTCGCCTGGATTCTGGTGCACCCGGGAGAAGACATGCGCGAGGCAGCCCTGTACGACTGGCTCCTCGACGTGCTGCTCGGCGCCACCGCCTCGGGCTCCAACGTCATCGTCGGCGCGGGGCCTAAGGTCGCCCTGTTCGAGCTTGGCCGCGCCATGAGCCCGAGCTTCGCGGTGCTGGCGGGGATCTGCGTGACGCTCGGGTTCCTGCAGGTCGTGCGCTGGCCGGGGCTCGCGCGCGCCGGCGGCTGGATGGCCGCGCGCCAGTCGCTCGTCGCCTGGGGCCTCGCCGTGGCGCTGGGCGCGTTCCTGCTGCTCGGCGTGCCGTTCGTTTATCGTAGCGGCTTCCTGGTCATCGTGCTGCTCGCCATCGCGCTCGCAGCCGCCTTCGACGCGTTCGTCGAGGCGAGGGCGAAGCTGCTCTACCGTGCGGTGCTGCTGGTAGTCGCCACCTACGTCGCCGGGGTCATCCCGCTCGCGTACCGCTGCGGCGCGATCACACGCTGCATCGCGCCCGAGTACCTCGAGCTGGTCTCGCCTTTCGTGCTCGGCCTGGGGACGATCGTGCTCGGCGCCGCGATCCTCGGCGTGGTGTTCGCCCACGGCGGCCGCGCCTTCCGCTACGGCACGCAGGCCGCGCTGGTCCTGCTGTTCGCGCTGGAGATCGGAATCAACCGCGCGTACTTCATGCCATATGCCTATGGCGCGAAGCGCATCACGGAAGAGAAAGCCGTGAGCCACCTTAGCCGCAGCGAGATCGCGCTCGCCGCGGAGCTGCGCAACCGGAAGAACCCGGTGGTGCTGATCTCGGATCCGTTCACCATGGCGAACCTGCGGGCGCTGACCGGACTCAACAGTATCGTCACCTACTCGAACCTGGACACGATCTCGCCGATCGGCGGAACGCGGCTGCGTGCATGGCTGCGCGACATCATCGAGCCGCGGGGCGGCAGCGCGGCTTGTACCCGGCAGCACCCCCTGGACATCACCTACGATTCGGCGAACGGCGCGGAATTCAACTACTGGCTCGCCCGCCTGGCCAGCGGGCCGGGCGTTTCCGGCGGCGAAATCCTCCACTCGTTCGGTTACCACAAGAGCTTCGTGCCGCGCGTAGACCCCTCGATGCACCGCGTTTCCGACCGACCGCCCGACCATGAATGGCGCTGCAAGGCGATCCAGAACCGCGTCGAAGGCGGACCGCTCGTGTTGCTGGTGATCGATCAGAAGACCGTGGCCTGGGCGCGCGGCGAGCAGGACCTTTCCTATTTCCCGGACGTCAGCCCGCTCGATCCGAAGCTGATTGCCAGCCTGCGCGCACGCTGTCCGCTGGAGGTCTACGACAATCGCTTCGCGATCATCCCCTTCTCGATGGAGTGCCAGCTCCCATAGCAAAAGAGGGCGCGCTCAACCATACTCGCACGCCGCGGCCGATGCGAGTGGCGATCATCGTCGACAGTCCCAAGCGCGACTTCGACGGCGCGCTGCTGACAGCCTATCAGCTGGCGCGCCGCGGCGCCGAAGCCTTCCTCGTGCCCATGTATCAGCAGGGCTACGACCTGCCCTGGCTGTGCCCCGATGGCGTCATCGTCAACTACGCCAGGGAGAACAACCGTGAGCTGCTGGCGGCCTACCGCTCGCTCGGCATCTGCGTGATGGTGATGGATACCGAGGGGGGTGTGCTCTCGGACGCAGGCCTGGACGCGCCGCTCAACTGGGCGCGCACGATGCGGGGCGGGGGGCTCGGCCCCTACGTCGATCGCTACTTCTTCTGGGGATCGCGCCTGTACGAGGCGTTCCGCGTCGAGAGCGGCATGCCGGCCGAGGCGCTGCACGTGACGGGCTGTCCGCGCTTCGACTTCTGCGCCCCGCCCTGGCGCCGGCTGCTCGAATTCCCGGCGCGGGACTACGTCCTGGTGAATACCAATTTTTCGGCCATCAACCCGGCTTTCACGCGCTCGACGCAGACCGAGCGGGCGATCTTCCGCCAGATCGGGTGGGCGGAGCCGTACGTCGAGCGGCTGTTCGCAGACCTGGAAGGAGTGTTCCCGCGCTACCTCGAGACGCTCGAGCGGCTCACCGCGCGGCTTCCGGCGATCCGCTTCCGGATCCGGCCGCACCCCTTCGAGGACGCGGCGATCTACGAGCGGCGTTTCGGGCAACTGCCGAACGTCGCTGTCGACGGGTCGGGAAGCGTCTTGCCCGCGATCGCCAACGCCGCGTGCGTGCTGCACCTGAACTGCGGCACCGCGGTCGAATCGCTCATGCTGGGCACGCCGGCGGTATCCATGGAGTTCCTCAACACCGACACCATGCGCTCGCATGCGCCGCTGCCGTCGCGGGTGAGCACTGCCGCGGGCTCGTTCCGCGATCTGGAGGATCTCGTCTCCAGCGCCGGGGCCCTCAGGGAACGGCACGCCGGCCGGCACGCGGAACTGTGCGAGCAGTTCCTGCATCCCTGGTTTCATCGGATCGACGGCCGCGCGGCGGAGCGCGTGGCCGAGCAGGCGATCTGCGCATTGGCGGGACGCGGGCAGCCGCGGCGCTCGGCGCGCGCATCGCTCTTCGGCAGCCGCAGCGCGTCCACGGCCCGCCTGCTTTCCGGGGTGGCGTGCAATGCGCTCGGTTCCGATCGCGCCAGCCGCCTTGCCGGCCTGGGCATTCCGCAGCGGCGCGCCAAGGCGCTGGCGCTGGAGGCTGCGCAGTCCGGGATCGCGCGCCTGCGTGCCTTGGGGGGCACCAGTCCCGGCCTGTCGGTCGCGCGTGCGCGGCATCCGGTTTCTCGTCTCGCCATGGCGAGCATCCGCGTGGCCGCGGAGTGAGGCGATGGCGGCGAACCGCAGCTTCCTGATCGCCACGCTCGCCATGAACCAGACGCTGTTCTTCGAGGCGCTGGGGAAGGTGCTCGAGGAAGGGGGGCACGGGGTGGCGTACCTCTGCTTTCACGAGCGCAGCCACGAGTACCTGGCGAGCCGCGGGAAGCGCTCGTTCAATGCGTTCGGCGGCGAGGCCCGCACGCGCGAGATCGACCTGTCGGCGTATGCGTGGCCGAGCCTGAACCTCGTGCTCAGCCACGAGAAGGCGGTCTTCGAGGCCTACGACAGCGAGCGCCTGCTGCGCAAGCTCCGGGGCTACCTCGCCGCGTGTGAATCCGCGCTCGATGCGCTGGCCGGGACGGTGCCCGGGCCTCTGGTGCTGCTGCAGGAGCTCGGCGGATTCCTGTCGAACGTCGCGAGCTTCTACGCCGCCCGCCGCCGCGGCCTGGACGGCATCTTCATGGAGCCTTCGTTTTTCGCCGGACGGGTGTTCTTCACCCGCAACGGCTTCGCCGCGCCCCAGGTGCAGGGTCCCCGCAGCGCTGCGGCGAGCGACGCGGTCGCGGCATACCTGGACGAGGCCGTGGCGCGGCAGCGGGTCGTGATTCCGCTGAAGGATGCGCATCACTACCGCGGCCCGATGCGCAAGCTCACCGACCTGCGGCATATGCGGCGCCTGATCGAGAAAACGGTCGACAAGCACATGCTCGGAAAGGGCGAGGAGTTCTCCCATATCGGCGGGCACGTGGCGCGGCACGCCCGGATGCTCGTCAACTCCCGGCTGCTGGCGCGCCACTACGACGCGATGCCCGACGAGGGCCGGCGCTTTGTCTACTATCCTCTGCACGTGCCCGCCGATGTTGCCCTCACCATCCGCTCGCCGCAGTACGTGGACCAGCTCGCGCTGGTCGATTTCCTGGCGCGCTCGGTGCCGCAGACCCACGAGGTCCTGATCAAGGAGCATCCGGCCCTGGTCGGAGCGCTCGAGCGCCGGCGCCTGACCGACCTGCTGCGCCGGCGGGACAACGTCCGGCTGCTCGACCCGGCGATCAAGAACTATCAGGTGCTGCAACGCGCCGAGGCGGTGATCACCGTCAACTCCAAGTCCGGCGCGGAGGCGCTGCTTCTCGGACGGCCGGTGCTCGTGCTGGGCGACGCGTTCTATTCGCCCTGCGAGCTGGTCCACCGGGTGGACTCGCTTGCCGAGCTGCCGCGGCGGCTCGCCGAGATGCTGCGCTCGGCGCGCGGGCCCGAGCCTGGCGCAGTGCGACGTTACTTCCAGGATGTATGGAACGCCTCCTGGCCCGGCGAGCTGCACGTCGCGGCGGACGCGAATGCACAGGCGCTGGCCGCATCCCTGCTCGCGTACCTGGAGCACGAGCACTCGTGATCGACGCGCTCGTCTCCATCGTCACGCCCGCCTTCAACGCCGAGCGCTACCTGCCGCAGACGGTCGAATCGGTGCTCGCCCAGACCTACGCAAACTGGGAAATGCTCGTGGCCGACGACTGCTCCACCGACGCCACGCGACGCCTCGCCGAGGAGTACGCGGCGCGCGATGCGCGCATCCGCCCCGTCGCGCTCGCGCGCAACTCAGGCCCGGCCATGGCGCGGCAGGCAGCGGTCGAGTCCGCCCGGGGGCGCTTCGTGGCGTTCCTGGACAGCGACGACCTGTGGCTGCCGGCGAAGCTGCAGCGCCAGCTCGATTTCATGGAGGCGCGGGGCGCGGGACTGAGCTTCACCGCGTTCCGGCGCATCTCGCGCGATGGCAGCGAGGTCGGCCGCGTGATCCACGCCCCGGCGAGCCTCACCTATCGCCAGCTGCTGGGAAATACAGCAATCGCCACCTCGACCGCGATCATCGATCGCCGGCGGACGGGCGCCTTCCGCATGGTGAAGACCTACTACGACGATTTCGCCCTCTGGCTGGAGATCACGCGGCGGGGTTTCCCGGCGCTGGGCCTCGACGAGGACCTGATGCGCTACCGGGTACTGGGCGGCTCGGTATCGCGCAACAAGGGGCGCTCGGCGATGATGGTCTGGCGCACGTATCGCGAGGTCGAGCAGCTGGGCTTCGCGCAGTCGTGCTGGTCGTTCGCGCGCTACGCGGTGAACGCGATGCGCAAGTACCAGGCGTTCTAGGTTGGCGGTCGGGAAGCCCGGCGTCCTGCTGACAGGGGCCAGCGGCTTCATCGGGCGCCATGTCGCGGCACACCTCGAGCAGGAAGCGATTCCGGTCACGAGCGTGCGCCGCGAGGTCGGGCCGCAGACCGACTGGCGCGACCTGGTCGAAGGAATCGAGTGCGTCATCCACCTCGCTGCCGCCGCGCACGACCGGGCGCAGCGCCACGAGCGTGCCGGAGACTACGAAGCGTTGCGGCGGGTGAACGCGCTCGGCACCGAGCGTCTGGCGCGAGCGGCCGCCGGCGCGGGCGTGGCGCGGTTCATTTTTCTGAGCACCATCGGGGTGAGCGGTGACGAGACCCGCGGAGCTCCCCTGACCGAAGACAGCCCGGCTGCGCCGCGCTCGCTGTACGCCGCCTCCAAGTGGGAGGCGGAGCAACGGCTCGAGGCGCTCGCCGCGGCGACCGGCCTCGCGGTCACGGTGCTGCGTCCCACGCTCGTCTACGGACCGGGAAACCCCGGCAACCTGCTGCGCCTGCTGCGAGCCGTCGAGCGCGGCTGGCCGCTGCCGCTCGCATCGGTCGACAACCGCCGCCACCTGACCTACGTCGGAAATCTCGTGTCCGCGCTCGCAGCCGTGCTCGCGCGAAGCGATGCCGCCGGCAGATTCGTGGTCTGCGACGGCGAAGCGCTCTCGACCGCACAGCTCGTGCGCTGCCTCGCGCGCGGGCTCGGGCGGCCCGCGCGCCTGTTTCCGCTGCCGGTCGCCGCGCTGCGCGGGATCGGCAAGCTGGTGGGCGCGGACCCTTTCGTGCGCCGCCTCGCCGGCTCGCTCGAAGCCGACTGCGGAAAGCTCCGGCGCGTGCTCGGCTGGCAGCCGCCATTCGCGCCCGGCGCCGCGCTCACCGAGACGGCCGCCGCCTATCGCGCGCAGCGGCTGCGCCGGGGGTAGCGGCTAGAATCGCGGTTATGGTCGTTGCGATCACGCTGGCGTTGCTCGCATTCGCCGCTTCCTGGGCGGTCGTGCTGCTGCTGCTCAGGCGTTTCGGCCATGTCGCGCTCGACCGCCCAAACGATCGCTCGCTGCACGAGCAGCCGGTGCCGCGTACGGGCGGTCTCGCCATTCTGGCCGGCGCCGCGCTGTCGCTCGCCTTCGGCGCGACGCAACTCTGGCTCCCCCTGGCGATCGCGGCCGCGCTCGCGGCGATCTCCTTCCTCGACGACCTTCATGGCATTCGAACCGGCTGGCGCCTGACGGTGCACCTGGGCGCTGCGGCGTTGCTGGCTTGGTACGTCCTGAGCCCGATGCATCCCGTGGAGCTCGCGGTGCTCGTGCTCGCGGTCGCCTGGCTGACGAACCTGTACAACTTCATGGACGGCGCCGACGGTCTCGCCGGCGGAATGGCGGTCGTGGGATTCGGGGCCTACGCTGCGGCGGGCTGGCTCGCAAACGAGACCGCGATCACGGCGCTGTGCCTGGCGATGGCCGCGGCCGCGGCCGCTTTTCTCCTCTACAACTTCCATCCTGCGCGCATCTTCCTGGGCGACGTGGGTGCGATTCCGCTCGGCTTCCTCGCCGGCGCGATTGGCCTCCTGGGATGGAGAAACGACGCCTGGCCTCTCTGGTTTCCGCTGCTCGTGTTCGCGCCTTTCGTTGGCGACGCTACGCTGACCCTACTGAAACGCGCCGTGCGCGGCGAGCGGGTCTGGCGCGCGCATCGCGACCATTACTATCAGAGAATGATCCGCATGGGACTCGGGCATCGGGCGACGGCGCTGATCGCGTACGCCGTGATGGGGGTCTGCGCCGGCGCCGCGCTCTTCGGCCGCGCCAAGCCCCCTGCGATGCAGGCGCTCGTGTTCGCCGCGGTGGCATTGCTGCTGGCGGCGATGGCGGTCTGGATTGACGTGCGTTGGGGCCGGCTCTATAGAGGCGGAAGGGCAACCGCGTGAACCTGCGCCGTGTATTCGTGTTCGGGCATGACCTGGTCGCTTCGGCGGCTGCGTGGACGCTCGCCTATCTGTTCCGCTTCAACCTGGAGATCCCCGACGAGCACCTCAGGGTCTTGCTCGCGACGCTGCCGCTCGTCATCGCCGTCCATGCGGTGGTGTTCATGCTGCCGTGGATCGCCGTGAGTCGCGGCCTCTGGCGTTACACGAGCCTGCCCGACCTGCAGCGGATCGTGATGGCCGCCGGCCTGGGCGGGATCGCGGTTCCCGCAGTGCTGGCGTTAGTCCGCATCGAGGGGCCGGTTCCGCGCACAGCGTACTTGCTCGCGCCGGTGCTGCTCGGGCTGATGATGGGCGCGAGCCGATTTGCTTACCGCGCCTGGCGCGAGGGGCGACTCGCGCCGCTGGTCGCGAAACCTCATGCGTCGCCGGTTCTAGTGCTGGGCGCCGGCGCCGCGGCGGCCGCGCTGCTCAAGGACCTCGCCGCGAGCGCGCAGTGGCATCCGGTGGGCGTGCTGGACGACGACGCAGCGAAGCAGGGCGGCGGGCTCGTAGGCGTGAAGGTGCTCGGCACCATTGAGCAGGTCGGCAAGGTGGCACAGCGTCTCGGGGTGAGCCAGGCAATTATTGCCATGCCCGGCGCGACCCACGGCGAGCGCAAGCGCGCGGTCGATTTCTGCGCCGAGGCCGGGGTTGCGGTCATGACCGTTCCGTCGCTCACCGACATCGTGTCCGGAAAAGTGAGCGTCTCGGCGCTGCGCCGCGTCGAGCTCGATGACCTGCTCGGGCGCGACCCGGTGCAACTGGACGACGCGGGATTGCACGGCTTCCTCAACGGGAAGACCGTACTGGTCACCGGAGCGGGCGGGTCGATCGGCGCCGAGCTGTGCCGCCAGATCACGCCTTTCGGACCCCGGCGCATCGTGCTGTACGAGCTGTCGGAGTTTGCGCTCTATTCGATCGAGCAGGAATTCCGTGACCGGTTCCCGGCCGTCAGCGTCGATGCGGTGATCGGCGACGCGAAGGATGCGTCGCGGGTCAGGCAGGTTTTCGCCCGCCACCGTCCGGACGTGGTTTTTCACGCCGCCGCCTACAAGCACGTGCCGCTCATGGAGGAGCAGAACGCGCTCCAGGCGCTGGTCAACAACGCGCTGTCGACGGTAGTGGTGGCGCGCGCCGCTCAGGCGCATGGGACCGGGAAGTTCGTGTTCGTGTCGACCGACAAGGCGGTCAACCCGGTGAACGTCATGGGGGCCTCGAAGCGGCTCGCCGAAGTCCTGTGCCAGGCCCTGCAGCCCGCGAGCCCCACCGAGTTCGTGATCGTCCGGTTCGGCAACGTCCTCGGGTCGAACGGCAGCGTGGTGCCGCGCTTCCGGGACCAGATCGCGCGGGGCGGGCCGCTCACCGTCACGCACCCGGACATCGAGCGCTATTTCATGTCCATTCCCGAAGCGGCGCAGCTCGTATTGCAGGCTGCGCTGATGGGCGAAGGAGGGCAGATCTATGTTCTCGACATGGGGCAGCCGGTCAAGATCGCCGATCTTGCAAAGCAGCTGATTCGGCTATCGGGCTTCAGCGACAACGACATCCGGATCGAGTACACCGGCCTGCGCCCAGGCGAGAAGCTCTACGAGGAGCCCATCGCCGACGCGGAGACGACGCTGCCGACCCCGCACCCGAAGCTGCGGGTCGCGCAGGCCCGGGTGCCCGAAAACGGCGGCGCGCTCGTTCAGGAGGTGCTCGACTGGGTCGCTGCCCAGGGGGAAGCGGGCCCCGAGGCGGTGCGGACGCGGCTGCGGGCCTGGGTGCCGGAATACACCCCCGGCGACCGTGCGCCCCCAGCGACGAGCGGCGAGGTCGCGCGCTTCCCGGCAAGGTTGCGGAAACTCTGATCGGCCGGGCCCGAGCCTCAGCGCGAGGTTCGGCTTGCTCGCGCGCTCAACCCCAGCAGCATCCCCACGACTCCCCAGTAGAGCAGCGCGTTCTGCCGCACCAGAAGCGTATCGGTCATGTTCCGCACCACCGTTCCAGCCACTACGCCGAGAAGCGCGATTCCGCAGGCGGAAACGCCATAGTCCGGGTCACGCGACAGTCGCCACCCTTCGCGGACCGTCGCCGCGAGCAGGAGAAGGAAGAGAACCAGCCCCGGCATGCCGATCTGCAGCAATGCATCCAGAAAGTAACTATGGGCGTGCCAGAGGTTGTTGCTGCCGTGAAGCTCCGTGCGCAATTCCTTGCGCAGGATGCCGCGCCCGAAACCGTAGCCGACCAGGGGCTTTTCGGCGACCCATCCGACGGCTTCGCGCCATACCTCGAGCCGTGAGTCCCTTGTGAGCGACGCCGGGTCAACGGCGGCCTCCCGCTGGTCGTGCACATGAAGCATCAGGGCCAGCCCGGTCGCGACGATCAAGACCGCGACGATCGACGCGGCGATCTTCTTGCCGGTGCCGAAAGCGACCTTCTCGAGTGCGTGGCTGCGCCGTATGAGCAGCGCGCCGATCAACAACGCTTCTGCAACCAGGCCCGCCCACACGGTGCGGCTTAGCGTGTAATAGCTGCTGGTCAGCAGCAGCGCTGCCACGAGCCATGGCGTTGTCGCCTGCCATCGCGCGGCGCCGGCGCGGTTCATGTACCAAGCCGCCATGACCGTGCATGGCGCAAGAACGAGCAGCGCGCTGGAATGATCGCCGGCTCCGCCATGCCACCCGCCTGCGTAGTCTTGGGCGCCGCGCGCGAAGTCACGCAATGCAATCACACACGCCGTCACTGCGGCGGCGGCCACGGCAGGGAGGAAGACCCCTGCAGCGTTTCTTGCCTGACTGCCGATGTAGCACACCCAGAACCCCGCGCCCGCATAAAACACCTCGTTGCGCCACTCCTTGAGCGTGCGCTCGGGATCCAGCGACCAGGCGAGCGACAGCGCCGCCCAGGCTCCCCATGCAAGAAAGGGCAGCCAGATCGGCGGCAGCGCGATCACCGCCTCGCGGTTTCGGGCGACCGCGATTGCCGCCAGCACGATGCCTGCCGCCAGAAGCAGCAGCCGCAACGCCACGGTGTGCCCGAAAACGCACGAGGCAAGGAACAAGGCGGCCACGCAGGCGGCTGCGCTGTCCGTCCTCATCCAGCGGTCGAGCGCGTAGAATTCGTCAGCATACTCATCAGCTATTCTTTCCGGCGGGAAGTCTACCGTTTCAGCAGTCAAGTCGAGAGCCGCGTGATCCGCGAGCGCATGCGCGAGGTCATTGCGCGCGTGGAAGCTGCCGTGGACGCCCGCTAGGATGTGCGGCCTCGCGGGCTACCTCGGTCCGGGCGTGATGCCGGACGAGGTCCTCGAGCGCATGACCGGGTGCCTTGCCCATCGTGGCCCGGACGACCAGCGCTTCTACCGCGCGGCGCCGGTGGCGCTCGGCTTCCGGCGGCTCTCGATCATCGACGTCGCGGGCAGCCCGCAGCCGATGAGCACGCCCGACGGCGAGCTCACTTGCGTGTTCAACGGCGAGATCTACAACTTCGCCGCGCTGCGCGGCAGCCTCGCGGCGCGCGGGCATCGCTTCAGCACCAACGGCGACACCGAGGTCCTGCTCTACGCCTACCGCGAGTACGGCGAGGCGATGCTCGGGCACCTGCAGGGCATGTTCGCGTTCGCGCTCTGGGACCGCCCGGCCCGGCGCCTGTTCATCGCGCGCGATCACCTCGGCGTGAAGCCGCTCTACTACCACTGGGACGGCACGAATCTCGTGTTCGGCTCCGAGCTGAAGGCGCTGGTCGAGCATCCGGGCGTGCGGCGCGAGCTCGACCTCGACGCCCTGGGCCTCTATCTCGAGAGCCAGTACATCCCTTCGCCAAAGACGGTGTATCGCGGCGTGCGCAAGCTCGAGCCGGGCCACTCGCTCGTGGTCGACGACGGCAAGCTGGCCATCCGCCGCTACTGGCAGCCTGACTATTCAGAGAAATTGGCACTGGGGGAAGGCGAGGCGCTTGGCCGCCTGGAGTCGGAGCTGCGGCGCTCGGTGGAAAGCATGCTGGTCTCCGACGTGCCGCTCGGCAGCTTCCTCTCCGGCGGCGTCGACTCGAGCGTGGTGAGCGCACTAATGGCCGACATCGCAAGACGGCCGATCGACACGTTCACGCTCGGCTTTCACGGCGAGAGCGCGGTGAGCGAGCACTCGCATGCGGCGCTCGTCTCGCGCCACATCGGCGCCGTGAACCACGTGCTGATGCTGGACCCCTCCGACATGCTGGCGGCGATCGAGCAATGGACCGAGGCGTTCGACGAGCCGTTCGCCGATCCCGCGGCGCTGCCGACCATGCTCCTCGCCAAGCTGACGCGCGAGCACGTGACCGTGGTCCTCACCGGGGAAGGCGCCGACGAGGTGTTTTCCGGCTACGGCAACTACCGCAAGCGCGCGCGCGAAGAGCGCATCACCGGGGTCCTGGGCGCGCGGCTCTCGCCGCTGCGCTACCTGGTGCGCGCGTTGCCCGCCCGCGCGCGCAAGGACCGGCTGCTGAAGGCGATCGGCGAGCCCCTGTCGCGCCGCTACGTGACCATTCCGATGGTCTTTGATCCCGCGCTGCACGCGGAGCTGCTCTCGGAGCGCTTCCTCGCAGCGCGCGAAACCTCCATGGCCGACTACGCCGAGCGCCATTTCGACGAGTGCAACTCGCCGCATTACATCGACAAGCTCATGTACGTCGACGCGCGGCTCTGGCTGCCCGACGACCTGCTCACCAAGGTCGACCGCGCGACCATGGCGTATTCGCTCGAGGCGCGCGTGCCTTACCTCGACCACCGCCTGTTCGAGTTCTGCGCGCGCCTCGATCCCGGGCTCAAGCAGCGCGGCCGCACCGGCAAATATCTCCTGAAACGGCTCGCCGAAAAGCTCCTGCCGCCCGAGATCGTGCACCGGCCGAAGCAGGGCTTCTTCCCGCCGCTCACTGAATGGTTCGCCGGCCGGCTCAAGGAGGAAGCGCGCGCCGCGCTCTCGGCGCTGGACAAGCGGGGGCTTTTCAGAGCCGGGGCTTTGCAAACCCTGTCCCAGGAACATTACTCGGGAGGCCGCAACCATTCCGGGCGGCTGTGGGCGCTGTTCGTCCTGGAGAAGTGGTTCCGGCGCTACGCTCCGGAATTCTCGCTCTAGCCATGTGCGGAATCGGCGGCTTTTTCGCGCTGCGGCCGGTGGCGCCGCAGGTCCTGAGCTCGATGCAGGCGGCGCTGCGGCCCCGCGGCCCCGACGCGCAGCACGCGCAGCTCTGGGGCCAAAACGGCCTGCTGCACGCGCGCCTGTCGATCATCGATCCCCGGCCCGAGGCGGACCAGCCGATGGCCAACGCGCGCGGCGACGTCTGGATCGTCTATAACGGGGAGGTCTACGACTGGCAGGACGCGGCCGCGCCCCTGCAGGCGGCCGCGCCGTTTCGCACCCGCTCCGACACCGAGTTCATCCTGCGGGGCTACGAGGCCTGGGGGATCGATACGCTGCTCGAGCGGCTGCGCGGCATGTTCGCGTTCGCCATCCTCGACCTCGCGAGGGGCAAGGCCTATCTCGCTCGAGACCGCATGGGGGAGAAGCCGCTGGTGTACGCCCCGGTGGGCGAGGAGCTCGCCTTCGGCTCCACCGTGCGCTCGGTGCTGCCGTTCCTGCCGCCGGAGAAACGCGAGCTGTCGCCCGAAGCGATCGATGCGTATCTCGCGCACCGCTACATTCCGGCGCCGCGCACCGTGTACCGACACGCCCAGCGCCTGGAGAACGGCCACTACCTCGAGTTCGATCTGCGGTCCCGGCGCCTGGAAAAGCGCCGCTACTGGAAGGCGGCTCCCGAGCCCGGATCGTGGCTCGAGGCGCTCGACGACTCGGTGCGCATGCGCACCATCGCCGACCGGCCGCTCGGCGTGTTCCTCTCGAGCGGCGTCGACTCGACCGTGGTCGCGAGCCGCCTCGCCACGCAGCGCCTGACTTCCTACCGCACCTATACGGCCGCCTTCCCCGGCAGCGACATGGACGAATCAGCGCTCGCCGCGCAGGCCGCCGAGACGCTGGGGTTTCCCAATACCGCGATCACCGTTCCGCATTCGCTCGGCAGGGAGTTCGGGAAGATCGTGGCTGCCCTGGACGAGCCCTTCGCCGACCCGTCGAGCTTTCCCACCTGGTATCTCGCGCGCGAGGTGGCGCGGGAGGTCACCGTGGTGCTGGCGGGCGACGGCGGCGACGAGCTCTTCGGCGGCTACAAGCGCGTTGCAAAGCACCTGCGAACCGCGTGGCGCGGGAGACTTCGCCTGCCCCTTGCGCTGCGCCCCGCGCTCGAAGGCGGCAAGCTCGCGGCCGAGCTTGCGATGGACTGGGCCTCGGCCTACAGCTTGCGCTTTTCCGGAATCGCCCCGGCGCAGCGCGCTTTCCTGCAGGATGCGGGAAAGCTCCAGGCGCTTTCATACTGGCGCGCCCCGGACGCCGAGGGAACATCGCCGCTCGGGAAGCTGATGACGCTCGACTACGCCAACTACCTGCCGGAATACATCCTGCGCAAGTCCGATCTTTGCACGATGGCGCACGGGCTCGAGGCGCGCGCGCCTTTCCTCGACCATCGCTTCGCCCAGCGCATCATGGCGCTGCCCGAGGCCGAGGTGTACACGCGTCCGCCGAAGCTGCTGCTGCAGCAAGCGCTCGACCCGCGCCTGCCCGGCGATCTTCTGCGCCGCCAGAAGCGCGGCTTCAATCCGCCGCTCAAGCGCTGGCTGCGCGAGGAGCTCGCCGGGCGCTTCGACGGCCTGGGCGAGCGGCTGCAGGCGCTCACCGGCGGGCAGCTTGCGCGCAAACCCGTGGATGCCTTCGCGCGCCACTACCTCGAGCGAGCCGAGCCGCTCGCCGAGCAGGTGCTGCAGCTCCTGATCCTCGACGAGAGCCTGGCCCAGTTGCGTGCGCATGGCTAGCCGGCTCCTGCCTCGTCTCTACGTCCTCGGCGCGGCGGCGCTGCCGCGGCGGCGCCGGCGTCCCGCCGCGGTGCGCCGGCTGCTCATCGCGCACCATCTGCTGCTCGGCGACACCATCATGCTGACCCCGCTCATCAAGAAGGCGCGCGAGCGCTTTCCGCAGGCCGAGATCGTGATGACCTGCCCGCGGGCGTACGCGCCGATCTACGCCGGCAGGCCCTACGGCCTCGCCATTCTGCCCTTCGACCCTCGTTCGCTGAGCGACCACCGCGCCCTGCGCCGGCAGCGCGGCTTCGACCTCGCGCTCGTCCCGGGCGACAACCGCTGGTCGACGCTCGCGCGGGCTCTCGATGCGCGCTGGATTGTCGCTTTCGCCCCCGATGAGCCGAGCTACCGGGACTGGCCGATCGACGAGATGCGGACCATGCCGGACAGACCCATGTCCTGGGGCGACATTGCCGCGCGGCTCGTCGACGGCGACGACCCGGTCCCCTATTCCCCCGAGGAATGGCCCGCTCCTGAATTCAGCTCGTATGCAAAGCCTTCAAAACCCTATTGCGTGCTCCACCTCGGGGCGAGCAGCCCGCACAAGCTCTGGCCGAGCGAACGCTGGCTGGCAGTGCGCGACTGGGCCGAGGCGCACGGCTATGAGGTCGTGTTGAGCGCGGGGCGCGGCGAGGAACACCTGCTCGCGCCGGTGGATCCGGAACGCAGGCGCAGCGCGCTCGCCGGCCGCCTGGATCTGGCGCAGCTTTGGGACCTCCTGCTGAACGCCGCTTTCCTCGTGTGCCCCGATACCGGCGTCGCCCACCTTGCCCGCCTGGTCGGCGTGCCGACGGTGGCGCTCTACGGGCCGGGCTCGCCGATCAGCACCGGCCCGGGCCTGTTCTGGGCAAAGAGCCCGTTCCGCGCAGTGTGGGATCCTGACGTGCCGTGCCGCGATCAGAACCGGCTTTTCGAGCGGCGGCTCGTCTGGCTGCGCCAGTGCTGGCGCAGCGTCGAAGAGTGCGGCAACCCGGTGTGCATCCGCAGGGTGGCGGTGCGGGACGTGATCGCCGCGATCGAGCACCTGACCTAGAGCGCCGCAAAGCCGAACCAGAGCTTCCTAGCTACTTCTCCTCGGACTGCCTTAGCTCGATCAGCTTCATGTACTTCACGTAGCTGTTCATGCAGCCGATCGAGATGTGCAGCAGGCCGGGCAGGCCGTCGAGGAAGCCGAGTCGCATGACGTAGAACTTGATGAAGCGCACGACCGGAGAAAACAGGAGGTACAGCACGTTCGCGCTGCGCCCCTGCTCGAACGCCTGCCGAGCGGCGAGCGTGGTGTAGCGGTTCTGGCGCTCGAGATAGGCCGAAAGATCGTCGAACGAATCGTGCATCAGGTCGCCCTCGAGGGTGCCCGGCGTCACCGCGAACAGCACCTTCTCGTGCACCAGGTCGTCGCTCCAGCGCGCGTTCATGCGGTTGAAGAGCCGCGGGCTCCAGTCGGGGTAGCCCTCGCCGTGCGACAGCCAGCGGCCGAGAAAGCGGTTGCGCCGTGGCATCCGGTACACGGGCGACACCGGTGCGGCGAGCGCCCGCTCGATCGACCGCGCGAGCCGCGGCGACACCCGCTCGTCGGCGTCGAGGCACAGCACCCAGTCGTGGCTCGCCTGCTCGACTGCGAACTGCTTCTGCCGGCCGAAGCCGAGCCACTCCTTCGGCACCACGCGCGCGCCCTTGCGGCTCGCGAGCTCGACCGTGCCGTCGCTCGAGGACGAGTCGACGATCACGACTTCGTCGGCAAACGCGAGGCTGTCGAGGCAGGGCTCGAGAACGGCGGCGGCGTTGCGGGTGATGAGGACTGCCGAGAGCGGCGCTCGTGGCGCGGGGCTCAAATTCGCTATTCCTTTAGAATCAGCGAGCCGTATTCTAGCCAATGACAACAATACTCTTCGTCAAGACGTCCTCTCTTGGCGATGTGGTGCATAACTGTCCGGCAGTGAGCGACGCGGCGCGGGCGCTGCCGGGCGTGGCCATCGACTGGATCGTGGAAGAGCCCTTTGCCGGCATCGCCGCGATGCACGGGGCGGTGCGGCGCGTGATCCCGGTCGCGGTGCGGCGCTGGCGCTCGG